>Ga0265331_10000072_pt1 | contig 150317 bp, 146 predicted proteins | sample 41923metaG_FD_202088 | JGI IMG/M metagenome (GOLD analysis project Ga0265331, IMG submission 202088) | Rhizosphere microbial communities from Carex aquatilis grown in University of Washington, Seatle, WA, United States - 4-19-23 metaG | ecosystem: Host-associated > Plants > Roots >... | reverse complement strand
CGAAGCCCCGAACCTTCCGCCCCGGTCCCCGCTCAGCGTGCCGCAACCATCTTCGCTCGCCCCCGCGATAGCAATATTCGATAGGATGGGGACAAACGATCTATCGAATAGACATAACTAACCTATCAGATAGGTAACCCGCCGCCCGTAGGGGGGAGGAAATTGACTGTCGTCAAGAGTTATCGAAAAATATGATGATCTCATAACCATCATGAAAATATGGTTCTTTTCCAATCCTGACACAGTGTCGTCATATTCCCGCCCCGGGCGGGGTAAGCCTCCCCCTTGCGGGCTGTGACGGCCCGCCACGGCATCAGCGGGGCTCCGCCAGAGCCGCGCGCACATCGTTTGCGGCAGCGTCGCGCGCCGTCAGAGGCGGCAGTCCGAACTTCGTTTCGATGGTCTTGAGGATCGAGACCGTCTCGTAGAGCGTATGATCGACGTAACCCCTTCGCGCGAAAGGTGAGACGATCAGCGCGGGCACGCGCGCGCCCGGCCCGAAGGCGTCGATTTTCGGCGGCGCCACATGATCCCAGAAGCCGCCATTCTCGTCGGCCGCCACGATAATCAGCATGTCTTTCCAATTGGGACTCTCGCGCAGCCAGCCGATCACCTCCGCAAGATGCGCGTCGCCGGCGGCAAAGCTCGAATAATTGGGGTGGCCGTTGTCACGGCCGATCGGCTTGTAAAAGGCCACCGGCGGCAGATTTCCGGAGCGCGCGTCGCGCCTGAAGTCGTCCACGTCCTTCAGATGCGCGCGGCCGGCTTCGCCCTCTGCAAATCCTGCGAAATAGAGGAAAGGCTGGTGATGCGTCTGAAATCCATGGCGATCCGCGCCATAGGGCTCCGCCCGGCCGGCGGCGACATCGGCCCAGCCGCCTGCATACCAGGCCCAGTCGATCTTGTGCGCGCTCAGCAGATCGCCGATGGTGGGCATGGTCTGGGGCGGCAGCCGCAACTCGGACGCCGCATCGAGCGGGTTGACCGGGTGCTGAGGCTGCACCGTCGACACGGCGTAAAGGTCGGACGTGATCTTGCCGCTGTGGGCGAACGCCGGGGGACCATCGAGCGGCGAGGCGGGAGACTTCGCCTTGCGCAACAATCGATCCGTTCCCGGCTCCAGCTTCGCGATCAGCGTCGCCGGCGCGTTCGGCCAGACCGGCGCGCAGGAGCAGACCAGAAACATGTGATTGAGGAACGAGCCGCCAAAGGCGCTGTGGAAAAAGCGGTCGGCGACGACGAACTCTTCGGCGAGCTTCCATTGCTCGATTTTGCGGCCATCGGCGTAGCGACCGCGGCGATAGCCCATGACCAGCGCCCCGACGTTCGACGCTTCCACGAACCTGTCCATGGCGCCGCCGTCGATCTGTTCGCGCTCGACGTAGAAATCATGCGTCGGATCCGGCAGGGACGCATCGGCTGGCAGATAATCCTCGAGCAGAAACGGGCGGTTGGGCAGCGTCGGCGGAAACCGCGAATCGCCTGCCGGGCGTGGCAGCACCGCCAGCGGCGCGCCCGCTACGTCGACCTGCGGCGGCGCCTGATCCCCAGGAGGGATGCCGTCGACGCCGGGATACAGTCCGAAGACGTGATCAAAACTGCGGTTTTCCATGAAGACCACGACGATGTGGCCGATCGCGGCGAAAGGATTGGATACCGTCGCCTGCGCCGGACCGCAAGCCAACGCCGCCAGCATCAGCATCGAAATTCGCAACATCATTGGGTCTTCTCCGAAAACCGGGCCATCCATCGATCCTGGCGCGACAACATGACAAAACCCCGCCCGGCGAAGGCCGGACGGGGCGATGTTCTTCTAAAGGGGCGGCGTGCGGTCAGCGCCAGTTGCCGCCGCGATCGTCGTAACCTCGACCACGTCCGCCACGGTCGTCGTAGCCGCGGCCACGGTCGCCGCGGTCGTCCCAGTCGCGATGGCGACGGCGCCAGCCGCGGTCTCCGTCGTCGAACCGGCGCGGCTCGACCCACACGCGGCTGCAACGCTGCTGCGGCCCGTAGGGCGTCGGGACCATCTGGCAGCTCCGCTGCCAGCCTGCAGGCTGCAGACCGTCACCGGCCGGCGACGGCGTTGCGGCGGGCAGCGCGAGCGCTGCCGGGGCGGCGCCGGCGACAAGAGCAAGAGCGAGGACAAAGCGGCGCATCGTGATGGTCTCCCTGACTGAACCTGCGACGACACTATCCGCCGCAGCGTGAACGTCGCCTGAACGGGGAAAGCTTTCCCTCCCCCGTTCAGGATGCGCCTCAGGGACGCGGCGCATCCTTGGTGCGCGGCGGCAGCACCGGATAGTCGACCTTGGGCTGATCGCCGGTCAGCGCGCCGAGGAACGCGACGATGGCGCCGTTCTCCTCGGGCGTCAGTGTGGCGCCCAGCTGCGACTTCGCCATTACGTCAACGGCCTCTTCCAGCGTCCACACGGAGGCGGAATGGAAATAGGGCGAACGCAGAGCGACATTGCGCAGCGGCGCGACGCGGAAAGCGTATTCGTCGCCGGCGGCGCCGGTGACCTTGTGACGGCCCTTGTCGGCGACGGGCAGGATTTCCGCCGACGGCTTGGCGACGGCGCCGAAGGTGTGGAAGCTATTGCCGCCGAGGTTGACGCCCGAGTGGCAGGCCGCGCAGCCCTTGTCGATGAACAGCCGCAGGCCCTTCGTTTCCTTGTCGTTCAGGGCCGAAGCGTCGCCGAGCAGGAACTTGTCGAACTTGGAGTTCGGGGTGATCAGCGTCGCCTCGAAAGCCTCGATGGCTTTTGCGAAATTGTCGAAGGTGCCAGGGTTGGAATCACCCGGGAACGCCTTCTGGAATTCGGCCGCGTAGCCGGTGGTCTTGATCAGCTGCTCGACCACGGCCGGCGTGTTGTTCATTTCCACGTCGGCCTGCACCGGCCCCTTGGCCTGGGCATGAAGGTCGGGCGAACGGCCGTCCCAGAACTGGCTGGCGTTGAACACGGCGTTGAGCACGGTCGGCGCGCGGCGCCCGCCGCGGGCCCAGGCATGGCCGAGCGAGGTCGGGCCGGCGTCGACGCCGCCGGTGCCGAGATTATGGCAGCTGTTGCAGCTGATCGCCTGGCTCCTGGAGACGCGGGGATCGAAGAACAGCTTCTTGCCGAGTTCGACCTTGGCGGCAGTGATGTCGTTGCCCTTGACCAGCGCCTGCGCGGCGACAGCGGTGACCGGCGAGAAGATCGCGTTCGCGTCCTGGCGCAGGTCGCCGGCGAAAGCGGTGGCGGGCAATAGCAGCATCGCGCTCAGCGAGGCGATCCAGGACCGTGACATGTCGAGCTCCCTTGATTGAGCGCGTTTCCCGCGCGTCGTTCGAGGGCGCGTCGAAAGGCCGCGCCCGTGGGGCTCACGTACCACAGGTCACGGTCGTGGCAAAGGCTCGAGCGCGAAGCGCCCCGCCCCTCTTTTGAAAAATATCGACGCAGGGCAATCCCGGGACGTGTCGACGGGTCATCGCACCAGATGCACAGGCGCCGCCGTGGCCGAGGAGGCGATCGAGGCGAAGGCCGACTTGAGCGACTGAGAGTCCGTCGCGACGAAGGAATATTCCGGCTTCGTAGCGCAGGCCTGCAGCATTGCCGCGGCGTGGGTCTGCTGGGCCTGGGTGAGGAATCCGGCGTGGTTGAAGGTGACCGTATAGATCTTGATTCCCGTCGCCTTGGCGTTCGCGCAGGCCGCCGCCAGACGGTCGTCGAACATCGACGTCGCCTTGTCGAAAGTGTCGAGCCCGTTCGGATTGGCGCTGTCCTGATTGCCGTAGACCATGCGGTTGGAGCCGAGATAGCCGTATGCCGTGTAATCGGACAGATGCAGCGAGTATCTGTTCGACGGATCGGACCCGTTGTTGTCGATGAGTTCGTCGACACCGTCGGTCATCAGCACGATGACCTTCTGGACCCCCGGCGCGCCATAGGCCTGGCCATCGGCGAACGGCTTGTTGGGGGACAATGTGCGCCACGCCCAGGTCAGTCCTTCGGAAATGACGGTGCCGCCGCTCTGCCAGAAGGTCAGTCCGTCTATTTTCGATATGACGTCGCCCTGAACATTGGTGAGGCGCAGGATCTTGTCGGGGCATCCGGCGTTGGGGCCATAGGTATAGCCGGCGCTGTCCGGAGTTTCGCGAATGACGGCGGCCTTGCGCTGGCGGTCGTATCCGTGGATCCACGCCGCGGAGCCCCAGTTGTCGCCATTGTCCTGCCAGTTCCAGCCCGCGAGCGCATTGCCCCAGGCGGTGCCGTTCTCGGTCAGACTGTCCTGCAGGTAGTTGTTGTGGAAACCTTTGGTCGCGCTGGACCAGGGGCCGGGGGCGACAGGATTCCAGGTCAGGGGGGCGTAGTCGGGTTCGTCCGGCCAGAAATAGGGAACGAACTGCGAGTTCGGATCGGCGGAGGGCGGCGCGTCCGAAACGTCCCAGTCGGTCGTCAGCGCATGTGATGCGCCCCAGTTGGCGTTCAGCCAGGAAAGCTCCTTCTTCGAAGGCCGCGCTTCGACGCAGCCTTTCCATGCGACCGCACTGCCGCTCGGGTCGAGCACGCGGGAAAACAACTCGTACTGACTGACGACGGCGGGATTGGTCAGCCAGTCGCAACCGCCCGACGACGCATCCATCGAATAATGGCCGAAGCCGACCGGAATCCTGTAGGACTTGTTCGTGACGGGCGAAGTCCAGTTGTAGGTGGTGTAGGGCGGAGTCGTATTCGCCGTCACATCAGCGGCATGGGCCGCGCTGACGCCGAACAGTTCCTGTGCGATGCGCCGGAACGGATCGAGGATCTCGATCAGGTCTCGGGCGTCGCCGCTGCCCCCTGCTCCGGCGCCGCCGCCGCTGCCCACCCCCCAACTTGGCGTGCAGCCCTTCGTTCCGGCCAGCCACTGATCGACGAAAAAGGTTCCGTTCCATGCCGCCCTGGCGGTGGTGTCGACCATGCTCATGTCGGCGAGGCCGGGATTGACCGCGGCCACATAGGGCACGACGCCGACCCGCACGCTGGAGCCGCCGGCGTCCATCACCGACTTGACCAGGCTTTTCGCGGCGGCCTTGAGATCCGGCATGTTGTTGATCATCGAGCCGGTGTTGTCGAGCGCCAGCGCCATTTCCATCGGATGATCGGCCGAAATGCCGGTGGTCTTCGCCTCCGACGTCACCGAGACCGCGATCGTGTCGATGTGAGCGATCTTCATCACCGAAGTTTGCATCACGGCGCTCAGTTTCACCTGATAATCGCCGGCGAGGGGTTCGCTTTCCAGGACCTGGACATTGTAACGATCGGCCGCCGGCCCGAGATTGGCTCTCGCGACATTGGTGGCGATCTGCTGCCGATCACCTTGCGTGAGCGTGGAGCGCGACCCGGCCGCCAGCACCGCAGCATCTGCGGCGGAGCGCAATTTCGAGCGGACCATGTTGACCTGACTGTAGTCGACGGCGACGCCCGCCATCAGCATCACCGGAAGAATGGCGAAGCCGAGCAAAGACGCGACGCCGCCACCGCGATGACGGGCGAAGCGGACGCGTCTTTCTGGGCAAGGGTTCACGCGCATCGCAAGCCAACTCCACGAAAGGTCTCGCGACACTGTAGGGATGTCGCCTGAAACCATCGATAAGTCGCCCCGGCAAAACCGATTGGCGCGGATTAGGAAGAATTTTTCAATGTCGCCAGAGTTTCCTGGCCCGAGTCAACGCATTGGCGCACAACCACTGCGCGCGGCCAGCAAGATGTCGTTTCATTGCGGAACAGGAAACGCTTGCGGTCCGGCGAAAAGCTACGCCCGTCCTTCCTGCCGCCAGGCCAGCGCCGCAGCGGCGAGGAGAATCGCCATCGCCCAGGGCCCCAGCGCCAACGGCGTCGAGTCGACGCCGATCAGTGTGCTGGCCCCCGCGCGGCGGACGCCGAGCCAGTCGGCGCCGCCGTAAACCGTCGCATCCTCGAGCGCCACGATGCGCGGCATCGTCACCGTATCGGCGCCGCCCGTCGACAATCGTCGCACGGTCCCGCCGCTCGCCTGCGCGATCGCCCGCAATTTGTCCGGGGTGGAGGCGACTTCCCGGAACTCGCGCGGATTTTCCGGCCCGATGTTGACCAGCGCCTTGAAACCGTCGCTCTCGAAGCGATACAGGCCCATTTCAGTCGCGGAAAATTGCGCGCGGGCGAGGCCGGGCTCAGCGGGCGTGAGCTTCAATTCGCTCTGCGCGCCCGAGGGCGTGGTCACTGTCACCGGTGAAAAGGCGTCGGCGAGGCTCTGGCGTTCGATCGTCGCCTCGCGGCCGTGCGCCGTCGCGCGCAGGGCTTCCTCCTCGAGGTCCGGCTCCTTCATCAGCCAGTGGGCGAGACGGCGGGTAAGATCGGCATAGGGGCCGCCGCCCTCGTAGCCGCGCGCCCAAAGCCAGATCTGATCGGAGAGCAGCAACGCCACTCGCCCCTTCCCTTCCCGCGACAGGACCAGCAGCGGCTTGTCCTTCGCGCCGGCAAGCAGCGCATGGCCCTTGGTGAGCGTCGCGTCGACTTGCCGGAACCATTCGCTCCACGGGGCGCCGCCGCCGAGGCCCCGGGTGACAGGGTGCTTCTTGCCGTCCTCGCTGATTTTGGCGCGGAACGCCTGTTCGGCGAGATCGCCGTCCGGGCGGGCGGGCAGCAACGGCTCGAGCGGCGAATAGTACAAGCCGCCGATGCCGGCGTAATCCGGCCCGACGGCGGCCAGAAACGCCCCGCCTTTTTCGACGAAACGGGCGATGTTCTGGAAATACACCGAGGGCAGCAGCGTCTGGCTCGAGTAGCGGTCGAAGATGATGAGATCGAATTCGTCGATCTTGCGGCCGAAGAGATCGGCCGTCGGAAAGGCGATCAGCGAAAGTTCGCTGGCTGGCACGCCATCGAGCTTTTCCGGCGGGCGCAAAATGGTGAAATGCACCAGTTCCACATTGGCGTCGGCGCGCAGCAGATTGCGCCAGGCGCGCTCGCCCGGATGCGGTTCGCCCGAGACCAGCAGCACCTTCAGCCGGTCGCGCACGCCCTCGATCTGCGCCACCGCCTTGTTGTCGAGTTCGGTGAGTTCGCCGGGAACGGCGGGTACGTCGAGTTCGACGACATTGGCGCCGCCATGTTCGATCTTCACGGGAATGTCGACGATCTGGCCCGGCAGGGCGAGCACGTCGCCCAGTCTGACGCCGTCGCGGCGCACTTCGATCGACACCCGCTCGCCGGCGCCGGCCGTATCGACCACTTTGGCGCGGATGGTCTGGTCCTTGCCGACGATGCCGAAACGCGGCGCCTCGACAAGTTCGATGCGCCGGTCGCGCTCGCCCGCGTGGCCGGTGATCAGCGCATGCAGCGGCGCCTTGAAGCCGAGCGCGTCGAGATTTTGCGGAATGTCGTGGACGACGCCGTCGGTGACGAGAATGGCGCCGCCGAGTCGCTGCGGCGAGACGTCCTTGAGCCCCTGCGCCAGCGCAGTGAAGGCTTGCGTGCCGCCATTGCCGGGATCGTCGCCGACCGTGACGATGCGCGTCTCGAAGCCACCGAGCGCGGCCAGCGCCGCTTCGAGTTTCTCGCGCGCTTCGTCCGTCTGGCGCATCCGCCCGCCGATGGTCTGCGAGCCGCTTTTGTCCAGCACGATGGCGACGACGCTGCTCTGCGGATCGCGCTTTTCCGCCACCAGCCGCGGATCGGTCAGCGCCGCCAGCACGGCAGCGAGAACCAGCGCGCGCCAGGGCGCGGCGCGAGGCCGGGCGCGCACGACGAGGGCGAGGACGATCAACCCCGCCGCCGCGAGCGCGGCAAGGGCGGGCCAGGGGAGAAGAGGGGTGAAGACGAGGTTGGTCATGACAACTCTGTCTCAACGAGGCGGAATGCCCCCTCCCTGTCCCTGCCCCGCTCCCGGGGGAGAGGGGAAGCATGGCGCCCGTCCTGACAACGAACAACCTTGTGAAGCCTCGCGCCTGCTCCCTCTCCTGCGAAGCAGGAGAGGGTTGGGGAGGGAGCAAAGCCATTCCGGCGCGCGCCTCTCACTGCCCCAGCCTCTCGACCAGATCGCGCATGTGCACCTGATCGGATTTGTAGTTGCCTGTCAGCGTGTACATCACGAGGTTCACGCCGCCGCGCAGCGCCATTTCGCGCTGGCGGGCGCCGCCGGGGACCAGCGGATAGAGCGGCTGGCCGCGCTTGTCCTGCGCCCAGGCGGCGGCGAGATCGTTGGAGGTGATCACCACCGCCGAGACGCTGTCGGCGGCGCGCACCGGGCGCGAGGCGCCGGCCTCTTTCGGGTCCGGCGGCAAGGCCTCCACCCATGTGTCGCCATTGTCGTAGCGGCCCACGAAAGCGTCGAGCAGATAAAACGTCTTGGTGATGACGTGGTCGCGCGGAACGATCTCGAGTTCCGGGATGTCGAGGTTTTTCGCCAAAGCGCGCAGCCACGACGCCTCAGGCGTCGGCGCGCCGCCGGGATGTGACGACAGAGCGTCGCGCGTGTCGAAAATCACCGTGCCGCCCTGCTTCATGTAGGCGGCAATCCGCCCGGCGGCCTTCGCGGAGGGTTGCGGCGCCGTGGCGACGATCGGCCAGTAGAGCATCGGGTAAAAGGCCAGTTCGTCCACCGCTGGATCGATCGCCGCCGGCTCGGCCGGGGTGAAGGAGGTGCGCGCCGCCAGCGCTCGCGACAGACCCTCGAGCCCGGCGCGGCTGGCGTCGTCGACCCGCGGATCGCCGGAGACGACAAAGGCGAGCCGGGCGTTCAGCGCCGCGTCACGGTCGCGCTGCGATACGGTCGACTTCTGCGGTTCGGCGCCAGCGTCGCGCGGCGCCGACGCCGCGGCGGCCAGAGCGGCGAGCAGAAAGGCCGCGGCGCGCAGCCGCAGGGTTCCCGAGAGTTTCATCACGATGAGACTATCGGCGAGCAGGCCGAGAAAAGCCAGCGCCAGCAAAGCGGGACGAAACTCCACGGGCGCCGGGGCCTCCAGGCCGGACAGGGGCAGGCGGGAGGCGGCATAATCGAAGGCGGAGATGTCCTCATCCGCGGTCAGCGTCTGCACAGCGGCGAAGGCGTCACCGGCGCCATAGAGGCCAGGCGGATGGTCGGCGTCGGCCTTGCCTGTGAAACCGGCGGGGATCGGCCGCGCGCCCGCGAGCGGCGCGCCCAGATCACCGAAGCCGTCCAACCCCTTCATCGGCGCCAGCAGTCTCTCGTCGCCGGCCGTCGCTCCGCCGCCGGCGGAGGACTCGCCCGACATGGCGCAGATGCGCTTCAGCATGTCGACGAACAGGCCCGAAATCGGCAGGTTCGACCAGCCCGTATCGGCGCCCACATGAAACAGCGCGATCAGCCCCTTGCCGCGCCGCTCGGCGGTCACCAGCGGCGTGCCGTCGGCGAGCCGGGCCCAGCTCTTGGCGGCGAGACCCGGCTCGGGCTCGGCGAGCACCTGCCGCGTGACGGTGATTTCCTTTGGCGCCGTCAGCCCGGCGAAGGGACTTGTCGGATCGAACTCGGCCAGCGTCTTGGGCGTCTCCCACGACATGGCGCCGCCGAGCACGCGCCCCGCCCGCCGCAGTCGCGCCGGCAGGAGATCGTCGGGCGTATTGGCAAGCCGCGGGCCGGCGAAGCGCAGCAGCACGCCGCCCTCTTCGACGAAGCGTGACAGCGCCTCGACGTCGGTCGGCGCGAGGCTCAGATCGGCGAGGGCGACGACATTGGGATGCTCGGCGAGAAGCGTGGCGATCGGCTCGGGATCGCCGGGGCGCGCTTGCCGCGTCTGCGCGAAGGGCCCCAGAGCCCTGGCGAGATAGTAGAGCGGCGATAGCAGCGGCTGCGTCTCGTCGGTCGCACCGCCCGAGACCAGCGCCACGCGCCGCACCTGCGCGCCGGCGTCGAGCAGCGCCGCGGCGCCGGCCGAGCGCTCGCCCTCGAGGCGCAGCAGCGCCACATCGTTGCGCAGCTCCACCGGCAGATCGAAGCGCGCCGAGGTCTTGCGGGCGCCGGCGAAATCATAGGGCGCGCGGGCCAGGACCTGCCCTTTGCGATCGAAGGCCAGAACGACGCCCTGCCCTTTCGCGGCGTCTCCCGCGCGCAGCACCGCGACCTCCAGCGTCTTCGCCGAATTCTCCGGCGCCGCCAGCGCCGAGGGCGCGCCGCCGTCGGCGTCGATCTCGATACTGGCGCCGGCTGTCGCGGCCTGCTGCAACGCCGCGGCGAAGGCGCCCGCGTCGCCCTGCGCCAGGCCATCGGCGATCCACACGATACGCGCGCCCGGATGCGCCTTTGCGAAATCGACGACATGCGCCGCAGCCGCGCGGCGATCGACGATCAATGGCCGAGGCCGCAGCGCCCGAAGCCGCTCCAGCAGCGTCGTCGCCTCGGCGGGCGCCGGCGCAGCGGCGTCGGAGACGGGCGCCAGCGCGACGAGCGCGCCGCTGCGGCCGGCGGCCTCGATCAGCGCCGTCGCCCGCGCGATGCGCTTCTCCCACGCCGGCGCCGCTGGCCAGCCGTCGTCGAGCGCGATCAGCAGCGGCGCCTTGCCGGACACGGCCGGAATACCGGCCGGCGCCATCGCCGGCCCCGCCATCGCGAACACCAGCGCCGCGGCGACGGCGAGGCGCAGCAGCAGCAGCGGCCAGGGCGTGTGGGCGGGCGTCTCCTTCTCGCGCCGCAAGTCGCGCAGGATGCGCGTCGGCGGGAAGAACAGTTCGCGCGGGCGCGGCGGCGTCACCCGCAGAAGCAACCAGATCAGCGGCAGCGCCAGCAGTCCGGCGAGCGCCAGCGGCGCGGCGAAGGTGAGGCTCATCGCGCGCGCTCCGTCGCGCCCTGCAATCCCATCGCCAGAGCTAGCGCCGCTTCCGCCGCCGGCCGGTCGGTGTGATGCAGCAGAAACAGGAATCCCGCGCGGCGGGCGGCTTCGGCCACGGCGGCGCGGTGGTCCGCGAAGCGCGCGGCGTAGGAGGCGCGCAGGCTCTGCGCTGCGCCGGCATGGAAATCGCCGCCGCCATCTGTGTCACGAAACAGCGTCTCGCCCTCGAAAGGGAAACTCTCTTCGCTGGGATCGATCACCATCAGCAGCGCGCCGGACGCGCCCGCCGCGGCATAGCTCGCCAAGGCCGCCGACAGCGCGCCGATGTCGCACAGGAAATCCGAGATCAGCGCCAGCCGCGCGCGTGGGCGCAGCGGCGCCATGGGCGGCGTTTCGGCAAGGGCCAGCGCCGCGGCGTCGGCCTCGAGCGCGCGCGCCAGCCGGTCGACGATGTCGCGCGCCGAAACGGGCGCCGCGAGCCCCAGCGCGCCGACCCGCTCGCCGCCGCGCACCAGCACATCGGCGAGCGCGAGGCCAAGCACCAGAGCGCGGTCGAGCTTGTCCTCGGCGGCGAGAGACGAACGCCAGGCCATCGAGGGGGAGGCATCCATCCACAGATGATAATCGTGCGCCGCCTCCCACTCCCGCTCGCGCACATAAAGCTGATCAGAACGGGCGGAGCGGCGCCAGTCGATGCGCTGCGCCGACTCGCCGGCCATGAAGGGGCGGAACTGCCAGAAGGTCTCGCCCGTGCCGGCGCGCCGTCGCCCATGCACGCCCGGCGCGACGCTGGCGGCGACCTCATGCGCGCGCGCCACCAGGCGCGGCAGACGCGCGGCGAGATCGGCGGCGCGGGCGGGCGCCGAGTTGTCCCGGCGTCGAGGTGTGAAGGCGGTGTCGATCATGCAGCCTCGAAGCGTCAGCCGATGCGGGAGACGAGCTTGCCGATCAACGCCGCGACCGTCGTCTCGCGCCGCGCCGGATAGGTCAGCGCCATGCGGTGGCGCAGCACCGGCGCCGCCAGCGCCGCGACATCGTCGAGCGAGGGCGAGAGCCGCCCCGTCGCAAGCGCCCGCGCCCGCGTCGCCAGCATCAACGCCTGCGCGGCGCGCGGCCCCGGCCCCCAGGACACATATTTGGAAATCTCCGGATCGCCTTCGCCGGGACGGGCGGCGCGCACCAGATCGAGAATGGCGTCGATCACCTTGTCGCCGACCGGCAAACGTCGGACCAGCCGCTGGATGGCCATCAGCTCTTCGGCGTCGAGCGCGCGCGCCGGCTCGGCCACGTCCGCGCCGGTCGTTTCCAGCATCACCCGGCGCTCGCTGGCGCGGTCCGGATAGGGCACGTCGATTTCCATCAGAAATCGATCGAGCTGCGCCTCGGGCAGCGGATAGGTGCCCTCCTGCTCCAGCGGATTTTGCGTCGCCAGCACATGGAAGGGTCTTGGAAGATCATGGCGCACGCCGGCGACCGACACATGATGCTCCTGCATCGCCTGCAGCAGCGCCGATTGCGTGCGCGGCGAGGCGCGGTTGATTTCGTCGGCCATCAGCAATTGCGCGAAGATCGGGCCAGGAATGAAGCGGAAGGCGCGGCTCTTGTCGGCGCCCTCCTCCAGCACTTCCGAGCCGAGAATGTCGGCGGGCAGCAGATCGGGCGTGAACTGCACGCGCTGCTCGGCCAGACCCAGCACCTTGCCGAGCGTCTCGACGAGCCGCGTCTTGGCGAGGCCCGGCACGCCAACCAGCAGGCCATGGCCGCCGGCAAGCAAGGTCACCAGCGCCTGCTCGACCACCTCCTCCTGCCCGAACACCACCTTGCCGACAGCCTCGCGGGCGCGGGCGATGTGATCGAGCGAGCGGTCGGCGGCGGCAAGCACGGCGTCGTCGAGGGGAGTGGCGGAGTTCGGGTGCGTCATGAGGGGGTCCGGAGAGGTGGGGCGCGTGGCGTGCGGGCTTTCCCGGATATTAGCATGGATCGAGCCGACGACGCAGGGGCTGCAGGGTGAATTTGAGCGCGAACGCGCAGGGGCGTCGGGGCTTGCCAAAAATGCATGCCAAAGGCCGTATCATAATCTCGTCCAGTCAGGCGGACGTGGCAACGATCCGCTTGCGTTTGGGCGCCGATTACAGTGAAAAAGCCTGATGATTTCAATTTCGACAGTTGTTGCAGATTTGTCGTTTCCGTGCAGCAAAACACAAAGTCGCCAACCACGGCGCGCCGCCGGATGATTTTCTCGATGAACTGGTCGCCTCGGGCAGAACGGCGCCCGATGAAATTTTCGCTCCCAACTCCCACGACGACATATACTCGAACGTCGTCAAAACTCTCGGGCCCTGGAAGGATGTGTGTCACCGCCGGGCAGTCATGATCGAGGTCATGAGAGTGCTCGCAGGCTTCGAGTCTTCCCGGGACTGGAACGCCGGAGTCGACACGACCAACCCGACATCGGCTACGCCGGACACGATAGAAGCAGGCGCCTGGCAGGGCAGCGCAATCTCGATGGCCTTCGGACCAGAACTCGAGAGCCTCGTTCTGAACAAGGTCGGTTCGGTGGATGGCAATGATTTTCAGAATGCCATGAAGCGGGATCATCCCCTGGCGATGGAATATGTCGCCCGCCTGCTGCGACGTACGGTCAACCATAACGGTCCCGTAAAAAGGCATGAAATCGACGCCTGGCTACGCAAGGACGCTGTGGCGGAGTTTCAAGCCTTGCTGGACGCACCCCAGGCAATGCGCTCCACGGAGAGATGGCGCGGAAGCGTTCACGCCCCCTTCGCAAAATGCGCCATCTGGTCCGCATGCGCCTTCATGAACGCCGGCCGCGATGTCGACCGCGCCACATAGGCGCGACAGACAGGACTTCCCGCCAGACCGTCGAAACGGTCGACGAGGCGCAGGGCGTCGGCCATGAGAATGTCGGCGATGGAGAAGGGGCCGGCGAGCCAGTCGCGCGCCGCCAGCGCCTGCTCCATGTGGCCCAGGCGCGCACGCAGAAAATCGTCGAAGAATTTCTGGCCCTTCGCGTCCTCGGTTTCGCCGATGAAGTGGAGCAGCGACCAGGGCAGGCTCGCCATCTCGACGGAATTGAGCGCCGCGAACACCCACTGGATCGCCGTGCTGCGCTGGCGCGGTTCGGCGGGCAGCAGCGCGGCGCTCTTGTCGCCCAGATGCAGCAGGATTGCGCCGGTCTCGAAAATGGAGAGATCGCCGTCGATCAGCCACGGAACCTGACCGAAGGGCTGATGCGCAAAATGGTCGTCGCCGCGGGGCTGGAATGGCGTCGACTCGACGCGGTAGGGCAGCCCCGCCTCCTCCAGCGCCCAGCGCACGCGAATGTCGCGCACGAAGCCGCGCGGCGGTTCGGGCACATGATCGAAAGTGGTGAGGATCAACCCGGTCATGCTGCAACTCCTCGCATGTAGACGACTTGCGGCGGCGCCGGGCGCGGCCATGACAGGGTGATATGGGCAAAGCCGCCACATGGGAAAGATGCGGCGCGGTTCGACAATGAATTCATGACCGTCAGCGTAAGGTCACGACGCCGCGACATGGCAGCTGCGGCTGACGCCACGAACAGCGGCGTCAGCCGGTCGCCGACGCGAGTTGCGGCAGCGACTCCATGTCCAGCAGCCGGTCGGCGGGGATGAGATGCGGCATTGGCGCCGCCGGCAGGGCTTGCAGGAAGGTCTCGATTTCGTGCTCGCTTGCCCCGTTTCGCAATACATCGGTGGCCTCGGTTACGGCGAGCAGCGCGGCGTCGCGGCTCTTGCGGAACAGCCGCGGCGGCGCCAGCCGCTCCCGCCAGATCAACAGATAATCGACCCGCGGCAGCAGCGCGCGGGCGCCGTCCGGCCAGATCACCAGCGAAGCGACAGCGCCATCGACCAGCGCGAAACGCACCGGCGGCAGATAACGCGCTTCGCCGGACTCGCCGCGCAATTGCGGCAGCTGCACATTCCAGCGCCACGCGGCGTCGAGCTTGGCGCGCGGCGCCGCGACCATGCCAAAATCGGCGCAGCGCTTGCCGTCGAGCGACGCGGCGCAGATCGATGCATTGAGACGCCGCCAATCGTCCCTGAAGCTCTCGGCGCGGAAAGGCCCGCACTCCTGGCCGGCGTCGGGCGAGCACGCAAGGTCGAAGTCTGCGACCATTTGCGAGACTTCCGGTTCCGCTTCGGCAATGAAGAAATCAGCGCGCAGGCAGTTGATGGAGACGGTCGCCGAAGTGACCGCGTCGCTTCTTTCGGAATCGCCGCAGGCGACGCTGAAGTAAACGCCGGTGTCGGCGTTGTCGTAGAAGAAGCGGCCATGTTCCTGTGCGATGCGCCAATTGGCGCGTCCGGCGAACCAGCCGAAGAAGTCCTTGCGCGCCAGAGCGCGGGTGCGCGGGACGAAAATCGCCTCGAAACTCATGAGCGCGCCTCATGCGCGAAACGATTGTCCTGCAATGATATGACCTCGAAATGCCGCTCTTCACGGTTCGTCTGCGCGGGGCACGGGAGTGACGCGTCGCTTGTGCCTAGCAAAAAACACTACTTTTGAAAAGGGCGAGTCATGTTTATCTCATGATTTTATCCTATTATCGTCTAGGCGCGGGGCCTGACCCGGGTCGTCGGTTGCGCCGCAGCGGGATCGTCCGGCCAGACATGCCGGGGATACCGGCCTTTCATCTCCTTTTTCACCTCGTTCCAGGACCCTGCCCAGAAACCCGGAAGATCGCGGGTGGTCTGGATCGGCCGATGCGCGGGCGACAGCAGTTCGAGCACGAGCGGCACTTTGCCGCGCGCCAGCGCCGGATGCTGCGAGAGGCCGAACAGTTCCTGCACGCGCACCGACAGAATCGGTCCGTTCTCCGCGCCGTAATCGAGCGCGTGGCGGGAACCCGCCGGCGTTTCGAAATGCGTCGGCGCTTCGAGATCGAGGCGGCGAGAGAGTTCGTAGGGGAGCAGTGTCGCCAGCGCCGCGTCGAGATCGTCCGGCGTGATGGCAGTGGCGGAGGCGCGCCCGAGAATGCAGGGCGCGAGCCAGCCCTCGACGCCGGCGGCGAGCGCGGTGGGCGCGACATCCGGCCATTCGTCTCCCTCGGCGCGGCGCAGGAAGGTGATGCGATCGAGCTTCTGCGCCTGCGCCTTCGTCCAGGGCAGACGCTCGATCCCCTGCGCGGCGAGACCGCGTGCGAGGACCGCCGCACTCTCCAGCGTCGGCTCGGGCGCGAGATTCTGCTCGGAGAGACGGATTGCGCCAAGGCGGCGGAAGCGGCGACGGCGCAGCGCGGCGCTCTGCGGATCGAACAGGGTTTCGTCGCGGGTCTCGATGCGGTCGGCGGCGAGCGATTCGAGTTCTTCCGAGCCGAGCGCGCAGGCCGCGACGATGCGCCCGCGCGCCGCCTTGCCGGTGGTTTCGGCAATGGCGAGGAAAGGCGCGCGCGCCAGCGGGTCTTCGGGCGCCAGCGCCGCAGCGCGACCATTGACCATCACGAAATCGCCGCCGGCGCCGCGCGCCCTGGCGATGCGATCGGGAAAGGCCAGCGCGATCAGCGCTCCGTCCGACAGCGCGCGCGGCGCCTCGCGCGCCACGGCTTTCGATGCGCTGCGCGCCCAGTTCTGCGCAAGGCGACGTGCGTCGCCGGCGCGCTTCGAGCGATCCGAGGCGAGCCGATCGGCGCGCAGCGACAGATCCGCGTCATTGCCGCCGAGCCCTCGTTCCGACAGAAGCATGGCGAGGTCGGCGGCGCGCTCCCCCGCGCCACTGCGCGCCGCATCCAGCACCATGCGGGCGAGCCGCGGCGGCAATGGCAGCGCGCGCATCGCCTTGCCAGCGTCGGTGAGGCGGCCGGAAGCGTCGATTGCACCGAGGTCGCGAACCAGCGCCGCCGCCTCGGTCCAGGCCGGCGCGGGCGGTGGATCGAGCCAGGCGAGCTGCGTCGGATCGCCGACGCCCCAGGCAGCAAGATCGAGGACGAGGCCGGAGAGATCGGCGGCGAGGATTTCGGGCGCGGCAAAGGCCGGCAGCGACGCGGTCTGCGCCTCGTCCCAGAGCCGGTAGCAGACGCCCGGCTCGGTGCGCCCTGCCCGTCCCCGCCGCTGATCGACGCTGGCGCGAGCGGCGCGCACGGTCTCGAGGCGCGACAGGCCGAGGTCCGGCTCGAACATCTGCACACGCGACAAGCCGCAGTCGACGACGACGCGCACGCCTTCGATGGTCAGCGAGGTTTCGGCGATGGAGGTGGCGAGCACGATCTTGCGCCGTCCCTTTTGCGCCGGCCCCACGGCGCGGTCCTGTTCGCCGCGCTCCAGCGCGCCATAGAGCGGGGCGATGTCGACAGTGTCCGGCAGGCGCGCCTCGGCCAGACGCGTCGCCGTGCGCTGGATTTCTCCCTGCCCCGGCAGGAAGGCGAGGATCGAACCGCTTTCCTCGCGCAACGCTTTCATGATCGCCTTGACGACCTCGTCCTCCAGCCGCGCATTCACATCGCGGCCGAGATAGCGTGTTTCGACCGGAAACGCTCGTCCCTTGCTCTCGATGATCTGCGCCTGCATCAGGGCGCCGACGCGGGCTCCGTCCAGCGTCGCCGACATGGCGACGAGCCGCAGATCTTCGCGCAGCCCGGCTTGCGCATCGAGCGCCAGCGCAAGACCGAAATCGCCGTCGAGCGAACGTTCGTGACACTCGTCGAACAGCACGCCGGCGACGCCGTCCAGCGACGGATCGTCGAGGATCATGCGCGCGAAGACGCCTTCGGTGACGACTTCGATACGGGTTTTCGCCGACACTTTCGATTCGAGCCGCATCCGCAGGCCCACCGTGTCGCCGACGCTTTCACCCAGCGTCGCGGCCATGCGCTGCGCCGCGGCGCGCGCCGCAAGACGGCGCGGTTCGAGCAGGATGAGCTTTTTGCCGCGCGCCCAGTCGGCGTCCAGCAGCGCCAGCGGCGCGCGGGTGGTCTTGCCGGCGCCCGGCGGCGCAACCACGACAAGGTTGGGTTTCGCTGCCAGCGCTGCGGCGATGTCCGGCAGAACGGCGTCGATGGGGAGCGTTTCGGGAAAGGCAGGCAAGGTCTCGGGCCACGATTGGAGGCGACCCGGGCACATGCCACGCCCTGCGGCGCCGACGCAATGGCCCGCCCGGCGCTACGCGCGACAAACGCACCGACGACGCCACACCGGCATCATTGCTCCGCCTGGCTCGCGACGACGGCGCGTCTCTCGCCGCCGCTCACTTCTGCTTCGCGATGATCTTGTCCTTGATCTTGTCGTAGATACCGCGCGGGATGACGTTCTTTTGATAGAGTTCGTCCTTGCCCTTGTAGGGGCGGCCCTTGATGATCGCGTCGGCGCGCACGTCGCCGATGCCGGTCAAAGCTTGCAGATCGGCCTTCGCCGCCGTGTTGATGTCGATCAGCGCGGCCTTGGCGTCGGCGGGTTTTGCGGGCTCGACCGGTTTCGATTCGGCGGGTTTTGCGGGTTTGGCGGGCGCGGTCATCGGCGGCGGCGCCTTGCCGGCTGGGGCGGCCGGCTGCGGCGACTGGGCGAAGACGACAGATGAAACAACCAGTGACGTTACGAGAGCGACAGCGCGAAGCAAAGTTTTCATAGGAACCTCCCGAGGACCAGCGCTCCCCGAGAGCAAGTTGGCGCCTGAAATCACCCGCGGTCAAGCGTCATTCGAACTGCATCTGAAACGCCACCAGCGTCCGGTCGAATTTGCTTCGCGGCAGATAGCAGAAAGCGTTGGTCGCCAACCGCGCTTCCTTGCAATGGTCGTGATCCTCGATCCAGTCGTAGCCGATCTTGTCCATGCACTTGCGAATTTCGGCGCCGATCACGCCATTCTTTTTCGTGCGGTCGAGCGGAAAGCCCTCTTCGACCTGCAATTCGCAGTCTGTAAGATCGCGTTGCTGACCGGAAAAATAACGGCCGCTGCCGCTGGTGGTGACGAACAGAGATTCAGTGGCGATCAGAAACACCAGACCGACCGCCATGGCGATCTGCCCGCGCAGCGGGGTCTTGAAATACTGAAGCCCGATGATGGAGAGAAAGCCGAATGCGAACAATCCGCCGCCAATCAGCAGCGTGATCGGCGCAAAAAATGTCGCGACGCCTTCGTTCATGTGTCCTCTCCCGCCCGAGCTACGCCGCTGCAACTAAATGTGGGACAGTTTGATCACACCGACAAGGGCGTGACAGTGACTTCGTCACACCGGCCGGGTGTTGCGCCTGCACATGAAAAGAGGACCGGCCATCGCGCGCCGCGCCGCGATGGCAGAAGGTTAACGGGCTTCGTCGCCGCCGTCCAGACGTGCAATGCACGGTTTGTCTGATCAGCGACGACGGATTTGCGAAAGAAAAATCACCGCCCGGTCTGCGCTGTGCGGCCGGGCTGTGAGCGTCATTTTCCGAAGTGGTAGCTTACGCCGGCGGTGATGAGACCTTCGGCGGCGTCGTGGCGGATGGCGAGGCCGGGGGCGACCTGGTCGCGCCCCGAACCGAGCGGGGTGATGCGGTATTCGATCTTGCCGCTCCAGCGGTCGTCGACGGCGTATTCCACGCCGGCGCCAACGGTCGGCGAGACGATGAACCAGTTTTTCGTCTGCGTCCCGATCGGCGACGTGTAATCGTGCCGCAGCCCTGCGAGGCTGGCGCCGCCGGTGACATAGAGCAGCGCCCGTTCGTAGTTCAGGCCGACGCGTCCGCGCAGCGACCCTTGGGCGTCGACCTGATTGCGCAGGCGGAGACCGAAGGCGTCATTGGAGGAGTTTTCCGCCCGCGCGCCGTTGATGTCGCCGACGACGCCGGCGACCAACGGTCCATAACGCCAGTCGTAACCGGCGTGGACGCCGCCGACAAAACTGCCGCCATGGGCGGTCTTGTGAAACAGGGTCGCATTGGTGGGCGTGAAGATGTCACGACTGCGATCGCCGTATCCGAGCCCACCGAGCTGCACGCCGGCATAGAACCCCTCGAACAGCAGCGCCGGCGGCGGAACGAAAGGCGGAGGCGCCGTGCGGTGCGGAAGATCGGCGGCCATGGCGGCGGACGAACAGACAAAGCCGGCGAGAGCAAGAACGAGATGTTTCATGAGAGATTTCCTTTCGACACGAGGGGGCATTCGCCGAAACGGAGGGTTCCGGCGTCAAAGACTGGGAGACGCGTGAGACGGCGCGCGCTACGGCATCAGCGCGAGGCGCGATGACTTCTTCAGCGCGAGGCGCGATGACTTCTTCAGCGCGAGGCGCGATTCATGGGCTTTCCGCAAAGCGGCACATGCTCCGCGAAAACCTTTTCGAAGTCAGGGGCGTTGTCGGTGAGCGCGCGCAGATTTGCGCCTTCCAGTAACGTCACCCAGCCGATCTCGTCGCTGGGGTGAAGATAGACATCGAGCGGAATTGGACCGGTCGGGACCTCGCTGTCACGACAGGCAGCGTGATCGAGCGTGAGGTCGCCTTTGCGTTTCTCATCTCCGCTCTTCAGGGCGCGGGCGGCTTCCTGCTCGGCGCGGATCGGAGCAAGATCGCGGCGATCGACTTCGAAGACCGCAAGTCCGGCGCTGTTCGCGAGTTCGACAAGCGCTTTCGCATCCTCCGGATGCGTCGTCGCCGGCGCCAGTCGCAGATGGAGTGTTCGCTTGTCCGCGGGATTGTCCAGGGACGAATGCGAGACAATGGCCTTGGCCGTGTCGGGGGTCGGCGTCATCCAGACGGGAAGCCGTGCGGCGAAGCGGAACTGCGAAAAATCCGCCGTGTCGGGACGAAAATTGCGCAGCTTCCATTGCGTGGCGATCGGCACGCCATTGCATGCGGCGAGCGCCAGTGCGGCGAGACATGTTGATGCGAATCTGGGAAGCGACATGATTTCCTCAATCTGCTGGATTGATATTTTCATGTTTGACATTAAATTTTTTCCGTGTCAAATTATTTTCATCGCGAGACCGGATTTTCCCGTCGCCTCGCTGCATGGGCAGGAGGAGCAATGCGGATCGCAGCCTTGATTGCCGCCGCTGTCGGAATCGGCCTCGCCGTCGGCTTTGCGACGACTCCGGAGTTGCGGCGCTATGTCGTCGCCATGCTCGACGACCCGGCGTCGCTGCCAGCGCTGGAGAGCGATCCGCGCGTCCATTACGAGGTCGGCGCGCGGGACTGCGCCGAGGCGACGGCGGCGCTGCTGCCGGGCGCGATGGAAACGGTCGCCGCCGCGCAAGGCCGCGGCTTTGCCCGCGCGCCGATCGTCGCTGTCTATGTTTCGAACGAGACCTACGCCCGCGCCAACATGACAGGGGCCGCGCACATTGTCGGCGTCTCGTGGCAGGGGCGCGTGACGCTGGCGCCAACGCTATGCGGTCCCGAGCGCCAGAGGCTGGCGGCGATCCTCATCCACGAACTGTCGCACACGCATCTTTTCGGTTGGCGATCGGAGCTGCTCCCGCGTCCGCCGGGCTGGTTCACCGAGGGGCTGGCGGTGATGGTCTCGCAGGGCGGCGGCGCCGAAGGGGTCGACGCGGCGCAGGCGGCGGAGGCTATTCGCAACGGATTCGTGATCGGCGTCGGCGATGCGCCGCACGGCAGTTTCGGCGGCATCGCCTTCGAAAGGGAACCGCCGGACAACTATGCCAGGCCGCACGATCTCGCCTATCGAGAGGCGGAAATGTTCGTCACCTTCCTGAGAGCGGAGAATCCGGCCGCCTTTTCGTCCCTGCTCGCGGGACTCTACAATGGCGACGATTTCGAGCGTGCTTTCCGCGCGGCCTACGGAACGGGCGTTGGCGAACGCAAGGCGGTCTTCATCGACCAGATATCCCGACACTGATAGAGCGCCGGAGAACATGACCATGATCGTCGCTCGCGACCATTTACAAGACTGCTGCAACCATCGCCGCGGAAAACCGCCAGTTCGTTTGACGCCAGGGATATGGGGGACGCACCATGACAGATGAAATCACCACGCCTCACGCCGCGCTGCGTGGCCGGATCGGCTGGCTGTGCCGCGTGCTTCAGGCGCTGGTCGTCGGCTGGCCGATCTGGATCCTCTATATCATCTTCGCTTACTGGGGTGATCGGGCTTTCGTCGTAAAGAAAATTCGCGAGATGTTCGATATCGACGTCTCGGGCGCGGCACAGTTTCAAATTACGGAAACGGTGTCGATGCAACTCGTTCTGTGGACTGTCCTCGCCGCCATGTGTTTCAGCCTGTGGCGCGTACTGTCGCTGTATCTGCGCGGCGACATCTTCTCCATCGACGCCGCGCTGTGGCTGCGCCGCGCCGGCCTGTTCGGCCTTGTCGCGACAATCGCGGACCTCCCCTCGCGTTCGCTCATCGTGCTGATCATGGCGCAGCATCTCCCCGAATCCGCGATGAAACATCGCGGCTATATTTCCAGCGACGATCCGCTGCATCTCATGATCGCGCTGATCGTCATTGCCTTCGCCCATATCCAGAAGAGCGCGGCGGAAATTGCCGCCGACCATGCGCAAATCGTGTAAGGGGCTATTTCCATGACCGCCGAAACCGACGCCCCCGAAATCCCGGCCCCGGCTCCGCCCGGCCGCCTGCCGATTCGCGGCGCGCTGTACTGGTCGATCCAATCCGCCCGGCTCATCGGCGTCGGCTGGGCGCTTTGGGGCTGCGTCTATTTCGCTTTCTACTGGAGCGACCGGGCGTTCGTCGTCGAATCCGCGGCCCGATATTTCAGCGCCGACATTTCCGGCATGGCGCTCTGGCAGCATGCTGCGGGCGTCGCCGCCATGGGCGTCGGCTTCGCGCTGTCGCTGGCGGCGATCCGGTTCGGCCTCGCACTGCTCGGACTTTATCTTGCCGGCGAGGTGTTCTCCCCGCTCGCCAGCGTTCTGCTGCGCCGCGCCGCGCTGTTCGGCCTCGCGGCGCGACTGCTGGAGTTTCCGACGCGGCCTCTGTCGGGATGGCTGTTCAGCCTGCATCTGCCACCCGAAAAACAGATCCACTTCTGGCTGATCCGGCCGGACGACCTCGTCATCCTGATGCTGCTCGCCAGCCTCGCGGCCATCGCCAGCGTCCAGAAGGCCGCGGCCGAAATGGCGCAGGACCATGCGCAGATCGTGTGAGTGACATGCCGATCATCGTCAACCTCGATGTGATGCTCGCCAAACGCAAGATGCGCTCGCGCGATCTCGCGGCGCTCATCGGCATCGCCGAACAGAACGTCAGCCTGCTGAAATCCGGCAAGGTGAAAGGCGTGCGCTTCGACACGCTGGAGAAAATCTGCGAGGTCCTCGATTGCCAGCCGGGGGATATTCTGGAGTACCGGCCGGAGGAAAAGACCGGATGATCGCAGTGCAGGAGCGCAAATGAGCGGCGGCGTGGACGTCTACCAGATCCGACAGCAATATATCGCAAGCAACTCGACAAGAAAAATTGACAACGTTGTCATTGTGAGCGAACCGAAGCAATCCATCCACATATGAATATTGCTCTGGAGATGGATTGCATCGCTGCGCGCGCAATGACGGTCGCGGGATTTGAACGGCCGCACCTGAGTGCAATTCCTGCTACATAGTCCGCCATGATCTCCGACACTCCCCCCTCGCCCGGCGGCGCCCTCGTTCTACCCGGCCTGCTGCCGCCCGCGACTCGGCTGTGGATCATCGCCGACGGCCGCGCCGGGCACGAGGCGCAGACGCTGGCTCTGGCCGAGGCGCTGGGCCCGCCGCCCGAGATCAAGCGCATCGCGCCCGGCAAACTGTTTGCGGCGCTGGCGCCCTTCGGACCCGTCGATCCCTTTGACCGGAAGATCATCGCGCCGCCCTTTCCCGACATTGCGCTGGCCGCCGGGCGGCGGACCATTCCCTATCTGCGGCGCATCAAGGCGGCATCGGGGCGCAAGACCTTCACCATCTACGTCAACCGCCCGGCCACCGGGCGGCGCACAGCGGATCTGATCATCGCCCCGCGCCACGACGGCATGTTTGGTCCAACGGTGATCGCGCCGCTCACGCCGCCCAATCGCGTCACCTCAACTCTGCTTGGCCGCCTCCGCGCCACGGTCGACCCGCGTATCGCCTTGCTGCCCCGCCCGCGATGCGCCGTTCTGGTGGGGGGCGACAGCCGGCATTTCTCCTACGGCGCCGGAGAAGCCCGCGAACTCGACTACATCGTCAGCTCGCTTCTCGAGAGTGGCAAGAGCGTCATGGCGACAGCTTCGCGCCGGACTCCGGAGGAATGCCGCAAGGTGTTGCGGGAGGCCTGCGCAGAAAGTCCCCGCGGCTTTTTTTGGGACGGCGACGGAGACAACCCGTATCACTCCATGCTCGCCAACGCAGACCACATCATCGTGACGGCGGACAGTGTCAACATGGTGGGCGAGGCTGTGGCGACCGGCGCACCGGTTCAGGTGTTTGCGCCGCTTGGCGGCCATCGCAAGATCGCCGTTTACCTGTCCGCGCTGGAGGCGGCGGGCGCCGTGCGGCCATGGCGCGGCGCGCTGGAGGACTGGCGCCCGGCGCCGATCCAGTCGACGCCCGCCGTCGCACGCGCTGTCGTGAAGGCCTACGGGATCTTCAAGGGCGTCGATTTCCTTCAGGAAAGTTGCGGCGCGGCGGATAATGACTAGATTGCGCCAAACCCTTCCACAGTGAGCGCCCATGTCCGCCATTCACTCCCGCGTCATCGTGCTCGGCTCCGGCCCGGCCGGCTATACCGCCGCCATCTACACGGCGCGCGCCATGCTCGGCCCGACCCTGATTGCCGGCTTCGATCAGGGCGGTCAGCTGATGATCACCACCGATGTCGAGAACTACCCCGGCTTCGCCGAGCCGATTCAGGGCCCCTGGCTGATGGATCAGATGCGGGCGCAGGCCGAGCATGTCGGCGCGAAGCTCGTGTCCGATCACATCGTCGAGGCGCGGCTCGGGAAAAAGCCGTTCGAGTTGCTGGGCGATTCCGGCCAGCTCTACACCTGCGATGCACTGATTATCGCCACCGGCGCCAAGGCCAGGTGGCTCGGCATCGCGACGGAAGAAAAGTTCAAGGGATTCGGCGTTTCCGCCTGCGCCACCTGCGACGGGTTCTTCTTCCGCGGCAAAAAGGTGCTGGTGGTCGGCGGCGGCAACACCGCGGTCGAGGAAGCGCTGTATTTGTCCAATCTCGCGTCACATGTGACGCTGGTGCACCGACGCGACACGCTGCGGGCCGAGCGGGTGTTGCAGGAGCGGCTGCGGGCGCGGCCCAATGTCGACATCCTGTTCGATCACGCCATCGACGAAATCCTCGGGACGCAGGACCCGCCGGGCGTCACCCATGCGCGCGTGAAACACACGCGCAGCGGAGAAACCCGCACGCTCGAAGCCGAAGGCGTGTTCGTCGCCATCGGCCACGCGCCGGCCTCGGAACTGTTCAAGGGGCAGATCACGGTGAAGCCGTCCGGCTATATCGCGGTCGAGCGGGGCACGACCAACACCAGCATCCCCGGCGTCTTCGCGGCCGGCGACGTGGCCGACGAGACCTACCGTCAGGCGGTCACGGCCGCCGGCCTCGGCTGCATGGCGGCGCTGGATGTGGAACGGTATCTGGCGGAGCTGCTCTGAGGGGGGATCGAAGGCCCCCTCCCCAACCCTCCCCCGCTCCGCGGGAGAGGGAGCAAACTCGGGCCTTCAAAATCGTCGGTCGCCGAACCGGATCACTCCGTGCGCCCCCTCAATGCGCCTGATCGGGACGCTCGAAGAAGAAGCGCAGCACCTGCGCCTTGCCGCAATCCTCGATTGGCACGTGCCAGAATTTCGAGTCCAGGGTCGGAAAGCGCTCCATCGGGAGATGGATCGCGGTCAGCCGGGCGTTGTCGGAGAAGCCGCGCAGCATCGCGCGCTCCAGAAGCTTCACCAACTCGTCCTGTCGCTCGGGCACCTCGGTCACAGTAAGGGTGACATTGTTTGCAAGGGGGACTGCCTTGTCGAAAACCTGCTCGCCCATCGACGCCATTCCTGCCTCCACACCGTTGACATTCACAGCTTTCGCCCGTTCCATCGCTTCTCTCAACACCAAAACGGCAGTACGCTTAAAGGGCTGTTCGTTATTAAGGATAATGCCGCCGCCAAAAATTTCTGGAAGAGATTTGCGGTTTTTTGTGGTCAGGACAAGCCGGCCCACCGCTCCTCGAAAATCAGCTCCTCCAGAGGGATCCGCTGCGCCCAGCGTTTGACCTCCAGTTCCGGGCGAACATAGGCCCGGTCGACATAGCCGACACACAGCCAGGCGACGATCGTCACCCCTTCCGGCACGCCGAGCAGGCCTTTCAGCTCATCCTCGCGCATAATGCTCACCCACCCCACGCCGATCCCTTCAGCGCGCGCCGCGAGCCAGAGATTTTGCACTGCACAAGCAGTGGAAAGCAAGTCCGTATTTGGCTGCTGCGTCCGACCGAGACCGGTCGCGCCATGGCGGGAGCGGTCGCAGGTGACGCAAATATTCAGCGGCGATTTGAGAATGCCTTCCAGTTTCAAGCTTCTATATAGGGCTGCCCGTTCGCTCGAAAAAGCCTGCTCTTCCGCTTCGCGTCCGCGGCAGAAGGCGTCGTGCACCGCGCGGCGCGTTTCTGCGCTGCGGACGAGGATAAAATTCCATGGCTGCATGAAGCCGACGGACGGCGCATGATGCGCTGCATCAAGAATGCGCAGGATGGCATCACGCGGCAGCGGGTCCGGCAGGAATTCGTTGCGCACGTCGCGCCGCTCGTAGATGGCGCGATAGACCGCGGCGCGCTCCGCCTCGCTGAACGGCGCCGCCGGAGAGAGCGCATCCGGCTCCGCTGCGGCCGAATGCCGCGGGGGCTCGTCTGCGCTCATGCGTCCCTCCCCAGAGCCAAGGCGAGCCGCGCCCACTGCGTTTCGTCGCCCGGAAGGCCAAATCGCAGCCAGTCGGCGCGTTCAGGAAAACGCCGTGTGAAAATCCCGGCCCGCGCGAGGCGCTCGAAGCCCTCGGTGGCATCGCTGCGCGCCGCGAGGCGGAACAGGTCGGCTCCCCCGACGATGGCGAAGCCCGCCGATGCGAGCAGTTCGTCGAGGCGACGCGCACTGCGCCGCGACGCCACCACGGCGTCTTCGAGCCAGCCGCGATCGGCAAGCGCCGCGGCGCCGGTGGCGAGTGCGGGGCCGGCGACCGGCCATGGACCGAGCGCCGCGCGCAGCCGTTCGGCCCTCTCCGGCGCGGCGATGGCGAAGCCCAGCCGCAGGCCGGGAAGGCCGTAGGCCTTACCGAAAGAGCGCAGCACGATCGCATTGTCCGGCGCCCGCGGCGCGAGGCTGATTTGCGGAGTCATGTCGGCGAAGGACTCGTCGACGACGAGCAGCCCGCCGCGCGCGGCCAGCCGATCCGCGAGGGACGCCAGCGCATCGGGCGCGACGACGCGGCCATCGGGATTGTTGGGATTGACAATGATGGCGGCATCGAACGCCGCGAGTTCATCGAGCGCTTCGACGGTCACGACCTCCGCGCCGCTGGCCCGCCACTGCGCGGCATGTTCTGCGTAAGTGAAGCCGAGGACGCCGACGCGCGCTGTCGGAAAGACGCGCGGCAACTCGCGAATGAAGGCCTGCGCCCCTGCCCCGGCGACGACGCGGCGCGACGACGGAACGCCGTAAGCCGCCGCGGCGGCGTCTTCGGCGGCGGCGAAGGCGCTTTCATCGGGAAGGCGCGTGAAGACCTCTGGCGGAAAATGCGGCAATGGCCAGGCGCGCGGCGATACGCCGGTGGAGAGATCGATCCACGGCTGCGGCGCCTGAGGAAACAGCCGCCGCGCCTCGTCGAGCCGTCCGCCGTGAAACACGCTCATCGCGCCATCTCCCACAGCGCATCGAGATCGAGATGGGCTTCGCACTGCGAAGCGAGCGCGTCGAGCGCGGCCTCGACCGAGGCCTCGTAATCGAGCGTCGAGGCCGGCGCGCCAAGTCCGTGCAGAAAGGCGGCGCGATAGGCGTCGGATGCGAACAGCCCATGCACATAGACGCCGGCGCACCGGCCATTGGCCGAGCGCGCGCCATCATCGCCGCCCCCCGCAAAACGCAGGACCGGCCGCGCGCGATCGGCGCCAGAGGTCTTGCCGATGTGCATCTCGTAGCCATGGAACGCTTCGCCGCCGATCGCATCTTCGCCGCGCACGGATGTGAGCGTCTTGTCGCCGGCCAGAACGGTCTCGACGTCGAGCAGGCCGAGACCCGCGGCGTCGCCCGCCGGCCCTTCGACGCCGTCCGGATCGGCGATGCGCCGGCCCATCATCTGATAGCCGCCGCAAATGCCGAAGACCTGGCCGCCGCGGCGCACATGGGCGGTGATGTCGACGTCCCAGCCATTGGCGCGCAGCGCGGCGAGATCGGCAATCGTGGCCTTGGAGCCCGGCAGCAGTACGAGGCTTGTTTCTGCCGGGATGGGCTCGCCCGGCTTCATCATGACGAGCCGCACGCCCGGCTCCGCCTTCAGCGGATCGAGATCGTCGAAATTGGCGATGCCCGGCAGCAGCGGCGTCGCGATCACGACGCCGTCGCCGCTGGCGCGCGGTTGGGCGCGCAGACCATAGGCGTCTTCGGCAGGAAGACGCGCAGCAGCGTCGCTCCAGGGCAGCAGGCCGAGCGCCCGCCAGCCGCTGCGCTCTTCGATCATCCGCATGCCGCTCTCGAACAATGTGGGATCGCCGCGAAACTTGTTGACGATGAAGCCCTGCACCAGCGCGGCGTCCTGCGGATCGAGCACCGCCTTGCAGCCGACGATCTGGGCGATGACGCCGCCGCGATCGATGTCGCCCACAATGACCACCGGTGCGCCGACCGCGCGGGCGAAGCCCATATTGGCGATGTCGGCGGCGCGCAGATTGAGTTCCGCCGCGCTCCCCGCCCCTTCGACGATGACAAGATCACGCCCGGCGCGCAGGCGCGTGAAACTTTCCAGCACCTGCGGCAGCAGCCGCGGCTTCCAGTCCTGGAATTCCCGCGCGCTCGCCTGTCCGGCGACCTTGCCGGCGACGACAATCTGCGCGCCGCCGGCCTGCGGCTTCAGCAGCACCGGATTCATGTCGGTGTGCGGCTCGAGCCGGGCGGCGCGAGCCTGCAGCGCCTGCGCCCGACCGATTTCGCCGCCGTCCTGCGTGACGGCTGCGTTGTTCGACATGTTCTGTGGCTTGAACGGCGCAACGCGCACGCCGCGGTTGGCAAAGGCGCGGGCAAGGCCGGCAACGACGAGGGACTTGCCGACATCCGAGCCGGTTCCCTGAATCATCAGCATCCTGCTCATGAAGCGTCTCGTCTCATGGGTGCGCCTCGTCCGGCGCCAGCAGGAAGGCCATGGCCTCGTCGAGGCTTTCGACTGCGCGCCCGTCGCGCCGTGGCGGATCGATGACGACGACCTCGAGACCGAGCGCGCGCGCCGCGGCGATTTTGGCGTAGGTCTGATTGCCGCCGCTGTTTTTCGTCACCACCACATCGATGCTCTGCGCGCGCATCAGCGCGATTTCGGACGCTGTGTCGAACGGGCCGCGATCGGAAAACACCGTGCAGCGCGGCGGCAGGTATTCCTGCGCCGGTGGCTCGATCACCCGCAACAGATAATCGTGGTGCGGCGCCGCCCGAAACGCCGCGACGCCCTGCCGGCCGATGGTCAGGAACACGCGGAGCGGCGCCTCGCCCAGCGCCCCCGCGGCAGCGGCGGCGTCGGCAACACGCGTCCAGCGGTCGCCCGGCTCCGGCTCCCACGCCGGCCGCGTCAGCGCCGCCAGCGGCACGCCGACGGCCGCGCAGGCGATCCGGGCGTTGGCCGACATCTGCGCCGCAAAGGGATGGGTGGCGTCGAGGACGCGGTCGACAGCGTTGTCGCGCAGCCAGCGTTCGAGGCCGGCGGCGCCGCCAAAACCGCCGATGCGCGTCTCTATGGCCTGCGCCAGCGGCGCGGACACGCGGCCGGCCAGCGAGACGATCCCCGAGAGGCGCGGTTCGGCGGCAATGCACTGCGCCAGCGCGCGGGCCTCGCCCGTGCCGCCGAGCACGAGGACGCGCCGCGGACGGGCGACCGCCGCCGGCCGCCGATGCAGCGCCGTCTCGTTCATTTCATTGCGCCTTTCGACGTTTCGCCCCCGTGGCGACGCCTGCGGATCGCGCCTGTCTTATACCGACGCCTTCGATTCACACAACAAAGCCGGGGCGAAAGCGGGATTGCGCCGATCAGACCTTCTCCCGCGCCAGATATTCCTCGCGCAGCACGCGGCGCAGGATCTTGCCGACATTGGTCTTCGGCAATTCGTCACGAAATTCGTAGATGCGCGGCACCTTGTAGCTGGTGAGGGTTTCGTGCGCGAAGGCGCGCAGTTCCTCTGCGGTGAGCGAGGGATCGCGCCGCACGACGAAGGCCACCGGCGCCTCGCCCGAATGCTCGCTGGGCACGCCGATGACGGCGGCCTCCTTCACTTTCGGGTGCTGAGTGAGGACGTTCTCGACCTCGTTGGGATAGACGTTGAATCCCGACACGAGGATCATGTCCTTGAGGCGATCGACGATTTTCACCAGACCGTCGGGCGCCATCACCGCCACGTCGCCGGTATGGAAGAACCCGTCGGCGTCCATGGCCGTCGCCGTCTCATCGGGGCGATTCCAGTAGCCCTGCATGACCTGCGGGCCCCTGACCCACAATTCCCCACGCTCACCCTGCGGCGCCGGCGCGCCGTCGTCATTCCGAATGGAAATTTCGGTCGACGCCACGGGATAACCGATGGCGCCAGAGAATTCGGCGAGATCGGGCCGGTTGATGGTGACGATCGGCGACGTCTCCGACAGTCCGTAGCCTTCGATGATCGTGCGTCCCGTCAGTTGCTTCCAGCGTTTCGCGACGACATCCTGCGTCGCCATGCCGCCAGAGATGCAAAAGCCCATGCGCGAGAAGTCGAGCGCGCGGAAATCGGCGTTCTCCATCAGCGCGGCATAGAGCGTGTTGACGCCTGAGAACATGGTGAAGGGCGAGCCCCGCAGGATTCGCGTGAAGCCGGCGATGTCACGCGGATTGGCGATCAGCAGGCCCTTGGCGCCGATCGACAGCACCAGCACACAGCAGCAGGTGAGGCCGAAGATGTGATAGAACGGCAGCGCCGCCACCATGACGTGCGGCCCGGCGCCGAGAATGCCGTCGAGCCAGGATGCGGCTTGCGCCACATTGGCGGTGAGGTTGCGATGCAGCAGCACCGCGCCCTTCGCGACCCCTGTCGTGCCACCGGTGTATTGCAGGAAGGCCACGTCGTCGCGCGACACCGACGTCGGCTGCAGCGGGCGCTTGCGACCTTCCGCGAGAACCTGCGAAAACGGCGTCGATTCGGGAATGCGGAACTTCGGCACGGCGCATTTCACGTAACGCGATACGGCGTTGACCACCACGCCCCGAAAGCGCAGCAAATCGCCGGGCGAGACGATGATGGCGTGATCGAGAGCAAGCTCCGGCCAGACCGCGGCGACAGTGTGCGCGAAATTCTCCAGCACGAACACCATTTTCGCGCCGGAATCGGAAATCTGGTGCTGCAATTCGTGTGGCGTATAAAGCGGATTGACGTTCACGACCACGCCGCCGGCCATCAATATGCCGAAGATGACGGCCGGATAGGCCATCACATTGGGGGCCATGATGGCGATGCGGTCGCCCTTTTCAACGCCCTGCGCCTGCAACCACGACGCCACCGCCTGCGCCGCCGTATCGAGTTCGGCATAGGTCAGGACCGCGCCGAAACTCTCGAACGCCGGACGTTGGGCGTAATCGCGTGTCGCCTTTTTGAAGACGTCGACGAGAGAGGCGAGTTTGTCGCAGTCGATATCGGCCGGCGACTCCGGCGGATATGATTTCGTCCACGGCCTCGCGGCATAGGGGTCTTGGGCGCGATCGGTTACGGACATTCCGATTCTCTGGCTCGAGCAAGGAAGCGCATTTTTCACGCGTCCGTTTCACAAACAAGATATAGCTTGCAAGAGTTTCGACAGTCTCGGGATCGGCAACTTTCTTCGCTGCGCCGCAGCATCATGCGCCGGAAGCCGACAGCCCGATCCCCAGCAGCAGCCCGAGGCCGACGAACAGCACCGCCAGCGCCGCGGCAAGTTCGGCGCCGCGGGCGACAAGTTGCGTCCGTCCTGCGTCGCTGGCCGACAGCCGCATCGCCGCGCCCTTGGCGAACACCGCCAGCGCCGCCAGCGCTCCGGTGGTGATCGCCGTCCCCACCGACATCGCCCCCACCGCCGCGGCGCCGGCGGCAAAGCGTCCCTGCGCCAGCGTGAACACCAGCACCAGAATGGCGCCCGAACAGGGCCGCAGCCCGGCGGCGACGACGGCCGCCGCGGCGCTGCGCCAGGTCAGCGGCGCGCCGAGGGTTTTCGGATCGGGAGCGTGGAGATGGCCGCAGCCCGCGCTGTGCACATGGTCCGGATCGTCGGCCGCGACGCAGACGAAGCGTCCGGCCGGCGTCGCGCGCCCCACGCGCATGGCGGCAAGAAACGACCGGCCCTTGACCAGCACGAGACGCGCGCCCAGCAAAGCGATGGCGGCGTAACTCGCGATCTCCATCCATCGCGCCGCGTCGTTCATGCGCGCCGCCGTGGCATGGAACAGCAAGGCCGCCGCGCCGACGAGGGCGATGGCGACCCCGCCCTGCAGGACGGCCGCGAGGGCGGCGAGGACGAGCCCCCGCCGCAGCGCAGTCTCGTTGGCCAGCATGTAGGAGGCGAGCACGGCCTTGCCGTGGCCGGGGCCAGCGGCATGAAAGACGCCATAGGAGAAACTGGCCGCCGCCAGCGTCCAGAAAGCGGCGGGATCGCTGGCGAGCGCCCGCGCGGCGCCCTGCAACTGCGTGTGAAAGCGGCTCTGCCAGGCGAGGATCAGGCCGGCCAGCCCGCCACCCGCCGAGGCCGCGCCCTCGCCGCTGCCGACCGCGAAGGGGTGGCGCGCCTGCGCAAGCGCGGGCTCCAGCGCTGCGACCGTGAGAAGCACCGCAGCACAGAGCGCGAGACCACCGCCGAACTTTTGGACGCGTGTCACGGACAGGCCACCACGGCTCTGGTCGCGAGCTTGATGCCGAAGTCGGAACCGGGCGAGAAATTCTGGAAGAAGGCTTCGCTGAGCCGCTTCGACTCCGTCGCCACTAGCGGCTTGGGCTCGACGAGACTGAAGGAACAGCCGGGCGGCGGCGCAGCAAGGGTCACTGGCGTCTCCTTCTCGAAGCCGAAGGAAACGTAATAGGTTGGATCATAGACCTGGAAGCTGAATGGCTTCGTGGCGCCGACCGGCTGCTTGAGCGGCATGAAGAACCGCAGCGTGACGATGTTCTTCTCGTTCGCCTCCAGCGTGACGTTCTGCGGCGGCTCGAACTCGAGCTTGGCGCCGTTCTGCTTCGCGAAGGTGAAATATTCGAATTCCGCCAGCGACTCGACATTGGTTTTGGCGAGCGGAGCCAGTTCCTCCTTCGACGGCGGCTTGCCGTTCTTGCCGAGGCCGGTCGTGGCGAAGGCCGAATACATCTCGTCGAATTCCCAGGCGTGGCGAATGCCCGTGACTTTTCCGTCGTGAAAGACGACCTCGCTGCGCACAGCCACCCAGACATGCGGATGGGCGATGGCGGGCGATGCGGCGCAGGATGCGAGCAGGGCGAGGCGGCGGAGGACGGCGGATCGACTCATGATTTCTCAGCGCCTAGCGCGATTCGAGGGCGAAATCGTGACGGCCATATTGCAGTCGTGCTGTGCTTCCTTGAAAACACCGCCCCGGATGGCCTAAACTGGCGGCTGGCTGGATTCGCTTTCTCCGTCGAACCATGGACGGGGCTGGAAGGCGCAGCGCCGTCGCGCCCGGAACCCCGCGGCAAATCGTGATATTTGCTACTGGACCATGCGCTCGGGCCGAATGCGCCTTGCCTCGAGGGAGACGACATAAATGGCGGATGTGAACGCCGGCGTATCGATGACCGGCTCCGCCCTGCGCGAGACGACGCTCTCCGACAAGTTCGATCTCGAAAAATCCCGCGTGCTGATGACCGGCACGCAGGCGATCGTGCGCCTGCTGCTGATGCAGAAGGCGCGAGACCGCCGCGCCGGCCTCGACACGGCTGGCTTCGTCACAGGCTATCGCGGCTCGCCACTGGGCGGCGTCGACGCCCAGATGAACCGCGCCAGGAGCTGGCTCGAAGCGGCCAATATCCTGTTCATGCCGGGCCTCAACGAGGATCTCGCCGCCACCGCCATCTGGGGCGCGCAGCAGGCCGAGATGCGCGGCGAGGGCAAATATGACGGCGTGTTTTCCATGTGGTACGGCAAGGGGCCGGGCGTCGATCGCAGCGGCGACGTGCTTCGCCATGTGAACCTTGCCGGCGTCTCGCGCTACGGCGGGACCGTGGCGTTGATGGGCGACGACCACACCGCCGAATCCTCCACCACCGCGCATCAGTCCGATTATCACTTCGTCGACGTGATGATGCCGATCCTCTCGCCCGCCGGCGTGCAGGAAATTCTCGATTACGGCCTCTATGCCTATGCGCTGTCGCGCTACGCCGGCGTCTGGGTCGGGCTCAAGCTGCTCAAGGACACCGTCGAATCGACCGCCTCCGTCGACGCTTCGCTCGACCGGCTCGACATCGTCACGCCAACGGATTTCGCCCTGCCGCCCGGCGGGCTCAACATCCGCCCCGGCGATCCGGTGCTGGCGCAAGAGGAGCGCTTGCAGGAGCACAAGCGGGACGCCGTGCTCGCCTTTCTGCGCGCCAACAAGCTGAACCGCCTCATCACCTCCGGCGGGCCGAATGCGAAGATCGGCGTCGTCACGGTCGGCAAGTCCTATCTCGACGTGCGGCAGGCGCTCGACGATCTCGGCATCGACGAAGTCCGCGCCAACGATCTCGGCCTGCGCCTCTACAAGATCGCCGCGCCCTGGCCGCTGGAGCCGCGAGGCCTGCACGATTTCGCCAAAGGCCTCGACCTCATCATCGTCGTCGAGGAGAAGCGCTCGCTGATCGAGACGCAGCTCCGCGAGGAACTCTACGGCGCGCTGAGCCAGCCGGTCTGTATCGGCAAGAAGGACGAACACGGAAACTGGCTGTTTCCCGTCAAGGGCGCGCTCGACGCCAACGACATCGCCATCGCCATCGGCCGCCGGCTGCAAAAATACCACGACAGTCCCGACCTCTCGGCACGGCTCGACCGCCTGCAGCATTTGCAGGCGCGCCGCAAGACCATGACCGACGTGACTGTGCGCGTTCCGCATTTCTGCGCCGGCTGCCCGCATTCGACATCGACGCACGTGCCCGCCGGATCGCGCGCCTACACCGGCATCGGCTGCCATTACATGGCGCAATGGATGGACCGCTCGACCGAGGGCTACACCCATATGGGCGGCGAAGGCGCCAACTGGATCGGTGAGGCGCCGTTCTCGAAGCGCACCCACATGTTTCAAAATCTCGGCGACGGCACCTACAATCATTCCGGTTCGCTCGCCATCCGCTTCGCGGTGGCGACCAGGACCAACATCACCTTCAAGATCCTGTTCAACGGCGTCGTCGCCATGACCGGCGGCCAGAAGCACGAAGGTGATCTCACCGTCGAGGCCATCGCCCATCAGGTCGCCGCCGAGGGCGTCGAAAAGATCGCTCTCGTCACCGACGAGCCGAACAAATATCCGATCGCCACGCGCTGGCCGCCCGGCCTCACCATCCACCATCGCAATCACATCAACGAGGTGCAGGGCGATCTCGCCGCGACGGCGGGCGTCACCGTTCTCATCTACGATCAGACCTGCGCCACGGAAAAGCGCCGCCTGCGCAAGCGCGGCCTCTATCCCGATCCGGACGCGCGCATCTTCATCAACGAACTCGTGTGCGAAGGCTGCGGCGATTGCGGCGTCGCCTCAAACTGCGTCGCCGTGCAGCCGGTGGAAACCGAATTCGGCCGCAAGCGCCGCATCGACCAATCCGCCTGCAACAAGGATTTCTCCTGCCTCGAGGGCTTCTGCCCGAGCTTTGTCACGGTGCATGGCGCGACGATGAAGAAGGCCGAGCCGCCGCGCGAAGACGCCGTCGGCCAGACGCCGTTGCCCGATCCGACCATCGCCGAGATCGGCGCGACGCCCTATGGCGTGCTGATCGCCGGTCTCGGCGGCACCGGCGTCGTCACCATTTCCGCACTGCTCGGCATGGCCGCCCATCTCGAGGGCAAGGGCGTCGGCGTCATCGACATGGCCGGGCTCGCCCAAAAGGGCGGCGCTGTCTATTGCCATGTGAAGATCGGCCGGACGCCGGACGATGTGCACGCCATCCGCATCGCCGCGGGCGAAGCCGACCTGCTGCTGGGCTGCGACCTCGTCGTCGCCGGCGGCAGGGGCGTGCTGGCGGCGATCGAGCCCTCGCGTACGACCGTGTTGGTCAACAGCGCCGAAGTGTTTCCCGGCGACATCGAGCGCAATCCGGATTTCCAGTTGCCGAGCGCCGACATCATGGCCGCGATTCGCCGCGCCGGCGGGGACGGGTCCGTGTTCCTCGACATGACGGAAATGGCGCTGGCGCTGCTCGGCGATTCCATCGCCGCCAATGTGTTCATGCTCGGCTACGCCTGGCAGAAGGGGCTGCTGCCGCTCTCCGACGCGTCGATCCTGCGGGCCATCGAACTCAACGGCGAATCGGTCGCCATGAACCATCAGGCTTTCGCCTGGGGCCGGCGCGCCGCCCATGATCTCGCCGAAGTCGAGGCCGTGGTGGCGGCGCAGCACTCGCGCAAGTCGGATCGGGCGCGTTCGTCGACGCTCGACGACGTCGTCTCACGCCGCGCCGACTTCCTCGTCGGCTACCAGAACGAAGCCTATGCCGAGCGTTACCGCGCCCGCGTGACGCAGGTCGCCGCGCTGGAGGCCGCCCGCGTTCCGGGATCGACCGAACTGACCGAGGCGGTGGCCCGCTATCTGTTCAAGCTGATGGCCTTCAAGGACGAGTTCGAGGTCGCGCGGCTGTATACCGACGAAGCCTTCCGGCGCCGCCTGACGGAAACTTTCGAGGGCGATCTGACGCTCGAGCTGCATCTCGCGCCGCCGATTCCCTTCCTTCAGCGCAAGACCGACTTCGGCGGTTCCCGCAAGATGACCTTCGGCCCGTGGATGTTCACGGTCATGAAGGCGCTGGCGCGGCTGAAATGGATCCGTGGCCGCTGGTTCGACATCACCCGATTCAACAACGACCGCATCGTCGAGCGCCATCTGCTCGCCAGATACGAGGCGCTGCTCGATGAATTTGCGACAAGTCTCACGCCGGACAATCACGCCGCCGCGGTCGCGCTGGCCCGCCTGCCCGAGAAAATCCGCGGCTTTGGCCATATCAAGGGCCGCCATATTGCCGCTGTCGAGGCGGAGGAAGGCCCGCTCCTCGCCGCCTTCCGGCGAACGGCGCTGGTGCGGCTCGCCGCAGAGTGATCGGGCGCCCCGCCCCTACCGGGCGCCGGCCTTGCATCGACAGCCCGAACCGGCCAGAACAGGCTGATCGGTTCGACGAGAGAGAACGACATGCCGCTCTATTCCTTCGCCTGTCAGGACTGCGGGCGCGATTTCGAAACGCTGGCGCGCTTCGACGAGACGCCGGCCTGCCCGGCCTGCGGTTCGGCGCAGACTCAGCGGCTGTTGTCGCTGATCGCCAAGCCCGCTTCGGGCGGCGAGTCGGAGCCGGCGGGTTGCGCAGCCATGTCCGGCGGCGCTCCCTGCGGCGGCTGCCCCGCTTTCGGCGGCTGAACCGTAGCCGATTGCATTCGGTCGGAAACACGCAAATCGTGGCAAAATGTCTTATTTTTTCGTGGGAAAACGTGGCCAAGGGGCCACAGCCGCGCTGTTTTACACGGCCAACGGCCCGTCACGGAATATGACCAGTTGACTTGCCGCGCATTCGTGAGATTTTCTAGGCAATTCGAGACCGCACCGTCACGCCGCTCCGCCGGACCGCGGCGACCGCCCGGTGTTTCACAAGGAGAACATCCATTCGCCGTCCAATGAAGAGCACTGCGGCCCCGCAGAAGGAGGGTCCGCGCACCAATCGTGAGATCCGCGCCCGCGAAGTCCAGCTGATCGATTCCGAAGGCAAGAACCACGGCGTCGTGGGATTGCCAGAAGCTCTTGGCATGGCCGAAGCCGCGGAACTCGATCTTGTCGAGATCGCCCCGAACTCGACCCCGCCCGTCTGCAAGATTCTCGATTACGGCCGCTTCCGCTTCGCCGAGCAGAAAAAGGCCGCCGAGGCCCGCAAGAAGCAAAAAGTCGTCGAGGTCAAGGAAATCAAGCTGCGACCCGGCATCGACGACCACGATTACGACACCAAGATGAAGTCGGTGCGTCGCTTCTTCGAGGAAGGCGACAAGGTCAAGGTGACCCTGCGCTTCCGCGGCCGCGAGATCGCCCATCAGGACCTCGGCTATCGCCTCATGACCCGCGTCAAGGCGGAAACCGCGACAGTGGCCAAGGTGGAGATGGAGCCCTCGATGGAAGGGCGGCAGATGGTCATGGTGCTGGCGCCGCGCTGAGCGGCGCCCCAGGGTTCCGGCGATGGTCGGGACGGTTTTCTCTCGAGCCGGTTGTCGACACATGGCTGGTCGCGGTTTCACGGGCCTCGTTCTTCTCGCCGCCTGCGCATTCGCCACGATCTGGCGACCGCTGGATGCGCACGCCCAGCTCGCGCTGCCCGGCGCCGTCGCCCCGACGCCGGAAGGCGCAATCGCCTCCCCGAGCGCAAAACCCAAGCCGAAAAAAAAGCCGAGAGCCGCGAATGCCGGCGGCGGCGAGTCCACGGATGGTTTCAAGGGCCCCGCCCTCGCCCCCAAGCCGCCATCCGAAGAGACGATCGTCGGCAAGCCGCTGATGCTCGATGGCGGGCGCGGGTCGATCACCTTCGAACGTGCCGGGGCCGACCTGCGCGTCGCCAAATTCTCCATCCATGGCGACCGGCTGAGCCGCTCCGGAGAAAGCTGCGAAGTGAATGTCGGCGCGTCGATGGCGACCACGCCGCACGAGGACGAGAGCGGACTGCGCGGCTATCGCCTCGATTTCCCCGCCTGCCCGGTCGCCTTCGAGGTTCTGGACGGAGCGGTGCTCGTGTCCAACGGCGGCAAGCCCTGCGAGTTCAAGGCGGCCGACTGCCGCGCCAACCCCGCCGGCGTATGGGGGATTGGCGCTGCCGAGCTCGATCCGAAAAAAGCCAAGGAGATGCTGGGCAATCGCGCCAAAGTCGAAAAGACCGTCCGCGCCGATTTCCGCAAGCTCTACGACCGCTACAAGTCCGATGTCCCGCTGCGCAAGCTGCTGGTTCACGAACAGGCGGAATTCCCCTCCGCGCGGGAAACCACCTGCCGTAATTATGCGCAGGAATCGGATTTTGGCTATTGCGCACTGCGAGTCACCGAAGGGCGAGCGCTGACTTTGGCATATCAGCTGGCGAAGGGCGTGAAACGCCCCGCCGACCTCGAGACCAACGAAGCCTACCTCGCCGCCCGCGCGAAGGCGCTGAAGCACCGGCATTGAAAAAGGGGCGAGCGCGCGGCTACTCGCCGCGCCGCCCCAACGCCCACAGGGCGCCGATGAAAAACCCCTTGGCAAATGGCAGCACGATCAGCGCCGTCACAATGACGAAGGCGGCAAGTGCGACCATTTCGACCTCCGTCGACAGCGTTCCGGCGCGTTCGAGCGCAATCACCAGCGGCACCGTGAGAAAGGTCGTCGCGCCAATGGTCATCCAGGCCGGGCCATCGTCGGCGTCGAGCCCGGCGAAGGACTGGCCGCAGCGGGCGCAAGCGTCCGCCCGCTTCAGATAGCCGGAAAACAGCCGCCCCGCGCCGCAGACCGGACAGCGGCGGGCGAGTCCGCGCAGCAGGGCGATCGAACCCGCGGGCTCGGGTTTCATTTCTTTGGAATCAGACATTGGCGCTCGGTCATCGCGTCACCCACCCTTGCGCGTCAGCATCCCGCGCGCCGGATCATAGGCGATGATCGCACCGACCAGAAACACCGTCGTATAGGCGGCGACGGCGGCGAGCGACTCCACCGCCACCTGCTGGTGAAAGGCGAAGCGGATCAGCTCCACTGCATGGGTGAAGGGATTGGCCTCGCAGAAATAATACAGCCAGGGCGAGGACTCCTTGACCTTCCACAGTGGGTAGAGCGCCGAGGAGGCAAAGAACATCGGGAAGATCACGAAGTTCATCACGCCCGCGAAATTCTCCAGCTGCCTGATGGCGGAGGAGAGCAGCATGCCCAGCGCGCCGAGCATCAGCCCCGACAGCGCCAGCGCCGGCAGCACGGTGAGATAGCCCCAACGGGTCGGCGGCTCGATTTCCCAGAAGAAGGCGATCGCCAGATAGGCATAGACCTGCAGGATCGATACGGCGACGCCGGCGAACAGCTTGGACCCGAGCAGGAACCAGCGCGGAAAGGGGGAGACCAGCAGGGAACGCATGTTGCCCATCTCGCGGTCGTAGACCATGGAGAGCGACGACTGCATGCCGTTGAACAGCTGGATCATCGCCATGAGGCCGGGGGTGATGTAGACCTCGTAGAGCACATAGGTTTCATAGGGCGGAATGATCGACACGCCCAGCACCTGCCGGAATCCCGCGGCGAAAATGAACAGCCACACGAGAGGCCGCACCAGCGCCGAGACGAAGCGCTCGCGCTGATGCAGAAAGCGCAGCCCCTCGCGACCCACCACGCCGGAAAGGCAGATGGCGTATTGGCGCAGGGTGAAGCCGGGGTCCGTTTCGACGCTGCTCATTACGGCGCTCCGCCCGTGACGGCGCCGAACGCCGCGCCGATGTCGGCGGCGCCCTGCGCGGCGATGATCGCCGCGGCTGTGTCATCGGCCAGCGCCTTGCCCTGATGCAGGATCACCACATGGTCCTCCGCCTCGATCTCGTCGATGAGATGCGTCGTCCACAACACCCCGAGGCCCTCCTCGCGCACCAGCCTGCGCACCAGCGCCAACAGATCTGCGCGCGCCTTGATGTCGAGGCCGACGGTGGGTTCATCCAGCAGCAGCAGCTTTGGCCCGTGCATCAGCGCCCGGACGATTTCGAGGCGGCGCATCTGACCGCCCGACAGCGCCCGCGCCTTCTCACCCGAGCGATCCTCGAGACCGGCGCGCTCCAGCGCCTGCTTGCCCAGCCGGCGCGCCTCCAGCGGGCCGATGCCGTGCAGCGCCGCGTGATAGGAAAGGTTCTGCATCAGCGACAGTTCGAGATCGAGCGTGCGCGACTGGAACACCACGCCGAGCCGGCGCAGCGCGGCGCCCGGCTCGCGCATCACGTCATGGCCGAAAATATCGATGCGCCCCTCGCACGCCGCATAGAGCCGCGTGACCAGCGAGAACAGCGTGCTCTTGCCGGCGCCGTTGAGGCCGAGCAGCACGGTGAAGCTGCCCGGCGCGACGGTGAAGGACACGTCGTCGAGCGCCTTGCGCGGGCCGTAGGAATGGGAGAGGTGCGAGACGGCGAGGGCGGATGTCATGGAAACATCCCCGCACGACACCAGATCCACCCGTCATGGCCGGGCTTGTCCCGGCCATCCACGCCACGACAGACAATGTACAACGCGCGGCTTCGACGCGCCTGTCCGTAACGCAATGTGTTTCCCGCTGGCGTGGATGGCCGGGACAAGCCCGGCCACGACGGCGAGATGGCCGGAGCCCTCATTGCGGCGCCACCACGATGCCCCAGGGGAACGATCCGACCGGGATGCTCTTCACCACCTTGAGGCTCGCGACGTCGATTACCGACACGTCGTTGGAGACGCCATTGGCGGTGAGCAGCAGCTTCTCGTCCGGCGTGAAGGCGAGATGCCAGACACGCTGGCCGACCAGCAGATATTTCTCCACCTTCTTCGTCTGCGCATCGATCACCGCGACGCGATTGGCCGGGCCGAGCGCGACAAAGGCGCGCTTGCCGTCTTTCGTGATCGATATGCCGATCGGCTGGATCGCCTCTTTCGAGAGCCCCGGAATTTCGAAGGAGATTTTCTGCTTGAGCTCTTTTTTCACCGGGTCGATCACCGCCACCGTGCCGCCGACTTCGGACGATACCCACAACTCGGATCCGTCGGCGTTGAACTGCGCAAAGCGCGGACGCGCGTCGACGAGGATGTTGGCGACGATCTTTTTCGTCGTCGTGTCGATGATATGCGCCATGTTGGTGGTTTCGGAGGTGTTGACCAGCAGCTTGCCATCCGGACTCACCGCCATGCCTTCGGGCTCGACGCCGACGGGAACGTCGCCGATCTGCTGTTTCTTCTTCGCGTCGATCATCGTGACGAGATTGTCGTTTTCATTGGAGACGTAAACGATCGATCCGTCGGGGCTGAGCGCCATCAGTTCGGGATCGGGCCCGGAAGGCAGCTTACCGGTGATCTGCAGGGTCTTCGTGTCGAGCACCTGAATGGCGTCGTCGTCACCGGCGCAGATGAACAGTTCGGCGCCGTTTTTCGTGAGTTCGAGCCCGCGCGGCCGGCGCCCGACCTTCACGGTCTGCACGGCTTCGAGCTTTTCCGTGTCTATGATGGTGACGCTGTTGCCCTTCTCGTTGCTCACATAGGCGCGATAGGCGAAGGCGGGCGCGCTCGTCAGCAGGAGAGCGGCGCCGCAAAGGGGCAGAAATCGCTTCTTCATTTCAACCTGCATTTCGTTTCCGGCCGGTCCGGCCCCAGCGTGTCGAGTTCGGTGAGCTGATGCAGAAAGCCCTCCTGCGGCGACACCGACGCAACCATGCGGCCGTCGGAAAGCAGGATCGGCTGGCGCAATTGCTGGTTCCACGGCCGCAAAGTCAGCCGCACGCCCTTGAAGGCGGCGATGGAGAACTCCGGCCCGGTGAGATACTCCCGCATCTTCTGCGGGTCGCCGGAGCCAGTGCGGGTGGCCGCCTCGCCGATCATGCGCATCGTCAGCCAAGCGGCGTTGTCGCGGGCGTTCATGCCGCGGCGGAAGGTCTGGCGGAAGCGGTTCTGCAATTGCTGGGCGCCCCATTGCTCGTGGGAGGGGTCCCAATTGGTGGGAACCAGCCCGCCGGAGCCGGCGACGGGACGCGCATCGAAGGTGTGGTAGGGCAGATAGCCGGCGAAGACATCGCTTTCATCGGCCGCCACCAGCACGTCATGGGCCGGGGCGGACTGGGTGAGGACCGGCATCTGCCGCTGAGTCTGCACGGAGCCCGAATCCGAACGCCGGCCGCCGCCTGTGTCCTCGTAAACCCGCTCCTCGACGATCTTCGCGCCGAATTTCTTCGCGGCCTTGCGATAGCCAGCGGCGAGCAGTTCGTCTTCGGGATGCGAACCCTTGACGAGCAGCCATTTGGTCCAGCGTTTCCAGACCAGATATTGCGCGAGACCATCGGCGAGCATGGCGCGCGTCGGCGCCACGTGAATCACATTGGAGCGGCAGTCTTCCTCGCGCAGGGTTTCGTCGGGCGCCGACACGTTGAAGATCAGCCCGGAGCCGGCGTGCGCTGACGCGGCGAGCAACCGGGCCGGCGACAGATCGGCGATGATCAGCTTTGCCCCCTGCCCCGCCAGCGCGTCGAGAGCTGCCCCGGCGTCCTCGTCCTCGGCCAGCGCCTTGTCGACGACGACGAAACTCTGGCCGGTGAACTTGCCGGTGGTGTTGTCGTCGGCGGCGCCCATCTGCGCGCCGGCCAACACATCGTCGGCGGCGGGAATGTCCAGGATCGACAGGGTTTCGCGGGAATGCGGCTGACGCAGCACGCCGACGGTCACCGTCAGCGGCTCCGCCGCAGAGGCGGCGCCGGCCATGAGAACGAGCAGGGAAGCGGCGACGAGACTGCGCATGGCGTCTACATGGCCGTTTCCTTGCGCTGGATCAAGCGCCCTAACGCACGAGGCGCAGCAGCGCCTGCCCCTCTTTCGTGCGCAACTCCGTCGCGTCCAGCGTTCCCTCGCCGTCTGTATCCGCCGCCTTGAAGCGGGCCGCCACCAGCGCGAGATACTCGTCTTTGCTCAGGGTCGCGTCATTGTCGGGATCGGCGGCGCCGAAGTCCTTTTTCGAGAGGCGCGATTTCAGCTCCTTGCTGTCGAGCGTGCCGTCGCTGTCCTTCTCGAGCTTGGCGAACACCGTCTCGCCGCCCTTCTGCGCCTCGGCCAGGTCGATGGTTCCGTCCTTGTCGCCATCGAGCGCCGCGATGGCTGGTGGCGTTTTGGCCTGCGCCGCGCCGATCGTGAACGGCGCCGCAGCCAGCGCCAGCATGACCGCGATCATCGAAACCTGTCTCATCCGCACCTCCTGTATGTCCCAACCGTTCAAATAGGCCGTCGACCAGATTTCTCCATGGCGGCCCGTCTCGGTCAGGCGATTCCCGCGCCCTCGCCGGGAGTGTTTCCCGACAGCGGCAAAATGGCAAGCAGCCGGGCGCCCTGCCCCGGCCCATCCTGCGTCTCCAGCCGACCGCCGAGCGCCGCGACCCGCTCGCTCATGCCGCGCAGACCAAGGCCGGCGGGCGCGTCGGAAAGACCGGCGCCATTGTCCGTCACCTCCAAGCTCAGCATGCCCTCGTCGCGCGACACGCGCAGAGCGACGTGATCGGCGCCGGAATGGCGATAGGCGTTGGTCAGCCCCTCCTGGGCGATGCGATAGGCGGTGAGAGCGATATCCTCGGCCAGCGGCGCGCGGGCCGCGGCGACATCGAGCTCCAGCGTCACCTGCGGATGCATCTCGCGCCAACCCGCCGCGAGGGCCTCGAGCGCGTCGGCAAGGCCCATTTCCTCCAGCGCCGCCGGGCGCAGCCGCCCGAGAATACGGCGGTTGACCTGCTGCAATTCCGCGAGCTGCGCGTCGAGACGGGCGCAGCCCTGCTCCACCGCCGCTGCATCGCCCGACGCCGCCTTGCGGGCGAGCGCGCCGAGCCCGGCGCGCAGGGTGAACAGAAACGGCCCGAACTCGTCGTGCAGATCGCGGGCGATGTCGCGCCGCTCCTCGTCCTGAACCTGCAGCATCCGCCGCAGCAGCCGGCGGTTCTCGCCGTCGAGCCGCTCCAGCGTGGCTGCCAGCGCATTGACGCGATCGGCGATGCGCGAAAAATCCGGGGCGCCGCCGGGGGAAACGCGCAAGGCATAGTCCTTGTGCTCCAGCCCCGCCAGTCCGTCCGCCAGAGCGCCGAGCGGGCGCAGGGTTTTCGACACGGCGACGGACGCCAGCACGAAGGCGGCGGCCGCGCTGGCGAGGCCGCCGAGCGCCAGCGCGGAAAGTTCCTGCCAGATCTCGGCAATTTCATCCGAGGAATCGGTGGAGATCACCAGAACGCCAGCCCGCCCGGCGTCGAGCCGCAGCGTCTCGCGCGGCGGCGCCATCAGCGCCGAAAACCACTCTGGCGCGGCCGGGCGCGAGGGGGGCGGCGCCGCTTCGTCCGCGAAGCCGACGCGCAGATGGCGCAGCGTGCGCAGCGCCGCAAACTCCGCCCGCGGGGCCGCGGACCACGGCACGCGGTCGGCGACGATGCTCTGCGCCAGCGCGACCGCCAGCCGCGCCGCCGCCTCGGACTCGCCCCGAATGCGCCCGCCGGCATGAACCAGCGACAACCCCGCGCCTATCAACGCGCCGGCCGCGAGAACGACGGCGATGAGGAGGAGGAGGCGCAGGCGGAGGGAGAGCGGGGGCAGCATGGGGGGAGACTACAATGGAAAGGACTCCGGTTGCAGCGGTCGTTGGCGCCAGCGGGAGATGGGACTGGCCTGCACCACCGTCACCCCCGCAAATCCGCGAACTCCGGATGGCGCCGCAGATAGGCGTCCACATAGGCGCAGGTGGGGACCACCTTGAGGCCGCGGCGGCGGGCTTCGAGAAGCGCGCCTTCGATCAGTTCGCCGGCCACCCCCTTGCCGCGCAGCTCCGGGCGCACCAGCGTGTGGGTGATTTCCATCCTGTCGCCATGCAGGCGGTAGTCGGCGATGGCGGTGGCGCCGAAGGCGTCGAGTTCGAACCGATTTTGCGCTGCATTGTCGCGCACGCGCTCGTGCAGCGGATGAACGGTGTCGTCGGTCATGGCGCTCTCCTTCGCAACTGCATATAGAGCTGTCACTGCCCCCGGACATCGCGGGGCCGACAGGGCATCGCATGTTTTCCTTTCTCTGGGCGGGTTTCACCGTCGCCGCCGCCGCGGCGCAGACGCTGCGCAACGCCTTTCAGCACGATCTCACCGAGCGGCTCGGCGCCGCCAACGCCGCCTTCGTGCGTTTTCTGTTCGGCTTCCCCTTCGCGGCGGCGTTTTTCGCCGGCGCCTGTCTGTGGCTCGGGGCGCCGCCCCTCCCCGGCCCGCGCGCGCTGGCGCTCGTTTGCGCCGCCTGCATCGCGCAGGTTCTCGGCACGGCGCTCATGCTGGCGGCGATGCGCGAGCGCTCCTTCATCGTCGCCACCATTCTCACCAAGACAGAGCCGGCGATGATCGTGCTGTTCGATATCCTGGTTCTCGCCGCCCCGCCCTCGCCCGCGGCGATCGGCGGCGCGGCGCTGGCGACGCTCGGCCTTCTCGCCATGTCGCCGCCCGGCGCGGCGAAACTGGCGGGCAGCGGCGGGAGCCGGGCCATCTGGCTGGGCCTCGGCTCGGCCGCCGCCTTCGGCGTCTCGACGCTGGGCTTTCGCGCCGCCGTGCTGGCGCTGGAAACGCCGAACTTCATTCTGGCCGGCGCCGAAATCGCCGCGCTCGCCCTCGCGGTGCAGACAACGGCGATCCTGCTCTGGCTCGGCGCCTTCGATCGCCCGGCGCTGCGGGCTATCGCCGCGGCCTGGCGAGGGTCGCTCACCGCAGGCGCGGCCGGCGCGTCCTCGACCATCCTGTGGTTTTTCGCACTGGCGCTGGAGAGCGCCGCGCGGGTGCGCACGCTCGGCCTCGTCGAAGTCGTCTTCGCCGGTCTGGTCTCGCGCCGGCTGTTCGCCAAAGGCGCGACGCCGCGCGAATGGCTCGGCGCGCTGCTCGTCTGCGCTGGCGCCGCCCTTGCGCTGAACGGCTGACCTGCGCGCTCTTGACCCGCGCGAAGATTTCTTCGAAGGCAGGGGGACGCAACAGGAGGCCGACGCCATGGCGCAGATCGACGGACCGAGACTGAAGGCCAAAACCGGCAAGGCCCGGCAGCTGGTGGTGTTTCTGCACGGCTACGGCGCCGACGGCAATGATCTCATCGACATCGGCAAGCAGTGGCGCGGCCTGCTGCCTGACGCCGAATTCGTCTCGCCCCATGCGCCCGAGCGCTGCGCCGGCGCGCCCATGGGGCGGCAATGGTTTCCGCTGACCATGCGCGATCCCGACGAGCGCTGGGTCGGCGCCGTCGCCGCCCGGCCGACGCTCGACGCCTTTCTCGACGCGGAGCTGGAGCGAACGGGCCTGACCGAACGCGATCTGGCGCTGGTCGGCTTCTCGCAGGGCACGATGATGGCGCTGCATGTCGGCCTGCGCCGCGCAAGAGCGCCGCGCGCCATCCTCGGCTATTCCGGCCTGCTGGTGACCGCCAAGGGCGAGACCCTGCCGCCGCGGGATCCCCCGCCCGGGGTGCTGCTGATCCATGGCGAGGAAGATCCGCTGATCCCGGTCGAGGCGCTGCCCATGTCGGCCGAACTGCTGTCGCAGGCCGGCATCCCCACGCAATGGCATATTTCGCCGGGCCTCGAACATGGCATCGACAACGCCGGCTTGATGCACGGCGGATTGTTTCTGGCCCAGAGCTTTGGCCTGAAGGTCGATCTGCCGCGGCGATGACGCCGCGACGCCTCACGTCCTCTTCTGCTCCAGCGCTATCCGCGCCAGCTCCACGGGTGTGCGGGCGCCGAGCTTTTTCTTCATGATCGAACAGCTGTTGGCGATCGTTTTGTAGGAAACGCCCGTCGCATCGGCAATTTCGCCGAGGCCCATGCCGGCGCCGAGCAGGCGCAGAATCTCGGCTTCCCGCGCGTTCAGCGCCTCCAGCGGGTCCTTTGCGAAGGCCAGCCGCGCCGCCATTTGCGGCATGAGGAACACGCCGCCAGCCGCCACCTCGCGCAGCGCCTCGAGCAGCAGCCAGGGATCGTCGTTCTTGGTCACATAGCCCTTCGCGCCTGCCTCGATCGCCCGCGCGGCGAAGATGGGGTCGTCGTTCATGCTGAACATGACGATCTTCGCCTGCGGGTCCTGCGTCAGCAGCCGCCGCGCCAGATCGAGCCCCGAGGCGCCCGGCAGCGAGATGTCGAGCACGGCGATGTCCGGCTTCTTCTCGACGAAAGCAGCGAAGCCCGTCTCGGCGTCGCGTGCGTCGAAAACCTCCATCGCCTCCGCCGCCAGCATGGCGACGCAGCCGGAGACGATGATGGGGTGGTCGTCGACGATGAGGATGCGCATGAGCGCAGTATCGCCGATCCAGGATGTCTCGCCAAACGACCGCTTGCCAGCGTTGCGTCGGCGGTGTCGCGGAGCCGCCCCGGAGTGGCTTACGCCTCCGTCCTGCACGGCGCCATCGTCGCGCTCGCACAGCCCTCGCCGACCGCCGCCTTCTCCGGCGTCAGCCCCAGCCACGCGTCGACCAGCGCATGTTCGAACCCCGCCTCGCGGCGCCCACCCGATTCCATCAGCGGGCGGCGGATCAGCAGCGGTTCGGCGAGCATGGCGGCCAACGCCTGCTCGCGCGTCAGGGTGGCGGGGTCGATCTCGCCGGACTTCACCCGCGGCGCCGCCATGTTGAACCATTGCGCCACCGGCCGCGCGCCGAAATAACTCTCGAGTTCGGGCGCCGTCCATGGAGCGGCGAGCAGATTGCGCACATCGAGCGTATGGCCCGAGGCCGTGAGCAACGCCTTCTGTTTGGCGTTGCCGCCGCAACCGGGCTTTTCATAGAAGATCACATGGGCCATTTCAGGCTCTCCGGAACCGCCGGTCATCAACTCGGTTGATGTCGTCAGACCTCACGCCCGTCCGAAACAATCGAGCGCCCTGGCGAGATCGACGGTCTCTTCCCAATCCAGCGGCGTCTCGCGGGCGCCGTCGCAGGCGATCGTGACGCCCTGCGGCAGCACCCTCGCGGAGAAATCGCAGTCGCTGGCGATGGGGCTCATATAGATCTGCGGCTCGTCGCTGGCGCCGCACACCACCGCGGCCAGCGCCCGCGAGACGATGGCCGCCTCTTGACGGGTGAAGCGGCGGGTCGGCTGCCCTTCGATCGCCAATGTCGCCAATGCGCCAAAAGCGCCATGGTGTGTCGGGGTCAGTGTGAAGTGTTGCGGCATTGTCGTCCCCTGTCGACGCGTTTTACCGAGCTTTCCACATCGGGCGCGTTTCTTGAATGGCGAGCGCCGGATGCGGAGAAAACCGATGCCTAACGACCAAACAAGTTTCATGCCTGTCGCAGCGGGTGAAGCCTCGTGAGCGATCGCGACGCGATGCCGACCGATATCGCCGGCTACCATCACCGCACCAAACATGCGCAAACGCGCTATGCGCTCGGGCCGGGGTTTCTGGACTGGACCTCGCAGCCCTCCCCATGGCGCCGCTTCGAGGGCGCGCCACTCGTTCCCCTGCCTCTGTGCGACCGGGAACGCACGCCGGACTTTCCCGGACCGGCCGGAACGTCCGCGCCGCTCGACGCCCGCGCGCTCGGCCTGTTCCTCGAACTCGCCTTCGGCCTCAGCGCCTGGAAGAGCGTGGAGGGAAATGTCTGGGCGCTGCGCAACAATCCCTCCTCCGGCAATCTGCACCCGACCGAATGTTATGCCCTGCTGCCGGCGCTGGATGGGCTCTCCGACGCGCCGGGCCTGTGGCACTATGCGCCGAAGGAACATGGGCTCGAACAGCGCGCGCGCTTTGCCGACGGGGCCGCATTGCCGGCCGGCGGGTTCCTGATCGGCCTCTCCTCGCTGCCGTGGCGCGAGAGCTGGAAATACGGCGAGCGCGCCTTTCGCTATTGCCAACTCGACGCTGGCCACGCCATCGGCTGCGCCGCGCAGGCCGCAGCCGTGCTGGGCTGGCGAGCGCAGGCGCTGCTCGCGCCGTCCGACGCCGATGTCGCCTCATTGCTCGGCCTCGATCAGCCCGGCGCCTTCCATCGCCGCGAGGAAGAGCATCCGGACGCCTTGCTCTGGATCGGCGCCGGCCCGCCGCCACAGGACGTCGACGCTTTGCTTGCCGGACCTCGGGACTGGTTCGGCGCCGCCAACCGGCTGAGCGAGGATCATGATGGCTGGCCGGCCGTCGATCTCGCCCTGCGCTTCACCCGCAAACCGCGCAGCGCCACGCCACCCGCCCCGTCGCGGCGTGCGCCGCCCGTCGTCGCCGGCGCCCCGATCGGCGATGTCGTGCGCCGGCGCCGCAGCGCCCAGCGCATGGACGGCGCCGCCGTCATGCCGAAAGACAATTTCTTCGCCATGCTGGCCGCGACGCTCCCCGGCGCCGAGCCGCTGATGTCGGCCCTGCCGGCGCCGCCGCGGATCGCGCTCCTCGTCTTCGTCCACCGGGTGGAGGGGGTCGATCCCGGCCTCTATCTGTTGCTACGCGACGCCGATGCAGAGCCGCGCCTGCGCGCCGCAATCGAAGGCGCCGCCTTTGCGCCCGCAGGACCGGACGACCTGCCGCTGTTCCTGTTGCAAGCCGGGCCGTTCGAAAAGATCGCCACACGGCAATCCTGCCAGCAGCCCATCGCCGGCAAGGGCTGTTTCAGCGTCGCCATGCTGTCGGATTTCGATCGCGCCCTCGCCGAAGACGGCCCCTTCGCCTACCGGCGCCTGCATTGGGAGGCCGGGCTGATCGGCCAGGTCCTGTATCTGTGGGCGAGCGCCATGGGCGCGTCGGGAACCGGCATCGGCTGTTTCTTCGACGACGACGTTCACGCTCTGCTCGGCCTGCCCGAAGGCCAGACGCAATTTGCCGATGTCTATCACTTCACCGTCGGCGCGGCGGTGGAAGACGCCCGCATCCTCACCCTTCCGGCCTATCCAGATGAAAGGCGCGAACAGCGATGAAGCTCGAACTCGATCGCCCGCATGTCGAAGCCCTGATCGAACGCTTTCCCGCCCATGGCGGGCTCGCTGCGCAATTGCGCTTTTCCGACCGCGTCGAGGCGGACATCTCGCATTTTTCCGGCGACGAGCTGGATTTTCTCGAAGCGCTCTACCGCGACGCCGGTCCCACCCTGCGCGCCCGCGCCGCGCAGCTCGCCACCTTGCGCGCGGCGATCGCCGGCGCAGGAACGCGCTTTCAGGCCAACGAACTCGAGGAGGTGCTGCCGGCGCTGGTGCGGCACCTGACCACCGACCCCATCCGCGGGTGGCTGTTCACCGCCAATGTCGCGGCGCGGGCCCTCGCCTACGTCATCACGCGGCTGGATTACATCCCCGCCTCCAACGACGAGGCCGGCAAGATTCTCATCGAGTTGAAGGCCAACGCCAAGGGCACGCTGCATACCAGCGTCGCGCGCATCATGAGCGCCGACATCGCCGGCCGCACCATCGCCGAAATCCTCGCGGCCAAGGGTCTGTTGAAGGAAACACCGGCGCTGATCGAGGCGTTCGACGCCTCCAACGAAACCTATTTCGAGTGGCGCGGGCGCTATGGCGCGCAATTCTCGGCCAAGGGCGTCGGCTTCCATGCCGAAGATCCGTCGTCGACGCATCGCGACACGGACTGGTCGCGCAAGGACATCGTCGTGCTCTCCACCAACGGTTCCGAGGCGCGACTGGTGAATGACGAAAGCGTTCTCACCACCCGCAGCCTCACGCTCGAGTCGCCGGGCGATCTGCTCGGGCATTTTCTGCGCAAGGCCGGCAAGAGCAACCGCTATGCGGCCGAGGACGAACTCGCCGCATTGCGCGACCAGATCCCGCCCGGCCTGTTCACGCAGATTCCGGTGCATCCCTTCATCTTCATGTTCCATCTCGATCTGCATCAATATGTGTGGGTGCACGTCGACGAGATGCGGCCCTATGAATACAAGCCGCAATTGAAGGACAAGCTGGTGCTGCCGCAGGAGCAGACCGATCTCATCGACATTCTCACGGCGGAAATGGATGTGCTGATGGACGACATCGTCGCCGGAAAATCCGGCGGCACCACCGTGCTCTGCGCCGGCCCGCCCGGCGTCGGCAAGACCCTGACGGCGGAGGTCTATTCGGAGATCATCCAGCGCCCGCTCTACCGCGTTCATTCCGGCCAGCTCGGCCTCAATGTCTCGACGATGGAGACGGCGCTGAAGGAGATTCTCACAAGGGCCCAGCGCTGGGGCGCGGTGATGCTGATCGACGAGGCCGATGTCTACATCAAGCGCCGCGACGACAATATCGCCATGAACGCCGTCGTCGGCGTGTTCCTGCGCGTGCTGGAATATTTCAACGGCCTGCTGTTCCTCACGACAAACCGCGTCGACGACATCGACGAGGCGATCGTGTCACGCTGCATCGCGCTGATCAAATACGCCCCGCCGGACGGCGACGCCCGCAAGCGCATCTGGCAAGTGATGGCGCAGCAGTTCGAGCTTGCGCTGGACGATGCGACGATCGCCCGGCTGGTCGAGACATTCCCTTACGCCAGCGGGCGCGACATCAAGGGCCTCGCCAAGCTCACCGCCAAATTCTGCCACCAGAAGAAGGTCGCGCCCAGCCTCGAAACCTTCCAGCGCTGCGCGATCTTTCGGGGGCTGGAGATCGCCCGCGCCGCGTGACGCGCGCCGCCATCGACACGCGCGGCGCCCGAGGGTATCGAGGGCGACGAAAGCGCGACGGGGGCAGCCGGCTTGGGCAAGGGCGACGAACGTTTCGGTGAGGCCGAGGTTCTGTTTCGGCTCGGCGAGCTTGCCGGCGCGCAGCGGCTGCTGCGCAAACTGCTGGCGAAGGAGCCGGCGCGCTTCGACGCGCTGTGGCTGCTGGGCGCTGTTCTGCTGGAGGCCGGCGACCCCGGCGAAGCGACCAAAATCCTGACCCGCGCCGCCCGGCTTCGCCCGAACGACGCCGCCCTCGCCGCCACGCTCGCAAACGCCTTGTCGGCCTGCGGACGCAAGGAGGAAGCGCTCGATGCGCTTGCCCGCGCGCTGGATTTCGCCCCCGATTTCCATGATGCGCGCCTCGACCGCTCATGGCTGCTGCGCGAGATGCATCGCGGCGACGAGGCGCTGCACGAGATCGACATCGTTTTGGGGCGCACGCCAGATTTCCCGCCCGCCCATCACGCGAAAGTGGAGACGCTGCTGGCGTTGGGCCGCCGCGACGCAGCCATCGCCGCTCTCGACGCCGCTGCGGCGACCGGCGCGGACAACGCCGGACTGCTCTGCGCCCGCGCCCGGCTTCTTGCCGAAGCCGGGCGGCCAGAGGCGGCGGTCGAGGACTGGACCCGGGCGCTGGCGCTCGACCCTGCCCTCCCGACCGCGCGGATTGACCGGGGCCGCGCGCTGTTCACGCTCGGACGCCTCGGGGAGGCGCTCGCCGATTTCGACGCCGCCGCCGGCGACAGCGACCTGCTGTTCGAAATCCGCGGCTTCATCCGCCGACAGATGGCGGACTGGTCCTGGCTCGACGCCGAGCGCGCCGCGCTCGATCGCGCGCTGGCCAAAGGCGCGCCGATCGCCAACGCCTTTCCGATCCTCTCCATTTCCAACTCGCACGCCGTCAACGCGGCCGCGGCGCGCGCGATGATCCACTCTCTGGCAATCGAGGCTGCGCCGCCTTTGCCGGCGCGCATTGCGAGCGGCAAAATCCGCATCGGCTATTTTTCCGCCGATTTCCACGACCACGCCACGGCGCATCTGCTGACGCGCGCGCTGGAGCTCCACGACAAGGCGTCGTTCGAGACCATCGGCTTTTCCTTTGGTCCCGACCGGGACGACGCCTACCGAAACCGGCTGCGCAACGCCTTCGATGATTTCCTCGACATTCGCACCCTCTCCGACAACGACGCCGCGGCGCTGGCCCGCGCGCGCGGGCTCGACATCGCGGTCGATCTCAAGGGTCTCACCGAAGGCGCGAGGCCGGGAATCTTCCTGCGCCGGGCCGCGCCCGTGCAGGTGAATTACCTCGGCTGGCCGGGGTCGATGGGGCACGCAGCGTGGGATTACCTCATCGCCGACTCGACCGTGCTTTTCATCGGCGGCGAAACGGAGTTTGCCGAGAAGATCGTGCGGCTTCCCTGCTACCAGCCCGCCGACTCGGCAAGACCCGTGTCACAGCGCGCCTATACACGAGAGGACAGCGGCCTGCCGCCAACCGGCGTCGTCTACGCCTGCTTCAACAACAGCTACAAGATCCTGCCGGATATTTTCGAGCGCTGGATGCGCATTTTGCGCGCTGTGCAGGGGAGCGTGCTCTGGCTGATCGAGGACAATCCGGACGCCGTGCGGAACCTGCGCGCCGAGGCGGCGCGACGGGACATTGCGCCCGAGCGCCTCGTCTTCGCGCCACGATTGCCGATCGCCGAGCATCTGGCGCGCCATCGCCTCGCAGATCTTTTCCTCGACACCCTGCCCTATGGCGCGCACACGACGGCGCGCGATGCGCTGTCGGTCGGAACACCGGTTCTGACCGTCTATGGCGAGACCTTCCCCGGTCGGGTCGCCGCCAGCCTTCTCACCGACGCTTCACTTTTCGATCTGGTCGTCCACGATCTCGACGCCTATGAGCGTCTGGCGATCGATTTGGGTCGTGATCCTGCGAGGCTCGCGAATATCAGCGCTCGAATGCGCGCTGCGCCGCAATTCGATCCGGAGCGGCGCATCCGCAATCTGGAAATGGCGTATCGCCGGATGCAGGAGCGCAGCGCGCGAGGGCTCCCGGCGGATCACATCTGGATCGCGGGCAACGAGTAGGACGGCGCTCGCGGCTCCCTCCCGCGCCCGCCCCGGTTTTCAGGTCGCGAACTCCGTCGCCCGGCGCCCCACCCGACTCGCCAGCGGGACGCCGTCGCGGGCAATGGCGCCCAGCAGTCCGCGCTTGATGCGGGCAATGAGGCTGGGGCCTCTGTACACCAGCGCCGAATAGAGCTGGATCAGCGTGGCGCCGGCCTCGATCTTGGCGAGCGTGTGCCCGAAATTGTCGATGCCGCCGGCGCCGATCAGCGGGAACTGGCCTTCGACGCGCAAATAGGTATGCGCCAGCATCCGGGTCGAGAGTTCGAACAGCGGCGCCCCCGACAGTCCGCCCGCTTCCGATGCGAGAGGCGACGACAGCTTCGGGGGGCGAGAAATCGTGGTGTTCGAGACGATCATGCCGTCGATTTGCGCATCACGCGCAACGCGGACAATGTCGTCGAGTTGTCGAAGGGTGAGATCGGGCGCGACCTTCAGCAGCACGGGCCGCGGCGTCGACGCAGCGGCGCGCGCCTCCATGACGCGGGCCAGCAGTTCGGCGAGCGCGGCCGGTTCCTGAAGATCGCGCAAGCCCGGCGTGTTGGGAGAGCTGATGTTGATCGACAGATAATCGGCGACCGGCGAAAAGGCGACGACGCCGGCGACATAATCGGCGACGCGATCCACGGAGTCCTTGTTGGCGCCGATATTGACGCCGACGATGCCTCTGCGCGGCCCGTTCAGCCGCCGCAAGGCCGGCGCATGACCGGCATTGTTGAAGCCATAGCGGTTGATCACCGCCTTGTCTTCGGCAAGGCGGAACACGCGCGGACCGGGATTGCCGGACTGGGGCCGCGGCGTCAGCGTGCCGACCTCGACGAAGCCGAAGCCGAGGGCGAGCAGCGGACGAAACACCTCGGCGTTCTTGTCGAAGCCGGCGGCAAGTCCGACGGGGTTGTCGAAATTGAGCCCGAAAGCCGAGACGCCGAGGCTGGGATGATCGGGCGCCGCCGCGCGATAGGGCCAGAATTTCAGCGCAGCGACGGTCGCCCGATGCGACTCCTCGGGGCCGAGCCGGCGCAGTAACCTGGTGGCGACATCGAACAACATCGTGATCCCCTGCACAGCCGAGCCGTAGCAAGAAGCGCACCGCGCTTCTGGCGTCACAGCAGGCCGGAAAAATCGTGCCTTTCGCTTCGCAGTGGCAAGGGCGCGACTCGGACAGCCGCCGACAATGGCAAGGGTCCGTAGAGATGGGGAAACAGCGCCCCGCCGCGCGAGGCCTCCCACTTCAGCGCCGCGCCGAGGAGCGACGCATCGACGGAAACCAGAAGCAGACCGTCCTGTCCAGCAAAATGACGCGCGGCGGTCTCTTCAACCTGCTCCGCAGCGGAAAAATGGATGAAGCCATCGGCGAGATCGACCGGCGCACCGGTGAAGACGCCATTCGCTTCCGCCTCGCGCCAGAGGGCGGCGGGGGTGATCTTGTAGACGAGGGTCATTGTCTAAAGCTCAGTCGAAGCTGAGGAAAATTTCCGCGCCGGCGTGTTCCGCACAAGCTCACTCCGCCGCAACCTTCTCCCCCGCCTCGTCCCCGCCCTTCCGGCGCGGCAGCCGCGCCAGCAGATCGATCAGCGCGCGGTCGGACAGAGTCACGAGACGTTCGCCGCGGTTCAACCAGTCGACGGCGTCCTCGATCGACTCGGCGTCGTTGAGCTTGGCCTCGGCCACCGCACGGTCGGCTGTCACCAAGCCGCGCTGGCGCGGCTTGCGGGCCGGCAACCAGGCCATGTGCAGTTCGCGCAGTTCCGCGTCGCCATGGATCGCGATGAGGCCGTTGACGTCGTCCTCGCCGGCGCGGGCCAGCACCTTGGACAGCGCCCGGCCACGCTTGGCGACCGCGGGGGTCGACGTCTCTTCCGGCGTCACCAGCACGCCGGCGCGGCGGAAGGCGAGGCCAAGCCAGCGCTGGCTGGTCAGCCACGAAATGATGATGGCGAGGATGAGGCCGGCGATCGTCGGCGACATCCAGGCCACGAGCGAGGGCGAAATCAGAAGGCCGGCAACAAGGCTGAGCGCGCCCAGGGCCACATGCGACCGGTGGCGGCGGACAATGTCCTTGATCGGCACCGACCCGTCGTCGCGGCGCTGCGGATCCCAGCCAGTGTCGAAGCCGAAGACGATATGCACGACGTGACCGGTCTGGATCAGCATCATGATCGGCGCCAGCAGCGCCGACAGCACCACCTCGAACAATGTGGAAATCAGCAGCATGACCGGGCCGCCGGAGCCGCGGCGGGTCTCGGGCTCGTAGATCGCCACCAGCAGGCCCAGAAATTTCGGGGCCAGCAGAATGCCCATGGTGAGGATGAACAGATCGAGCGAGCGTTCCGCGTCGAACCGCGGCCACACCGGAAACAGCGTGAACTGGCTGGTGAAATATTCCGGCCGGAAGTAGCTGGCCTGGAACACGATCACGATGCCGATCAGCAACTGCAGCAACCACAGCGGCGACGTGAGATAGCCGAAGATGCCGGTGAGGAAATGCTGGCGCGACGCCCAGTGAAGGCCCCGACCGAACAGCACCCTCGAATGCTGGAGATTGCCCTGACACCAGCGCCGGTCGCGGATCGAGAGATCGATCAGCGACGGCGGGCTTTCCTCGAAGGAGCCGCCAAGCGTCGGCATCATGTAGACGGCGTAGCCGGCGCGGCGGATCAGCGCCGCCTCGACGAAGTCATGGGACAGGATATGCCCGCCGAACGGCGGCTTGCCCTTGAGATCCGGCAGGCCGCAATGTGCCGCGAAGGCGGCCGTGCGGATGATGGCGTTGTGACCCCAGTAATTGCCGTCACGGCCCATCCATTCCGAGAGACCCACGGCGATGACGGGACCATAGATGCGCGCCGCGAACTGCTGGACGCGCGCAAACAGCGTGTTGCGGTTGATGATCAGCGGCAGGGTCTGGATGATGCCCGAATCCGGGTCCGCCTCCATCGCCGCGGCGAGATGGGCGATGGTCGCGCCGGTCATCAGGCTGTCGGCGTCGAGCACCACCATGTGCTCATAGGCGCCGCCCCAGCGCATGACGAAATCGGCAATGTTGCCGGCCTTGCGCGCGGTGTTCTTCTCGCGGCGGCGGTAATAGACCCGCGCCCCTGCCCCCAGCCGGCGACGCAGGGCGATGAAGGCGCGTTCCTCGGCGATCCAGACGTCGGGATTGGTGGTGTCGGAAAGGAAGAACCAGTCGAAATGTTCGCCGAGTCCGGTCGCCTCGACATCCTCGAAGATCGTTTGCAGGGCCGCGAAGACGCGGCTCGGCGTCTCGTTGTAGATCGGCATGACCACGGCGGTCTTCGCGCCCAGCGATTGCGGGAGCGCCGACGGGCGGCGGCGGCGCAGCAGCGCGGCAAAGCCGACGATGGAGCTGGCGAAGGACAGCGCGATCCACGAAAAGTTGAGCACGAACAGCGCCAGCAGCGCCCATTTCAGCGTGGTGACGCCGCCCACGTCGATGACGCGATACATCTCGTAGGCGCCGTATGCGGTGAGCGCAAAGCCGCCGCCGAAGGTGACGAGGCGCGACATCCAGGGCGTCGTCCACAGGCCCGGGGCGGCAGGCTTGCGTCGCTGCTTGCGGTCGAATTTGAACAGCGCCTGCGCCGGCATCGAAATCCGGTTTTCGACCGGAATGGCGGGCGCGGCGGCCGGATCGGCGCCGGCGTTCGCGGCGGAGTCGTGGGCTGCGTCGTGGTCGAGGGCTACAGAGTCCATCGATAGAGCCAGGTCTCGCTGATTGGTTCGTCGCCCGCTTGCAGGACGAGTCGCAGTTCGCAGAAGGTTTCACCGGCCGGATCGACATCGAAAACGACGCGGCAGGTCTTCGACTGCGGATTGCAGAAGGTGCGAATGTTGGTCGCCGATCCGGGCGATGTCGTCAAGGCGGCCTTGATGACCGCCGCATGTTGCGGATCGGCCAGCGCCTCGCCGGTAAACACCACGAGAAAGCGGCGCAATTTGGGATTTGCCGGCGAGCGCCCCGACCGCGCGTTCATGGCGATGGCCAGCGGCGGCCGGCTCGGCGGCTCCCAGCACCAGAACTGCCGCCAGGCGAAGGAGGTTTCCTTGCCCGCCGCCAGAGGCTGTTTGGGGCGCCAGTAGGCGACGATGTTCTGGTTGATTTCCGATTCCGATGGAATCTCAACCAGCTGCACCGCGCCCTCGCCCCATTCGCCGAAGGGTTCGATCCACAGCGACGGGCGCCGCTCGAAATGCGCGTCGTCGTCCTCATAGGCGCCGATGTCGCGGATGCGCTGAAAGGTGCCGAAGCCCTTGGGATTGCTGTCGACAAAGGACGAGAACTGCAGGATGTCGCGGTTGGAAACCGGCCGCCAAAGCCATTCGCCCTTGCCCGTCAGCATCTGGAGGCCGCCGGTCTCCGTCGCGCGCGGGCGCAGATCGTCGGCGCGGCGGCGGTCGAGCGGAGTGAACAGGGAGGCCGCGGAAAAGCCGGCGAGGCCGAAATGATCGATCGGCGCCCGCGGGATGAGCGTTGCCTCGACATCGACAATGGTGGCTTCGCCGGGGCGCAGCGTGAAACGATAGGCTCCGACGACGCTCGCCGAATCCAGCAGGGCATGGATGATCAGCGCATTGTCGCCCGCCGCCGGCTTCTCGATCCAGAAGCTGTGGAAGACCGGGAACTCCTCGCCGCGGGCGTCGGCGGTGCGCAGGGCGAGACCGCGGGCGGTGACGCCGAACATCTGTCCCGGCGCAGCCGCGCGATAGAAGCTCGCGCCCTGAAACAGGGCGATTTCCTGTTCGACGCCGTCTGCGACGCGCAGCACGCGAAAGCCCGAGAACCCCATATCGCCGAGCTTCTCGGGCGCCTTGACGGCGCCATAGTCGAATTTCGTTTGATCATAGACGATCCGCCGCGCGGTCTGTTCCTCGACCAGATAGAGGTCGGCCGGCGTCGTGAAAATCGGCCCGCGGTGCAGCGGCTCGATCACGAAACCGCGATTTTCGCCTGTCCAAAGCGCCGTCCCCGGCTTGTTGCGGATCGCGACATATTGCTCGTAGGTGAGGCTGGCGAAGGGTTCCTTCAACTCGGCCGGCGGCGGCGCATAGGGCTTTTTGGCGAGCGTGCGGGCGATGTCGAGGGCGGTCTCGCGGGTGAAGGTCGGCGGCGCGGAGGCTTGCGGCTGCAGGTCCTGGCCGAAGGCTCGGGTCACGCCGGCCGCCAGCGCGCCGGCCGCGGCTTTCAACACATCTCTACGTTCAAACATGGGAATCCAAACGCTCGGGAGGGGCGCCGCGCGCGCGTGCGCCTTGTCTCTATACAAGAAACAATGGCCTTGCGAACGGGGTACGTCGTCTCGCAAGCGACTTTATTGGGGAGCGCGGCGCCCGGCGTCTTGCCCTGCCCCGGTCAAATCGGCCACAAGGACCGCCAACGGCCCTTGCTGGAGCGCATATTCTCATGTCCAGGCTGCAGACCACCCGCCGCTCGGCTCTCGCCATTGTCCTCGCCGCCGGCGAGGGAACGCGGATGAAATCCGATCTTCCCAAGGTTCTGCACAAGGTCGCCGGCCGCCCGATGCTCGCCCATGTGCTCGCCGCCGTCGCAGCGGCCGATATCGACCGACTTGCAGTGGTGATCGGCCCTGGCCGCGACGATGTCCGCCGCGAGGCGCTGGCCCTTTGTCCGCAGGCGCAGATTTTTGTTCAGATGGAACGTCTCGGCACCGCCCACGCCGTGCTGGCGGCGCGTGAGGCGCTCGCGGAGGGCGTCGACGATGTCGTTGTGCTGTTCGCAGACACGCCACTGGTGCGCGGCGAAACCATCGCCGCCCTGCGCGGCGCGCTGGCCGAGGGCGCCGGAGTCGCGGCGCTGGGGTTCGAGGCGAAAAATCCCTTCGGCTACGGACGTCTGCTGCGCGATGCGGAAGGGCGCCTCGCCGCCATCCGCGAGGAGAAGGACGCCACCGACGCCGAGCGCAGGACCACGCTCTGCAACGCCGGGGCGATGGCGATCGATGGCCGGCGAGCGCTGGCGTTGCTGGAGCGTATCGGCAACACCAACGCCAAGGGCGAATTTTACCTCACCGACATCGTCGATCTCGCGCGGTCCGAGGGACGCGACACCGTCGTCGTCACGGCGCCGGAGAGCGAAGTGCTCGGCGTCAACGACCGCATCCAGCTCGCGGAAGCCGAGGCTGTGGCGCAGGACCGCCTCCGCCGCGCCGCCATGTCCGCGGGCGCCACTCTGATCGCCCCGGAGACCGTGTTTCTCTCGACCGACACGGTCATCGGCCGTGACGTGACGATCGAGCCGCATGTGGTCGTCGGTCCCGGCGTCTCGATCGCCGACGGCGCGACAATCCACGCATTTTCGCATCTCGAAGGCGCGAGCGTCGGCCCCGGCGCGCAGGTCGGGCCCTATGGCCGGCTGCGTCCGGGCGCGAGGCTGGCGGAGGGCGCCAAGGTCGGCAATTTCGTCGAGATCAAGTCGGCGGACATCGGCAAGGGCGCGAAAGTCAGCCATCTCACCTATATCGGCGACGCCGAAGTGGGCGCCGGCGCCAATATCGGCGCCGGGACCATCACCTGCAATTACGACGGCTTCTTCAAATATCGCACGGTGATTGGCGAAAACGCCTTCATCGGCTCCAACAGCGCGCTGGTCGCGCCGGTGGCCATCGGCGCCGGCGCCTATGTCGGCTCGGGCTCGGTGGTGACGAAGGATGTGGGCGCCGACGCGCTCGCCGTGGCGCGCGGTCGGCAGATGGAGAAATCCGGCTGGGCCACGACCTTCCGCGCCGCGCAGAAGGCGAAAAAGGACGCCGCGGAAAAGGGGTGAGACGGCCAGGGCGATCGGGCAAGGCCCCGCTCCCGCGTCCCTCACCCTGAGGAGCGCGCAAAGCGCGTGTCTCAAAGGATGGCCGTAACGTTTTCCGCCGGGTTTCCGTCACCTCATCCTTCGAGACGGCTCCTGCGGAGCCTCCTCAGGATGAGGGGGCGAAGCAGTGGCGCCCCCGCCTCACGCCCGCGCGATCACGAATTTCGTCTCCCCGTAGCGGCGCGTCTCCAGCGGCGTCACGGCCGGCGGCAGGATCACCTCGGCCTTGGCCGCCTCCTCCACCACGATGATCGCCCCCGGCGCCAGCCAGCCGCCGTCGAGCAGGGCGGCGACCGCTGCCGGTGCGAGGTTCTTGCCATAGGGCGGATCGAGAAAGGCCAGCGAGAACTTCTCGCCCGCCGGCGCAAGCCCGAGCTTGGTGGCGTCGCGGCGGAAGATACGGGTGATGCCGGCGGCGCCCAGCGTCACGATGTTTTCGCGCAGCAGCGCGCGCGCCTCGGCGCCGTCGTCGACGAACAACGCCCGCTTCGCCCCGCGCGACAGGGCCTCGAGCCCGAGCGCGCCGGTGCCGGCGAAGAGATCGATGACCAACGCGCCCGCGACCGGATCGTCATAGGCATGGGCGAGAATGTCGAACAGGCTCTCGCGCAGCCGGTCGCTGGTCGGCCGCACCGCCTGCGACGCCGGCGCCTTCAGCGCCCGCCCCCGCCACGTCCCCGCAACGATCCTCATCGCCCGGCCCCTGCGCGTTCGAGATTGAGGGCGAGGAGTTTTTCCAGCGCGTCTTCGGTGGCGATGTCCTCGTCCCAGCCATAGGCCGCGGCGACGGCGCGGTCGAGATCGTCGTGCAGCGCTGCGAGCCATTGCGGGCGCTGGTTGTAGAGGTTGGTCAGGGTGCGCTCTTTCAGTTTCGCCGCCGCTTCGACGGTTTTGGGCAGGATGCGATCGGGATAGCCGGGGACGACCTCGGGCACGATATCGACGAGATCTGGCGGGTTGAGCCAGGCATTGCGCATCTCGTCGAGCTTTTTGGCCGCGGCGGCGATGCGGATCGCGCGGGGATCGGCGGCGTAGTCGGCGGCGGGGATGTTTGGGGTGAGGCCTTCCGGGAAGGGGAAGGTTTCGAAGGTGGTGGTGGGGGTGTAGCGCGGCCGATCCTCAAGCGACGTGCCGAGCCGCAGGGCCCACGCTTCGTGGAAGCGCGAGTGCAGGATACCAAAGGTGACGTCGTCATCACGAGATACAACAACCAAGTTCTTATCAGGACAAATCCCCTTCATCATCCAAGAAAATATTTTATATTTTGACACTTCTGCGACGACGATAAACCTACCGAGGTCTTTAGTGCGCGCAAAAAGCCCAGATGCTGGACGCGCGAGCTTCCACCAATTTCTACTTTCGAGACTCGATCTGGATTTATCTCGGAAAGGCTTAACATACTCCCGAACGTAAGTGAATGGAGCATCAAAATACGCAGCATCTTTTTCTGAAAATTCGCTAAAATTGATGATCCACAGGTCAGCGAATTGTGAATTCATCAGATGATCGCCGTTACGCCATGGTTGTAGCACCTCTGAATTCGACCTGTTGTTTGCGTTAAATTCGCTAACTATCCAATATCTTGCAATATTTCCATGAACTTCAAATTTTCCCTTTTTTGAAACGCCATTTGAGGCACAGTCCTTATTTTCCATAAGGCCTTTAGCTTTCGTTAGATCACATGAAGCGCTCAAATCCGCATTGATCGCCGAAACATCCTTCCCATCCAGCCGCTTCCCCTCCCCCGCGCCAAAACACACGAGGCTGACGCGCACGGCGGCGCCGTCGATGGTCCAGGGTTCGTCGCCCCAGGCCTCGAACAGCTCCAGCGGCTCCAGCACGCGGCGGTTGGCGCCGCCGCGGATGGAATTGGTGGCGACAAGCCCGCAGGCCTTCGCCTGCCCGGCCGCCACCGCGGCGCCGGCGCGCTCGAACCAGTAGCAGACGAGATCGGCCTCGGCCGGAACGCGCCCCGCGTAAGCGGCGAACAGGGAGTCGACATAAGAATCGCCGAGCCCCTTGCGCAGAAGCTTGCCGCCCAGAAACGGCGGATTGCCGACGATGAAATCGACCTCCGGCCACTGCGCCGGACGCGCCATTTCCCGTCCCTCTCCCTCATTGCTTCGCTCCGCTCGCGATGACGGCGGCGTGTCTGATGGAGGCGTCCACAAGATCGCGTCGCGGCACTCGATCGCGTCGAGCTTGCGCAGGATCGGTTCGGGGCGGGTGTAGATGGCGTTGCGGATGCCCCACTGGATGTCGCCGATCCAGATGGTGGTGCGCGCGAGTTCGGCGGCGAAGGGGTTGATCTCTATGCCGCGCAGGATTTCGGGCCCGACCCGCAACGTGGGCCGGTCGAGGCCAAGCGTCTCGCAATGGCTGATCGCCTGAAACTCCAGATCCTTGACGCTCTGCAGCGCCAGATACAGGAAGTTGCCCGAGCCGCAGGCGGGATCGAGAATGCGCAGGGCGGCAAGACGGGCGATGAAATCGTCGCGCAGCCCCGCCGCCTTCTCGCGCGCCGCGACGATTTTCTTCTCATGGGCGCGGCGGCTGTCCCGCGCCGCGGGCGTCGCCTCGCCCGCCGGCGTCATGACCGCGCCGATCTCTGCCCGCACAGCCTCCCATTCACGGCGCAGCGGACGCATCACCACCGGCTCGACGATCATCATGATCTTGTCGGCGTCGGTGTAATGGGCGCCGATCTGGGCGCGCTTGTCGGGATCGAGAAAGCGCTCGAACAGCGTGCCGAAAATGATGGGGTCGATCAGGCTCCAGTCGAGACTGGAGGCGGCGAACAACAGGCCTATGTCGCTGTATTCGAGCGGCAGCGCGCGGCGTCCGTCGAACAGCCCGCCGTTGAACCAGGCGATTTCCGTCAGATCGAACTCGCCGCCCTTTTCCATTTGCTCGAACAGCTTGTCGAAATAGTCCTTCGCCTTCTTCGGGCGCTTCTCGGCCGTGCGCAGCAGCTTCTTCAGCAGCCCCTCGGGCAGCAGCTTCACGCTGTCGGCAAAAAAGCAGAAGACCAGCTGATTGATGAAATGCGCCACCGCCTCGCGATCGGGATGGCGGTGCTGGAGCGCGTCGGAAATGGCCTGAAACTTGTCGGCGGCGTCTCTGGTGAGCTGCGCCCGCGTGCGGACCGGCTTGAGCGCCTCGGGATCGTGGAAGGCCGCCCGCAGCAGTGCGAATTTGGCGGGATCGGCGAGGTCCTCGAGTTCGAACTCGTATTTCTTCGTCTCGAGATTTGTCCAGGTGGTGAGAATCTGGAAGCGGATCGTGTCGCAGGCGATCAGCAGCGGCGGATGCTCCAGCGCCGCGGCATAGCGGGCGAGCTGCACCATCGCCTCGTCGAGATTGCGCCGGCGCTTCTTGTATTCGAAGGCGAAAAAGCCCTTCTTCCAGACATCCGCCCAGCCGCCGCCGGCGCCGAGGACCGACGCCCCCTTCTCGAAGGTGAAGCGCTCGCCTGCCGGATCGTCCTCGGCCGGAGTGGGGTGGTCGAACAGCCGGCACAGATCGATGAAATGCTCCTGCGCCGCCGCCCGTTCGGTGAGCGCGTGGTTCTTCCACTTTTCGATGAACTGATGCGGGGTCATGGCCGCTGGTTAGCACGATTCTTCGCGGCCGAGAGGAGGGCTCGAAATGGAGAGTTTATCGTTAAATGCGGGATTAGGTGGGTTAAGGTGGGATTGGCTGGGATTTGGCCCCTTGCCGGCGGGACCGGCGGGCCTTCCGCGGGCGGCGCTGAGCCTTCGCTTTTTCTGCCGGCTTGCCTCGCAATACATTCATGAACCGGACGACGGTCGATTTTGACGGCGCGCGCTCCCTGCCGAACTTTGCCGCCACGGCGGCGGGAATGTCGACGATGCGGACCGTCCCCATAAGCTCTCTGGCATAGGCGGCGGCAAGGGCGTCGCGCTCCCACCACGGTCGGCGGAACCGCAGCTTATCCCTGATTTGCGTCTTTTCAACCATCTTTAAAGCCCGTCAAAACCCATTCTCAGTGCGCTTCCGGCCCATCGTGAAGAGCGTGCGCGCCGGGCGAAACACTTCCCGCCGCGGCGGCGGCGCTGCTTACCGCGCGGCTCGCGGCGTGCGCCGCGGTCCCGATTTGCTGGATCGTCGCCAAAAGCCGTTCCGCCGCGGCCTGCGCTTCGCCGAAGCCGTCCGCGGACGCCTTCGGCGTAACTGTCACGTTCAAGGCTTCCTTTATCCTGGTGCCGACCGTTTCGGCTTCCTGCGCCGCGCGCTGCAAATCGCTCGTGTCGACCTTCGGCGCGGCGCCCTGCATGGCCGCGCCCGCCGTCGGCGTGACGCCAGCGTTTTGGGCGAAAGCCGGAAGGGTCGCCCCGCCGCCGCCGATCGTCATGGGCGCTTCCGGCCCGGCGTAGGTATTCAGTCCTTTGCGCCGCCCTGTGTGGACACCCATGAACGTCGGCGCGGGCGGGTCATAATGCATTTGCCGCATGCGCTCGGCGACGCTCCCGAAAGCTTCGCCATGCGTCCCAAGCACCCTGTCGCGCCAGTAGCGGACTTCTTCCTTGGCATTGTGCAGGCCAGCCTCGTGAAATTCGGCGTTGGCCGCGACCATCGCCATCATTCCAAGCGGTCCGCCGAAACGCGAAACGGTCAGAGCGCCCCGGCCCATGGCCGCACCCAATCCGCCGGCGGCGACGGTCCCGAGGCCGAGCTTTTCCAGCGCCGCCATGGCGCCCCATTTCGCAGCCCCTCCGAGCGCGCCCATCGTGATCAGGGAGCCGCCGTAAAGGCTCCCCATCGCCTTGTTCGGGTGGCTATCGGCCCAATCGCCGAGCTTGTTCGTCAAATAGGCGGCGCCATGAAGCGCTCCGGCCCCGAGCGGCAACCACGGCTTCATGAGCTTGATGCTCGCCGCTTCGGCCGCCGCCGAAAAACGCTGCATCGCCGCCGTCGCCGTGCTGGTGTTCGCGGCATAGGCTTTCTGGACTTCGTTCACGGACTCGGCGACCGAAGGCATGAATTCCTTCAGATGCTGGCGCTGCATTCCATAGGCCGTAACGGCTTGCCGGAAATAATAGTCGCGCCCGATTTCCGACAGCTTACGGGCGTCGACGCCTTCTATTTTTTCGGTCTCGGAATTGGGCGTGCCCGGAAGGGTTTTGATCTTGTCGTAAAGCTTGTCCATGACAGAAAATAGCGGGTCCGCATGGTTGCGGATGGCTTCGTCACGAACCTTGAAAATATCGACGCCGGTATCTTTCAGGATACGTTTGGCATAGTTCGGGTCCGTCAGTTTCGAAACGAGATGATTGACATAAGTATCCGCCACTCCCGGCGTTGCTGTCGCCTTCCGTTCGATTTGCAGCAATGCCGGCAAATCGACAGCAGTTTGATGTTTGTCGAGGCCATAGGCTCTCCCCAGCGCAATTTGCGACGGCATTCCGTGCGCCAAATCTTTCAGCTCATATGCGCCGCGCCGGCCTTGGACGAAATTCACTTTGAGGTTGTCCATAGCCTCTTGCGCCGAGTTTTTATTCAGTTCCATGTAGTGGAACATCATATTGTAAAGTTCTTCGGTCGACGCCTCCGAAGCCTTGGCGAGCTTGGCGATTTCCGTGTGAAAGGGCGACATTTTTTCGAGATATTCGCCGCCGCCGAGGGCCGCCATTTTGCGCGAGCCTGCGGCAACATCCTTCCATTCGACGCCGCTTGCTGTCGACGCATCGAGAATGCTTTTCCCGATCGCTCTTTCCTTGCCGATCAAGTCGCCCGCCGTGGCGATCTTCTGAATGGAGTCCTGATAGCTCGCTGCATGGGTCGCAGCCTCGCGCGTGAAATGCGCGATCTTGGTCGAAACGCCGAGCATCGCCGCGCCGGCGCCCGCGCCGATCGCCGCGCGCTCCATGCCGTGTAATTTCGCCGCGTGCTTCTCGAGTTCGGCCTGTTGCGCGCGCAGCTCGGCAAGCCGCTTTTGCTCTTCGACCCAGACATGGGCGCGGACTTTGCCGCCGGCCGCGCGCGCCTTGTCGAAACTGTCCGCCTCTTTCTTAAGGTTTTTCAGCTCGTTTTCGACGCCGCGCATGGGACCGGTGGCCTGATCGATCAGGCGCAGGATCATTTCAACGGTCATAGCCATCGTGCGCGCTCCGCCTCAGTCGGTCAGCCAGCGATAAAAGGAATATGCGGCATAGAGAGCCTTGGCGTGCGTCCGGATGCGCGCGCGCAAACACTGCGGCGCGGGCGGCGCGTCCGCATCGGGCGCCGCCCTGGAAATAAACCCGGTTTCCGGGTTTTTTCCTTCGTCCTGATCCGCTGCGGCCTGAAAAAAGCCGGTTTCCGGCTTTTTTTCCGGCGCGGGCGCCGAGCCGTCCGGCTGCGCCAGAAGCCGGTTGCAGGCGTTCAGAAGGGCGATGTAATCGCCGCCCCACATGACGTTCAGAATGTCCGCCGGGGCGTCCAAAATCTGACGAAGCCATTGCGCCGGGACTTGCTCGTCGGCGGGCCGGGCAATCCACGTCTCGAAGTCCGCGCCCGTGGGGATGCGCAGCGAAACCGCCTCATAGGCCACGTCGCGGAAAGTGAAGGGAACCTTCAGCGGAATGGCGATCGTCCCGAGTGGATCATTCCCAAGATCGGGAAGGCCGGCGGGCGCCGGCGCGGGCGTCCACTCACCTTTTTCGAAGTCGACATGCGGGGCGTTCATGGCGCGGGCCTCTCCTGTTCCAGGACGAACTCAGGGGAGGAAGGGCGTCACAACCAGCTCGGCGCTTTCATGCCAGATGTTGGAGATGCCGCCGCCGGTAAAGACAAATGATGTATTGCCCACGGGAATGCCATTTTGGGTATTCGGCGTGCTGACGCTTGTCGCTTTGAGCAAATGGCGCGCTCTGGCTTCATTGGATGGCCCGACGACAAGCAAGTTCGGCGTAACGCCGAGAAGTTGCCCACGATCCCCGCGAAGCTGCATCATCCTGCTGCGCGCATTCCCATAGGCTACCTCATCGAGGTCCTCTTTGCTCGCATATGCCATCTGCCACAGGCCGAACCCGACATTCACGCGCGCTCGAACGCCATAGAGGTATTCGTCTCTCAGGAACACATGCGCGTCGGCGCCATCGGTGATTGCCTTGAAATCGTATGGAACGCGCTCCTGAAAGATCAGCGCCTTTACGGCCTGTGTCGTATCGAAGAGATACCAAGGGCTGCCGTTGCCGGGGGCAAAGTTGGAAGCGAACCCATCTCTTCCGTCTTTGTCGGCGATCGGATGCGCGGTGTCGAAAAAGTTCTGGCCATCGTAACAGGGGGTCGTAAAGCCCTGCGACAGCAGGTCGAAAATCAGCCGATCGGGATGCAGGCGCGTTTCGCGCCCCATGTTTCGGAATATATTGCCGAAGATGCCGTAACGATCATCTTCGATTTGCTCCCGGCTGACGCCAATCGTCGACTCATACTTCCGGTTTTTGATTGCATAGCCGTAAAGCTGGAGAGTCTCGACGACACGATCGCCGATCCACTCCCGCATCTGCGGGCTTTGACTGAGCCAGCCGTAATGCTCCTCGCTCGTGTTCGAGGGGACTTTCATTGCGACCTTTTCCCACTGCGTAGGCGCTTTGGCGTATGCGTCGGCGAAACAGAAATTGAAGCCCGTAAAGATGGCCTCGAGAACGGAGGGAGTGATAACGGTGGCCATGGCCTATTCCTTTCAGGCGTTGTGAGGCGCAGGGCGCGCCTTTTTTCGGGAGCGGGAGCGCGCCAGTTCGGCGCGGATGCGGGCGACAGTGCGGGACGAACAGCGCATCGCGCCGACGATCGTCCGGACGCTTTTGCCGGCTTCAATGAGGGAGACGATTTCGGCGCGGCGCTGGTGACGATGTGAGGTCGGGCCGAAAGGGATGGCGATACTACAGGTGTGGTGAGGGAACAGGACTTTGGCGATCTTTGTTGCCGCCTCGAGCCCGATCGCTGCGACGAATTCATTTTCGCTGCAACGGCCGCTCGCGAGGCTTTGAACACCAGGCACGTTGATCTCGAGCCCGCCGAAGGCATCGGCGATCTTCAGCGCGGTGGCTTCGTCCGTCGCTTCGGCGATGTCCGCCAGAATGCCCGTCAGCTTCATTGCCGCCCCTGAAAGCGCCGCCGGGTGCTGAACTCACCCGGCGGCGAATGCCATCGGGTGTCTCAATCCACCCGGCAGCGCCCCGTCGCCAAGGCCATGGACGAGCCTCGGCGACGAAATGACCCTACGAGGGGGTGACACAGGACACACCCCTGACATTTGTCAGGGGTGGGCGGATTGCGCGCGCGGACGGGAGGGTGACGGGGCGGGGAAACTCCCGCGGATAAAATCGACGTTGAAAGGTCATTTTAAGCCGTGGGCGCGTTTGCCGCGCCGGGGCGCTATCGGGATAGCCAAAAAGAAAGGAGGCCGTCCAGCGGCCTCCCCTGTGAGTGTCCCCGGAAGGGCGTCAGTCGTAGCCGTGAAACTTGGCGGTAATCTGCGCGTCAAGCGCGAATTGTCGGGCGGCTTCCGGGTCGACGCCGAGCTTTTTCGCCGTGTCCGAAAGCAATTGCTGTATCTGCATCGCGAAGGACTGGACGGTTTCGCCAACCGCCCGAACGCCAACCTCCGCCCGCTCGCGGTCCGTGCCGCTGTCCTGAATATCGAGAATGCACAGCACTTCGGACAGGTTGACGACTTTCCACGCCAGCTCGTCGATTTCGGCCATGAAGCCAAAGTCCAAAAGCTGCGCCGTCACGAAGTCGCCGCCGGACTTCGGTTCTCCCGCAATGGATTGTTCATTGGTCTTGTCGTAAGCTGCTCTGGTTCGCGTAGCCATGGTTCGCTCCATTCGGTTCTGCGGACATTGCGCGGCGGGTTGCCACCCGCCGCGCGTTCCGTTTCAGGCTTGGGTTTTCGTGTCGGGAAGAATGATTTCGAGGGCGTGAACGTCACCGACGATCAACTTTCCAATCTTCTGCGTTATATCGGGAGAGGCGCCGTCGCCGTTGTCGCGCGCCTTCGCGATTTCGATCAACGGACCGAGTTCGGCCTTTCTCGCCTCCTCCAAACCGCGCGCCAATGCTGCGTATCGCGCGACGATTTGCGGCGCATCGCCCGGCTCCAAGTTTACTACGGTCTCGAGCCAACCAAACAGGTGCATCACGACGCGTGAATAATGCGCCGATACGTCGACATAGCGGCTGGTTTCGTGGGGGTTGAGGTTGAAGAGCACGAATTCTTCAAACTCGGGTTCCGCCAACGTATGGAGGATGCCGAAGCCGATCGTCGCTTCCAGCTCATCCACGAGGTGTTCGGAAATTTGCATGGGTTTTCCTTTCAGTGTTTCGTGTCGCCTTCGGACGGCGGCGCTGCGGCGATCACAGTCTTGACGTTTTCCTGAAACTTGGCTGCGCCCGCGTCTGCGGCGGCAACAAGCCCGGAAAAGCCGCGGTTCATTTCGTCGATTGTGACCATCAAGCCGACGATCAATTGCCCGGACAGATTGACCAGTTCGACCAAGGTTTCCTTGGGCAAGGCCGCGGTTTTTGCGCGGGCCTCCGGGTCTTCGAACAGTCTCTTGGCTTCGTCGCGTGTCATGCTCTTTCCTCTCTCTGGTTAAAGCTCGGCGTTCAGCGCCGGCATGGGCAAATTCGGGTTGTTGACGAGACCGGCGTTCAGAATGGCGATGACTTCGCCATCGTCGCCGGTTTTCAGGGCCGGCGAGATGTAGCGATACTCGCGCGCCGCCAGCGCCGAAGATCCTCGCGCCGTCCATTCGACCCGGCCCCAAATGGCGCCGGCCCGAACCTCCAAGGCTTCGATCCACCCGGCCGCGGGATTGGCGCCGCCCTTCGGGGCCTGAAGGTATTGCGCGTGGTTGAAGTCGATCGACGGCTTCAGCCCCGCCGCCATCGTCGCCCGCGCCACCTTTTCCGGGTCGGACATGCGCCACGTGCGCCCGTCCTGTCCGCGAATGACCGGCCCGGCCGGAAGGAGCATGATCCATTCGGGCGCCGCGCCTTCGGCGTTCAGCGCCACGGCAAGCCCGCCGCCGATCGCGCGCCCGCCGACAGCCGGCGGCGCGCCGAAGGCCGAATTGATTTCGGCGATGGTTCGCGCCTCTTGCTGCGCCGGGCTTTCGAGCGCCACGCCGAACATGACGCGTTCGAAGGCGGCGATTTCAGGGGGTTTCGGCGAAACGGTCATGTGCTTTCCTCTGCTTTGCGGCCTTCGCTTTTGCGGCGGGCTTGGGGGTTGCGGGTTTGAGAAGGTCTACCGAGCCGTGTTTCACGGCCACGGCGCGCTTGATTTCCTCAAGGGTGACGAGTTCGCCGTTGCGAACCATGCCGCGCGCGTCGCTCAGCAAGAAAACGAGTTCGCGAATGGATTTGCTGTTCACACCGTATGTGACACAGGCGCGTTCAGCGTCTGGGGCGACCAGATATTCACGGGCGATCGCGAGATAATCATCTTCGGTCGGCGGCTTCAGGTGGATGGTGCGGGAAACGCGGCTGGTGATTTGAGCAAAGCCGGCGTCTCCGGCCTTCGTTCGCTTCAACAGTTGTGGGTTGCCGCATAGGACGACGGGGACCAGATAGAGCAAGGGGAAATCCAACAGGTCCTTCACAAGGTCGGGGTCGATATTTTGCGCCTCGTCCAATATCAGCATGCGCATTTTCGAGTTAGCATAAGCTCCTACCTTGGCATGTCGAACCAATGCTTCGAACAAACGCGCGGCGTCTCCTTCATCTGTCAAATCAAGTGAATTGCAGATGTGGCGAAGCGCCGGAAGCATCCGGCCCTGTGCTTTTGAAAATGTGATGTATGTGGCGTCATACTCTGAAGCCAACGCCATCGCGGCGCATGATTTACCCCAGCCGGCGTCACCAATCATAACGACGCCTTTCCCGTGACTGGCATATTCTACGCCGGCCTCAACCTGCATATACGTTGTGGTTTCGATGACATTCATATTGCCTCTCTTTCGGCTCGTCTTTCCCGCATCTTGCGCAGCATTTCTTGGTTCATGCGCAGAAGTTCGGCGTCCCGCTCTTCCTCGCGTCGCCGATCTTCGGCCTCCCGCGCGCGCCGTTGCGCGGGCGTCTCCTTCACGGCCTTGGCGATGGTGCGGGCCTCGTCCGAAGCCGTCACGAATGCGCCGGCCGGCGCGGCAATCTGGCCCGCGCTGTCGCGGTGGAAGTCGAGAATTTCGACGATCGGGTCGATGGTCGGCGCTTGCTTGCCGAGCGCGACGACGGCCGCGCGATGCAGCTTTTGCCGCCGGGCGCTCTCTTTCGCGCCGTCGCTGTCGAGGAAGCCGAACGCCTGCGCCGGCTCCGCATAGCCAATGAGGGAGCCGCTGGCGTCCCGAACCGGGAGCTTTGGCCACTTCTCGTATTTGGGTCTGAGAACGGAAACCCGATCGTCCATGCACTCTTGCAAGGCGTCGCAGGTCCACAGCCCGCCGTCGACGCGGATGTAGCCGTTGCGGAGCGTTCGAGCTTCCTCCTTGCAAAAGACCGTGAAAAAGGCGTCCTGGTCGACTTGGGTCTTGTGCCAGCCGGCGGCGACGAAGCCGTTGAAGGCTTCCATCGGCGAGCGGCCCGCCAGTTGGCCGCTCTGCGGCTTGGCGTGATATTGCGTGACGATCGCCGCCATCACTTCCCGGAATTGCTCGCGATCGGGAAAGGAAACCGGCTCCTTGCCGATGTTGGCGACCTTGGATTTCGTGCGATCGCCGCCGATGTATCCAATAATCTTCTTTAGCAGATGAATGAATATTGCGAATATGCCTTCAATTATCTTTGCTCTTGCGTTGTATGGAGTGGCGTTTATCACAACACGTTCGCCATTTTTGTTGGCGAGCTTCAAGGCGTCCTCGATGAATTCGGCGAAATTATACTCAGAACCATTGTCAAGATAGAGGGCTTTTGGCAGCCCCCAAACGGCGACCATTTCCAGAAAGCTCGCGATGACGTGCTCGTTGCGAATGCCTTCACCCTTGGGCAGGAAAACGACCGTCACCCAAATTCGCTTTGTCGCCACGTCCGCCCAGCAGATCGCCTTGGCGTAGCGGGAGAAGCCCTCTTGTTCCGGAAACAGGAAATCGAGCGGGTGAACGTCGCCGACGACAATGTCCATCGGCTCCAGCCCTTCGATCGTGCGCACGATATGCGGGGCGTTGTCCTGAAACGCCTTACGATCCTTGGCGTAAATGCCGACCTTGCGGAACCGCTGTTCGCGACCGATCGTATGCAGCGGGACTTTGCACAGGCCGGGTTCCGGCTCGATCCCGAGCTTGCGCAGCTCGCCTTCGAGAAAGCGTCCCGCCATCATGGCGATGGCGCTGCGCCCCTCGAGGTTCTTGTGGTTGGCCCGGATGTAGCCTTGAAGGCGCTCCGCCAGCGCCGGGAGTTCGGCCGCTCGGTCTTGCGCCTTCAGGAAGGCGTCCACCTTCATCGTGACGATGATCTTGGTGGCGCCAGTATCCTTGCGCTGGCGGCGCCCAAGCGCCGCCATGCCGTCCCGCTGGTGGTCGCGCAACCATTTGCGGATGGTCTCCGGGTGAACGCCTTCCCGGTCCGCTTCCTCGCGAAGCACGGCCTCCCGCGTGCCGCGCGGCGCATCCTCGAGGCGGCGGACGATCTTCAGCCGATGGTCCCGCGTCGCCGCCTGCCCCTTCAAAGGTGCTCCAACGGCCTTTGCAAGGGCTTTCAAAGGGGCTTTCAGCTTGGCTTGAAGGTCCGCCGGGAGGGAGTCCACGCGGACCTGATATTGCTGTCCGGCGCGCCCGCCCTTGCCGTTGACGATCCGGACCAAGAGGATGGAACCGCGCCAAGCCTTTCCGTCAGACGCTCGCGCCATTGCGAGGCGGGCCTTCCTTTCGGAAATTCCGGCCAACAGCGCCAGTTCTTGAGCGGAAAGCCACTGCATGTCATGCGGCCTTTTTCGGCTTCGCCTTCAATCCGGCCGCGACGGCGATCTTGTGCCCAATCCCCCGCTTCCCTTTGATTTGGCCCTGCAAAACGGCGTAGACCGTGCGGACGTTGAAACCATTGGATTTTGCCCAATTGGCAATCGAAACGCCTTGCTCTTCGAGCCCGGCTTTGAAGCTGCTAACATCGATCGGCATGTGAGCCCCCAACGCATTCGGCATGGGGCCATTTTGGACGCAACAGTGACATGGTGTCAACAGGCATGAACGATGATGTTGCACAATCGAACAATGAAGATCGTTCGCCGTTGTCTGCGAATGCGGTGATTGACCGCCTGAAAGAGGTTCTGCATTGCGAGAACGACGCGAAGCTTGCCGACAAGCTCCCCACAACCCGATCAAATATCGCAAAGTGGCGGCGCAGGAACTCGGTTCCGTATGAATTCGTCACAAAAATTGCAATAGTAACAGGCACATCTATTGATTATCTATTGACAGGATCGAGTACAAATGCCCACTTCGTGGAGTATGAACAAATAGATTATGAGCTTATACGAGAGATTGTGAAGCGACTTGCTGAAATTGGCAGGATACAATCGCCAGTTTCAGGGGAGGACCCGGCGTCATTAGCGTCTAGTGTAGCTAAATCAATAGCCCGCTCCTATAATAAGGCGTTTGAAATACGCAATACCCTCGTCTCGCAAAAAAACTTCTCCAATAATGACGCAAAAATAGCTGCCACTTTGGCCGCAGTCGCACTGGTTCCGGAAGCCAATGAACCGGCTGCAAAGCATGCGGACGACGGTCCGCAATAGGGTCCGCAATCCGCGGCATGCGCGCCGGGAGGGTCCGCAATAGATGCAGCTCAAGCCACTGTTAACGTTGGAATTCAACGATCCGCACGGTAAAGCGCGAGGGTCCGCAATAGGGTCCGCAACTCTTGTCCATAGAACACATTTGTTTTCATGGTCTTGCAATATCAAATCCCGCAAATACCGCTAACCGCGCCCCGCAAATAGCGAAAGCCGCTCCAACTCGGCGCCAAATCCCCTTGACACCGCCCGCCCCGCCCATGATTGTGACGAACGAATTGTTCGGCAAATCGAACGTCGGCGGAAAACAGTCTTCCGCCGGCCGGCCGGAGAGGGAAAAATTTGTCGCAGGCTGTGGACAACGAACCGGCGGGCGCCGGCGCGGAGCCGAGGATTTTTCTGTCCGATGCGCCATTCGACACCGATGGCGGCGGACGGATCGACGGCTTGCAGATCGCCTACGAGACCTACGGCGCCCTGAACGCGGCGCGCTCCAACGCCATTCTGCTCTGCCACGCGCTCACCGGCGATCAATATGCCGCCAGCGTGCATCCGCTCACCGGCAAGCCCGGCTGGTGGGACGCCATGGTCGGACCGGGAAAACCCTTCGACACCGACCGCTATTTCGTCATCTGCACCAATGTCGTCGGCGGCTGCATGGGCTCGACCGGGCCGGCCTCGACCAATCCGGCCACCGGCAAGCCATGGGGGCTGGATTTCCCCGTCGTCACCATCCGCGACATGGTGCGGGCGCAGGCGCTGCTGGTCGACAGTTTCGGCATCGATATCCTGTTCTGCGTCGCCGGCGGCAGCATGGGCGGGATGCAGGTGCTGCAATGGGCGGCGCTGTTTCCGCAGCGGGTGTTCTGCGCCATGCCGATCGCCACCGCGGCGCGGCACACCGCCCAGAACATCGCCTTTCACGAAGTCGGCCGCCAGGCGGTGATGGCCGATCCGGACTGGCGCTCGGGCCGCTACCTCGAGCAGGGCGTGCGCCCGGAAAAGGGCCTCGCCGTCGCCCGCATGTCCGCGCACATCACCTATCTTTCCGAGCCGGCGCTGCAACGCAAGTTCGGCCGCAAATTGCAGGACCGCGCCGCGCCGACCTTCTCCTTCGACGCCGATTTCCAGATCGAGAGCTATCTGCGCTATCAGGGCGTCGCCTTCGTCGAGCGCTTCGACGCCAACAGCTATCTGTTCGTCACCCGAGCCTGCGACTATTTCGATCTCGCCGCCGATTACGGCGGGTCGCTGGCGGCAGCTTTCAAGGGCTCCAAGACCCGCTTCTGCGTGGTCGCCTTCGATTCCGACTGGCTCTATCCGACGAGCGATTCGCGCGCCATCGTCCACGCCCTCAATGCGTCGGGCGCGCCGGTGTCCTTCGTGGAAATCAACTCCGACAAGGGCCACGACGCCTTCCTGCTGCACGAGCCGATGTTCATCGCCACCACCTCCGGCTTCCTGCGCTCGGCGGCCATCGCCCGCGGCCTTGCCACGGAGGACGCATGATTTCGGTCAACGGCGCGCCGCGCAAGGATCTCGATGTCGTCGCCGGCCTCGTCGCGCCGGGCTCGCGCGTGCTCGATGTCGGCTGCGGCGACGGCGCCCTGCTGCGGCTGCTCGCCGACAAGAAGCAGGTCGACGGCCGCGGGGTGGAGCTGTCGCAACAGGGCGTCAACGACTGCGTCGCCAAGGGCCTTTCGGTGATCCAGGGCGACGCCGACACGGATCTCGCGGACTATCCCGACGACGGCTTCGACTACGTCATCCTGTCGCAGACATTGCAGGCGACGCGGCATCCGCGCACCGTGCTGCTCGACATGCTGCGCATCGGCCGGCGGGCGATCGTGTCCTTCCCCAATTTCGGCTACTGGCGGGTGCGGCTGGAGCTGGCCGTCGACGGCCGCATGCCGCGCACCGCCAATCTCGCCCATGCCTGGCACGAGACGCCCAACATCCATCTGTGCACGATCCGCGATTTCGTCGAGCTTGCCGAAGAGCTCGGCGCCCATATCGAAACTGCCGTGGCGCTCGATCGCGCCGGCGCGCCGATCAATATTTCGGCGCCGTTGCGGGTATGGAACCTGATGGCCGCGCAGGCGGTGTTCCTGCTGGAGCGGAAGTAGACCTCACCTGGCCTCGAAATAAGGCCTCACTTGGCCTCGATGTCCGCCGCGGCGTCGTGGTCGATTTTCGGCGTGCGCTTGAAGGTCGATCTGCGCCCGCGCAGAGTCTGCAATATCTTCGCGCCATTGGCGAAGGCGAGATAGATCATCAGCGGCGGCACCGACCCCATGGTCTGGAGATACATCGACAGCGGCCCGCGCTTCAAAGCCAGATAGGGCGGCAGGGTGATTCCCAGCACGACGAACACCGTCATCGCCAGAATCAGTTCGATCAAAGCGAGATGGATGGGCGCGATGCCTCCCGTCAGCACGAGATTGGTCGCCAGCATGATCAGCCCGACGGCCAGCGCCGGAAAGAAGATCTGGTGCGAGACCAGCGAAATCGCGGCGATGCGCTTGGTCAGCGGCCAGGGCGCTTCCCACAGCGGCAGCACGGTCTTTTGCGCCACCTGCACGAAGCCGTTGGACCAGCGCCGCTGCTGGCGGCGGAAGTCGCGCAGCCCTTCCGGCACCTGGCCGGGAATAGCAGGATCGGAGACGAACAGTCCGCGCCAGTCTTTCAGCTCGGCGCGGACGGCGAGATCGAGGTCTTCGCACAGCGAGTGATCCGACCAGCCGCCGGCGTCCTCGATCGTGGCGCGCCGCCAGATGCCGCCGGTGCCGTTGAACTGGAACAGCCAGCCGGCGCGCGCGCGGCTGCGCTGCTCGACGAGATAATGGCCGTCCTGGATGAGGCCCTGCGCGCGGGTCAGCCAGTTCTTTTCGAAATTGGCGAATTCACAGCGCGACTGGACGAAGCCGGCGCGCGGCTCGGCGAGGAACAAAGGCACGGTCTTGCGCAGCCAGTCGGCCGGCGGGCGGAAATCGGCATCGATCATGGCGATGAACGGCGCGTTCGACAGCGTGAGGCCATGGGCGCAGGCGCCGGCCTTGAAGCCGGAGCGGTCGGTGCGGCGCACATGCTGGATGTCGGCGCCCTCCGCCCGCAACTCGGCGGCGACGGATTCGGCGCGCGTCGTGGTCTCGTCGGTCGAATCGTCGAGCAGCTGGATGGTGAGCCTGTCCTTCGGCCAGTCGAGCTGGGCGGCGCAGCGCAGCGCCTGCTCGGTCACCAACGGCTCGTTGAAGACCGGGATCTGCAACAGCACATGCGGCAGTTCTCCGTCCGGCGTCGCGGGGGCGACCGGGTCAGCCGCGCGGCGCAGTTCGTCGTAGAAAAAGCGCAGGATCACGACGACATAGCCGAGGCCGATGGCGACGAGAATGAGGGCGCAGATCACGCCGACGCTCTGGATGAGAAACAGGAACAGTCCCAAACCCGCTTCCTTTTGCTGTGCTCGATCGTTCCGCCGCAGCGGCCGTCTAACGCGCCCCGAGCCTTTCCTTGGCCCAGACGACCCGATTTGTCACCCAGGCCGTCGCCCACACCCCGAGCATGACCGACTCTCTTGCGATCAGCACCGCCGGCGCCGACCATGATAAGGGCCAACCTTTACGCCTGGAAAGCCATGATTCCAGCGCCAACCAGAGAAAATATGTCACGGCCGCGGCTTGTACGGACGAAAACCCGGCCAGCGGCGCCGCAATCGCGGCGGCGGCGATGGCCGGGATGGCCTGGCACACCGGCTCGGCGATGAAGGACAGCAGTTCGTCGTCGCGGCGAATCACCGCCCAGCGCAATTGCCGGTCCCACACGTCCCGCAAAACGCGCCGGCCCAGCGGCTGACGCACTTCGCGATCGGAAAACACCGTCCGCAGGCCGATGCGCTTCATCGCCTTGGCCATGGCGTTGTCTTCGCCCACCGTGTGCGAGATCGCCGAAAAACCGCCGGCGCGCAGGAAATCGCTGCGCCGGAACAGCATGATCTTGCCGACGCCGAACCCCTGCCCCAGCGCGCCGGCAAGAAACAGCATGCGCGCATGCGGGCCATTGACGATCGAGGCTTCGATTTCCGCGGCGAAATTGTCCGCCTTCGACATGACCATCACCGCGCAGACGAGTCCCACGTCCGGCGTCAGATGGCGAATATGCGCGGCGAGATCCCCGGGCTCCAGCACGGCGTTGGCGTCCTTGGTGAGGATCGTGTCGTGCGTCGCAGCGAGGATCGGCGCCTTGAGATTGTCGACCTTGGGGCTTCTGGCGAATTTTTCGGTGGATTGCAGCAGCCGCGCAGGAATCTGCGAATGGCGCGCGAAGATCGTCCGCAGGGCGTCAATCGCTTCCGACTGCGATTCGGCGGCTGCGCCGATCACCTCGATCTGCGGATAGTCCTGCGTAAAGGCCGTTTCCTGCGCAGCGTCGAAGATCGCATCGTGCAGCTTGATCGGCAGCACGATGGACACCGGAGGCTGATCGTCGCGGCGCCCGCGCCGGGCCGCGAGCGCCGGCTGGAGAAGCGTGCCGACGCTGGAGAGAAGCAGCAGCGCGACCGCGACGCACCAGTAGACCGCCGCCGCGACGACGAGACCGTCGGCGAAACTCACGCGGCTTCCCGTTCGTGCGTTTCCGGCACTTCGGCGGAAAAGCGCCGCATGCAGAAATCGACGAGACGCGGCGGTAGAACCGAGAAAAACTTCAGCGCCCAATACATGTAGCGCGGGAAGGCGATGACCGGCGCCCGGCGGGCGAGACCGCGTCGGATGATGTCGGCCGCCTCGAGATCGGCGATGGCGCCGGGCTGCCAGGATTTGGTGCGCGCCGCCATCGCCGTCTTGACGAAACCGGGCACGATCAGCGTCACGTCGACGCCGTGCGGCGTCAGAACGCCGCGCAGCGACTCGGCGTAAAGGTGGACGGCCGCCTTGGCGGCGCAATAGGCCGGAGAATAAGGCAGCCCGCGCACGCCGGCCATGGAGCCGACCAGCGCGATCTGCCCTTTCTTGCGGGCGCACATCGGCAGGATGACCGGCTCGATCGTGTTCAGCACGCCATGGACATTGACCGCGAAGGCGCCGCGGACGCTGTCCGGATTCTCGAGGATCTGGCCCGGCGACAGGCCGGTGGCGATCCCGGCATTGGCGACGACGAGGTCGATCGGCGCCCGTGCAAACGCCTCCTCGAGGAGACGCTTCATGCCGGCGCGATCCTGCACGTCGATCGTGTGGGTTTCGACCTCGGCGCCCTTGGCAAGGCACTCCGTAGCGGCGGCGTGCAGGCGCACGGCGTCGCGGGCCATCAGCACCAGACTGACGCCGGGCGCGGCATAGGCCCGCGCCAATGCGCGGCCGATGCCGCTGGAGGCGCCGGTGATCAGGATGCGGGAGGGAGGGCTCATCGCCACGAAGACCTCTGCAAAAACGCTGCGCCCGCGGCGCGGCAGGATGATTGGGGCGAGTTCATTCCGCGGGCGCCTGCGGGAAGCGCAGCCGCGCCTCGCCGATGATCGCCGGAACGCGCGCCGACCCCTGCGCGAACAGCCGCAGGAAGACCCCCTCTTCGCGCGAAGCACGGACGACCCGGCCGGTCAGAGTCGCGGGCTCACCACGCAGGATCGGCTGGACGAATTTGCCGCCGAGCCGAACGATGGTGAGATCCGGCCGCCAGGCCGCGAGATAGGCCTCGAAATACGCCAGCAGCTTCATGCCGTGGACCGGCGGAGCCGCGAGGCCGATGGCCTGCGCCAGCGCATCGTCGAGATGCAGCGGATTGTCGTCGCCGGACACGCCGGCATAACGCGCGAGGGCGTCGGCGTCGAACGGACCGATGACCATCGGCGGCAATTTGTCGCCGGGAGCGGGGACGCTATCGTCGCTCATGCGGCCGCTCCCAGTTTCGAGCGCGGGACGATGCGCATCACCGTTTCGATATGGGCGGCGCGCTTGCCGCAGGGCGTCGCGACGGTCGCCGTCAGGATCAGCCGCGGCGGCTCCGCCTCCTCGGCAAAAGCGACGGTGAGATCGTAATTCTTGCCGACCTGCAAGATATTGTCGAATTCGAAGGTTTGCGACTCGTGCACCGGCACGGCGTCGCGCGCCGCGCAATAGTCGGCGATCGTCGTGCGCACGGACGGTTCGGCCAGCCAGACGGCCGGATAGCACAGGGGCGCGCCCTGACCTGAGCAGCCGGTCTCGGCGCTGAAGGCAGCGGCCTTGTCGGGCTCGATCCCGACCCGGAACGGACCCAGCGTCGCTATCGTTTCAGCCGCCACGCCCGGCCTCCAGCGCACGCACGATCAGCACGGCGTTGATGCCGCCGAAGGCGAAGGAATTGGACATGGCCGCGGTGATCCGGCACGGCCGCGCCACATTCGGCACGGCGTCGATCGCGCAGCGCGGATCGGCTTCCCTGAAATTGATCGTCGGCGGAGCCACCTGCTCGCGCATCGCATTGATGGCGATGGAGAGCTCCAGCCCGCCGCCGGCGCCGAGCGCGTGGCCGTGCACCGGCTTGGTCGAAGACACCGGAACCTGCCGCCCCCAGTCGCCGAACACCCGGATGATCGCCTCGGATTCGGTGATGTCGTTGGCGTGCGTCGCCGTGCCGTGGGCGTTGACGTAATGGATGTCCTCAGGCGCGAGGCCAGCGTCGTCGAGCGCGAAGCGGATGGCGCTGGAAACGCCGTCGAGATCGGGACGAACGGGGTCCTTTGCATCCGCAGAGGTGCCATAGCCGGCGAGTTCGCACAGCGGCGCGCAGCCACGGGCTCTGGCGGCGTCCTCGGTCTCGAGGACGAACACAGCCGCGCCCTCGCCCAGCGACATGCCGGTGCGGCCCTTGGAGAAGGGCCGGCAGAGATCGGGAGTGAGCACCCGCAGCGCTTCCCAGGCGCGGATGGTGCCGTTGATGACGCAGGCTTCGGCGCCGCCGACGATCGCCTTGTCGATCATGCCGGCGCGGATCATCTGAAGGCCGAGGCCGAGCGCCTGACTCGCCGACGAGCAGGCGCTGCCGATCGCGAAGGTCGGGCCAAGACAGCCGAAGCGCGCCCCGATGGTCGTCGGCGCAGCGCTGGGGATGAGCTTGGGAACGCTCAGCGGCTCGGGGCGGATGCCCTGCGTGTAATAGAAGTAGAGGCCATCGTCGATGGTCCGCATGCCGCCGATGCCGCTACCGAGAATGACGGCGGTGCGCGGGCCGGAAAGCGTCTCCTTCGTGAGGCCCGCCTGCGCGACGGCCTCGTCGGCGGCGACAACCGCGAACTGCGTGAAGGGATCGCAGAACGGCAGGAGGCTGGCTTCTAGGTGCTGCGCGGGATCGAAATCCGGAACCTGGGCGGCGATCTTGATACGGCCGTCATAGGGGCGCGGCGTTTTCAGCTCGCGCACCTGCGACACGCCGTCGCGCGCGGCGGCCCACAATTTCTGCGCGCCGAGACCGGCCGCGGAAGCGGCCCCCATACCCGAAATGACGACGCGGCGGCCGCCCGAAGCTGCCGGCATTTACTGCTTCTCTCTTTCTTTCTCGATGAGGTCGGCGAGGGCGTTGATCAGCGCCTCGACCGTCTTGGCTTCCTGCAGGTCGCCGTCCATCGGGATGTAGACATTGAATTTTTCCTCGAGCGCCGTGAGAATCATGACGATGTCGACGGACTTCAGATCGAGGCTCTCGATGGTCGCATCGGGCGTGATCCTGGTGCGGTCGACCATGCCTTCGGAGGCGATGACCTCGATGATCTCTTCGATCAGCTTGGTCCTGTCTTGCGGGTTCTCTGTCACGACTGCCTCCGTAATCTGACCTTGCGGGGCGGCGGCGCATACACGCTTTTGCGCCCCGTGAGCGGGACGACGCCCGCCGCGCGCAGCCTCACGAGACCGGCGCCCGCGCTCTGGTTACGGCGTTTGCCGCGGAAAATAAAGCCCGGCCGGCCGCGGCGGCAAAAGCGCGACGCAATGGCAGTTGGACCCGCCGCGCGCTTCGTGCCAAAACAGCCCCGCAAATACATGGGGACGGGAGCAACATGACCCTCGCGAGCGCAGCGCCTCTGGCCGGTGTTTTTCCACAGGCGACCACGGAACAGTGGCGCAAGAGCGTAGACAAGGCCTTGAAAGGCGGGTCTTTCGAAGCACTGGTGGCCCGGACGTGGGACGGCGCCTCGATCCAGCCGCTGTATCCGCGCGCCGCCGCGCCCGGCGCCCGCGCGCTGCGCCGCGCTCCCGGCCGCTGGTCGGTGCTGGCGCGCGCCGACTCCGCTGACCCGGAAGCCGCCAACCGGCTGGCGTTGCTCGATCTCGAAGGCGGCGCCAACGGCCTCGACCTCGCCTTCGCCGGCTCTCAGGGCGCCTTCGGCGGCGGCCTCGTCAGCGACAGCGCCGAGCAGATCGCCAAGGTTTTCGCCAATGTGCGGCTCGACTACGGCATTCCGGTCACGCTTCAGGCGTCTCCGCGGGCCCCGCGCGCCGCCGAATCGGTGATGCGCTTCGTCGACAGCCAGCACATCGACCCCTCGCTGACCCGCATCTCCTTCGGCTTCGATCCGCTCGGCCTGCAGGCGCTGCATGGCTTCGCGGCCTCCGCCTGGGCGGACGGCTCGAAGAATTTCGCCGAACAGGCAAAGCGCGCCGCCCGCGCCGGCTTCGTGCACGGCGTCGTGGTCGCCGACGCCCGCGTCGTCCACGCCGCTGGCGGCACGGAGGCGCAGGAGCTGGGCTTCGCCCTTGCCGCGGCGATCGCCTATCTGCGGGCGCTGACCGCCGGCGGCCTCGACATCGTCGAGGCGCGCGGACTGCTGGCCTTCCGCCTCGCCGCCGACGCCGACGAATTCATGGGCGTCGCCAAGTTCCGCGCCCTCCGCCGCCTGTGGGCGCGCATCGAGGAAGCCTGCGGGCTCGAAGCCCGGCCGGCGCTGGTGTTCGCTGAAACCGCATGGCGGATGATGTCGCGGCGCGACGCCTGGAACAACATCCTGCGTGCGACGCTGGCGACCTTCTCGGCCGCGGTCGGCGGGGCTGACGCGGTGACGGTGCTGCCCTTCACCCAGCCGCTCGGCGCGCCGGACGATTTCGCGCGCCGTATCGCCCGGGACACGCAGCTCGTGCTGCAGGACGAATCGCATGTCCATGTCGTCGACGACCCGGCTGCTGGCGCCGGTGGCTTCGAGGCGCTGACCGAGGACCTGTGCGAACGCGGCTGGGCGGCGTTTCAGGAGATCGAAACGGCCGGCGGCCTCGCGAAAGCCCTCGAAAAGGGCGTCTTTCAGGCGAAAGTCGCCGAGACGGCGGCGCTGCGGGCGAAAAATGTCGCGCGCAACAAGGACAAGATCACCGGAGCCAACGAATTCCCGGACATTCATGAAGGCAAGATCGCGGTTCTGGCGCCCTATGACGCCACGCGAACGGGCGCCGACATGCCGGCCGGCGCGGTCAAGAGCCCGGCGCTGACGCCGCGCCGCCTGGCCGAGCCGTTCGAGCGGCTGCGCGATCTGTCCGATTCGCATGCCGCCCGGACCGGCGCCCGCCCGAAGGTGTTTCTGGCCAATCTCGGCTCCGTCGCCGCTTTCACGGCCCGCGCGAACTTTGCCAAGAACTTCTTCGAAGCCGGCGGCATCGAAGCGGTTTTCGGTCCCGAGACGGATTCGTCCGCCGAAATGACCAAAGCGTGGCGGGCCTCGGGCGCAAAACTGGCTTGCCTTTGTTCTTCCGACAGGATTTATTGCGATGCAGCAGAGCCTGTCGCTCTGGCTTTGGCCGGAGCCGGAGCCAAGCTTTATCTCGCTGGACGGCCCGGCGAGATGGAAGCGCAGTACCGCAAGGCTGGCGTGCTGAATTTCATCTTTGCCGGCTGCGACATGTACGATCTGTTGCGCCGCGCCTTCGAAGAGGCCACATGAAACGCATGATTCTTGGCGTCGCCGCAGCGGCGCTCCTCGTCGGCGGCGCAAGCGCCAAATCCCGCGTCACCCGCGCTGAGCGTAGCGAAAGCGCGGCAGCGCCTGTCGGAAAGCTCGACGGCGCCTGGGTGATCGACGCCGCCACCACGGTCGGCGCCTGCCCCGGCCTCGTGCCGCAGACCATCACCATCCGCGACGGCAAGGTCACCGACGCCTCCGGCGTCTCGCCCTGGGGCTATGTCGAAGGCGATGGCACCTTCGTCGCCCGCTTCACCACCCAGTCTGGCCATATGGCGCGCACGCAGGGCCGGCTCGGCGCCGGCGGCGGCTCCGGGGCCTGGTCGTCCAACACCGACATGTGCGGCGGAACCTGGCGCGCAGCGCGCTCCACCGAGCGGGCGGCGCAGTAACGGCGGAGGGGCTCGCCGACACAGGACTGCGGACCTCCGGCCCGCATCCTCAGCCCAGATAGCTGGCGATCAGCAGATACAGCGCCAGCAGCGCCGAAACGCCGACATATGCGGCGTAATGCGCCTCGAAACCCATGCGATCATAAAGCGCCGGAACCTTTTCCGGCGCGTACAGCATGAACAGGCCGCGCAGCAGCGTCGTCCAGCCGATCAGCGTAACCACGACCGGCAGCGCGCCGCCGCGCCAAACATCGTGGCCTATGACCATCGCGAGACCCATGCCGATACGCAGCACAGCGATCCAGAATATATGCGCGGGATCGACGACCATCGGCCGCAAGATGGCGATCACCTGCGGCTTGCGCAGCGCCATCCAGACCACCAGCGCCAACATATAGGCGCCGAGAAAGCGCGCGAGGAATACGGTGAGGCTCATGGCCGCCTCCTTCGTTCGCCCCGGGACAATATCGGGACTCGGAGACCGGAGCGCCAGAGGCCGCTCGCAAGAGCGACTATCCCAGCGAAGCGAGCAGCTCTTCGAGCGCGTCGAGCCCCGCCGGCTTGGTGAGATGCAGATCGAAGCCGGCGCCCTCGCTGCGGCGACGGTCCTGATCCTGTCCCCAGCCGGTCAGCGCCACCAGCCGCAGAGCGCGGCCCTGCGGCAAAGCGCGGATGCGTCGGGCCGTCTCGTAACCATCCATGTCCGGCATGCCGATGTCGAGAAAAACGAGGTCGGGTTCGAACTCGGCCAGCGCCGCGAGGCCGGCGGCGCCGCTGTAGGCGACGCGGCTGTCGACATCGAAAGTCTGCAACAGCATCGACATGCTGTCGGCGACGTCCTTGTCGTCGTCGATGACCAACACCCGCGACGGCTTCCCTTCAGCTTGGTCACGCATGGCCGCTTCCGCCTTCTTCCCGAGGAGATCACTCGTTTGTCGTCGCTCCCCCTCCCGCTTCGAGGCGATTGCGCAGACAAAAAATGAAGGAGCCTGATCTACATAGACGGCTTCTCCCTCCGATCAAAGCCTCCGGTCCAGCAAAGCCGACGAGATTTCAGAACAACGCGCTGCTGCGCAGTCACCGCCAGCGCTGCCGAAGAAAAATAGAACAACTCCCGAGCGCAATTCCTGCCACAGACCACCTGAAGCGCCCGGTCCATTGCCGAAAATCTCGATGCTTTTCGCGGCGTCGGTCTCAGGTAACCGAAACGTCTCTCCTGACCTTTGCAATACAGGATCGGCGAGTTGCGCCCGATATGTTGCATCGAACTGGAAAAATGGACTTTTCGCGGAGGCAAGGGCGCGTGAGGCCTTGCCGAATTCGTCACAAGACGCGAAAAAACAATTGGCGATTCGAGGACCGGCGACCGGCGCCGGCGCGCCGCCACGGACAGGCTTCCACCGATGACAACGATTGTTCACGTCATCGACGATGATCCGGCCATCCGCGATTCGATCGCGGTCCTTCTCGCCACGGAAGGATTCGGCGTTCGCGCCCACGATTGCGCCGTGTCGTTCCTGGCAGTCGCGGAAGACGCGCCCGGCTGCGTCGTGACCGATGTGCGCATGCCCGGCGTCTCCGGAATCGAACTCATGGGCCTGATGGCCGAACGCGGCCTCGATCATCCCGTCGTGGTGATCACCGGCCACGCCGACGTGCCGCTCGCCGTGACCGCCATGAAACACGGGGCCGTCGATCTGCTGGAAAAGCCCTTCGACCCGGACGAATTGGTCGCCGCTGTCCGCGGCGCATTGCAGCGGCGTGGACGGCAGGAGGCGCGCGATCCGACCCCGCGCGAGGCGGCCAGGCGCCTCTCCTCGCTGAGCGCCCGCGAGCAGGAAGTGCTGAACGGCCTATTGTCCGGCCAGCCCAACAAGATCATCGCTTTCGAGATCGGGATCAGTCCCCGCACGGTCGAGGTTCATCGCGCCAATCTGATGCGCAAGGCCGGCGCCCGCAATCTCTCCGATCTGGTGCGCCTGACGATGATCGCCGCCAAGGGGTCATCCGAAGCTTGAGCCGGGCGCAGCAACCACTGCGCCCGGCTCGCAACGTCAGCCTATCGGGGTCATCCAGCCGACGACCGCGCCGCCGGGCTCCTTGAGGATCACGATGCGCCCCACGTCCGGCACATCGAAGGCGTCGCGCAGAACGGTCGCCCCCGCCTCGGTCGCGGCCTTCACCCGCACATCGACATCGTCGACGGAGATGTAGGTCATCCAGTGGTCGGGGACCTGGGCGAGATGCGGCTCCTTCATCTCGAACATGCCGCCGACGGTTTCCATATCGGAATAGATCATCCAGTAGGTCATGCCTTCCATCGGCATGTCCTCGAACTCCCAGCCCAGCGTCTTTTCATAAAAGGCCTTGGCTTTGGCCGGATCGTGGGTGTTGAGTTCAGTCCAGAACACGCAGCCGTGAGCCCAACCGGCGTCGTCCAGATGGTCGTCGTCGTCATCGATCATGGTGAGCCTCCATCGGCTGAAGGAATCCGTAACGCCGCGCAATGATCCAGTCCAGCACGCGCGTCGGGAACAGCCGCGGCAACAGATAATCGAAAAAATAGCGCGCGACGACGACGATGCGCGCCGGCGGGCGTTTTTCTTTCAGGGCGCGCAAAATGGCGTTGGACACAAGTTCCGGCGGCGGCCCGTTTTTTCCCTGCTCGACGGCGAACGCCTGGATTTTCCGCGCGCCACGGCCGTAGACAGTGGCGTCGTAGCGGTCGAAATCCGCGCGCTCGGCCTTGTCCCAGATGGCCGTGCGGATCACGCCCGGTTCGAGAATGATCACATCGATGCCGAAAACCATCAACTCACGGCGCAGCGCATCGGAAAAGCCCTCCAGCGCGAATTTCGAGGCGGCGTAGGCGCCCAGAAAGGGCGAGGCGAGGCTGCCTGCCACCGAACTCATCTGCACGATCCGCCCCGGCGGCTCCCGGCGAGCAGCGCGCGCGCCGAGTAGCGGCGCAAAGGCCTGGATCACCGCCAGCTGGCCGAACAGATTGATCTCGAACTGCCGCCGGAACTCGTCGAGCGGCTGATGGAGCAAAGGGCCGGGGAACGCCACGCCGGCGTTGTTGACGAGACCGGCGAGGGTCGCGCCCTCGAGTCGTCGCTCGACCTCCTGCGCCGCGCGGCCGATGGCCTCGACATCCGTGACATCGAACAGCAGCGGCGCGAAATCCGCACCGAAACGTTCGGCAAGGCGCGCTGCATCCTCCTCCCGCCGCACCGAGCCGAATACGAACCAGCCGTCGGCGATCAGCGCACGCACGGCGTCTTCGCCGATGCCGGTCGAGACGCCGGTGACGACGACTGCGGGCTTGTCGATGGTCATGTGTCGTTCTCCGATGCGGCGAGGAGCCGTTGCAGCGTGTCGAGGGTCGAAGCATCGGCGCGGCCGTCGACGCGCGCCGGACGGAAGTGGCGCTGGAAGGCGGCGACGGCCTTTTGCGTGTCGTCGTCGTAGCGCCCGTGCCGTGGAACGGCATAGCCATAGGCCGCGAGCTGCGTCTGCAGAGCGGTTACAGCCGCTCCCGCAGCGCCCGCAGCGAGACCCGCGTCGTCGCCGACCGGCGCGGGAGGAACGAGAAGGCCGACGCCCGCTTGCGCCAGCGCATCCCAGGGGAAGAACTCGCCGGGATCGACCTTGCGGGAAATGGCGATGTCGGAATGCGCCAGCACGCGCTGCGCGACGATGCCGTGGCGTTTGCAGATGTCACGGGCGAGCGCCGCGACGGCGGCGATCTGGCGGGGCGGATAGGGCCGTGGATCGTCGTGACCGGGATGGACGATCTCGATGCCGATGGAGGCGGAATTCAGATCGGTTTCACCAGCCCAGAAACTTTTTCCCGCGTGCCAGGCGCGGCGGCTTTCGGGGACGAGTTGCGATACGGCGCCGTCCTCTTCGACAAGGTAATGGGCCGAGACCTCCGCCGCCGGGCTGCGCAGCAGGGCCAGCGCCGACTCCGGAGTCGGCATGCCGGTGTAATGCAGAATCAGCGCCGAGATCGGCCGCAGCCGCTCGCCATAATTGGGCGAAGGAACGACTCGGGCGCCGGTATAATCCGCCGTGAAGGCGCGCCAGGGCGCCGTCGCATCGACCCATTCGCGCGCGCGGCCGTCCGGATCCCCGGCGCGGAGAATGTCGGTGACGACACAGGCGCTGTCTGCGCCGGCGGTGAGCGCCTGCTTCGCCCGCTCCGGCGTGAGTCCGCCGATGGCGACGAGCGGGATGTCGCCGATGCGACGCTTCCAGAGACCCAGCCTTTCGAGCCCCTGCGGCGCGAAAGACATCTGTTTCAGCAGCGTCGGCCAGATCGGACCCAGCGCCACATAGGCGGGCGCAAGCGCCAGCGCTCGCTCGAGTTCATCCTCGTCATGTGTGGACACGCCGATCGACACGCCAGCCCGGCGCAGGGCAGGAATGTCGGCCCCATCGAGATCGCCCTGCCCCAGATGCACGAAATCGCAGCCGGTCTCGAGCGCCAGTTCCCAGTAATCGTTGACGACAAGCCGCGCGTCGTGGGCGGCGCAGAGAGCGCGGGCGCGAAGGATCTGTTCTCTTGTTTCCGCCGTGCTGCGGTCCTTGACGCGCAACTGCACGAGCCGCGCGCCTTGCGGCAGCAGCCGCGGCAGCCATGCGACGTCGTCGACGATGAGATAAAAGGGATCGAGAGTCATGCCGCTGCTTAGCGCGCTTTGCGGGTGGGTGGCAAAGGGGCTGTGGGCGGCCCGTCACCCGGCTAGTCACCGCGCGCACGCGAGACGCTGGCCTTCAGCCGACGGGCGCCGCCTATTTGCGCAAGCTGGCCACATTGGATAAATACTTGGGCTGGAAAGGGAGGGGGTAGTGAGGTTTTTCAGGAGTTCCAGGCCGCGTAGGCAAGGCGCCATTGTCATAGGCCCTGCATGGGCTTCATGTGGCAGTCATCAGCTCTTCAAGGCTCAATTGAACGCCTTTGCGGCGATGGGCGTCGAAACGTATTTCCTGGCGGTTTGCCCGGACATGACGCTTATCGGCGAAGCAGGCGGCTGGTGGGACTATTACCTGCGTGTCACGCCCGACATCCCTGCCACGGCTCGCGGCGAGGCGAAGCTCGAGAACGTCTCAAAGTATAGACCCACGCTTATCCTCGGCAAGCGCGAAGCCAGGAGAAGGACGCAGAGCTACTGGCGAACCATGCCCGCGCGGCTGGCGAAGCTGCCGCAATCTCTCCACGACTTCGTGAAATCTCATGAGATCACCGGCATTCTCTGCAATCACTACTTCAATTTGCCGATCGCCAAAAAGCTCCAGCGTCAGGCGGGCGGATGCAAGATCGTTTGCGAAACGCAGGACATCCAGAGCCGGCACATGATCGTTTCGAACCCGGTGCACCCTCTCACCGGCGTCGAGGGCGACTACGAGGCGTATTTTCAGGACGAACTTGTCTGCTGCGAACTCGCCGACGAGTTCATCCATCTCAACGAAGAAGAATACGAGACCTTCGAAAAGGCAATGCCGCACAAGCGGCATCACTTCATCCTTCCCAGCCTGCCGCGCGCGCCCGCACCTCCGGCTACAGCGCCCGATCTGGATTTCCTCATCGTCGCCTCCGCCAATCCCCCCAATTACCGGTCGCTGTGCTGGTTTCTCGACGAAGTCTGGGACCACGAACTCAACAAGGTTGCGACCCTGCGGATCGTGGGAAACATCGATTACATGTTTCTCAACCCGACGGAAGACGAGCGTTTCCGACGCTTTGGAGAGATTTTCGTCAGCCGCGTGGAGGACGTGGCGGAATGGTATCACCGAGCGCGGACCGTGCTTGCGCCGACGATCGACGGTCAAGGCATCTCCATCAAGACGCTGGAGGCGCTCTCCTACGGGCGGCCGTTCCTGTTTACGCCGCTCGCTGTCCGCGGCATCGCCAGCCGGCCTGAAATCCAGCGGTTGCCCGGATTGTGCGCGACAGCCGACGAATTCAAGAGCGCGCTGAGAACAAGGCTGTCCTCCTACGCCGATTCGTCACGCGGTCAGAGGGAAAATGATACGGCCGCCATCGCCGCTTACGAAGCGCTCCTTGCGCCGGAAATTTACGAATCGAGGCTGTGCGCTTTGTTCAGGCCCCGCCAAGGCGACCGGCTTTCCAATCCGACACTCGAGAATACAGAACCAACACAAGGCGCATGTTGATGTCAGAACTCGTCAAGAAGATCACAGCCTACCAAGCCGCCCGCGGCGGCCACCATCGCGCCGGAACCTTGTCGGCAGCGCCGCTCGAGCGCATCGAATGGTATTTCAAGAACTACTTCAAGGACAAGCCGGTCGCCTCCGTCGAGACGGGTTGCGGCGCCTCGTCGATCGTCTTCGCGACATATGCCCAGCGCCATACGGCCTACACCTACGACGACCGTGACAGCGACAACTCGAGTGTGAGCTTCGCGACCGAATATCCGGATTTCAACGCGGATCGGGTGAAGTGGGTGTTCGGACCGACGCAGCGGACCATCTTCGCCGATCCGCTGACGGAAGACGTTGACATCATCCTGATCGACGGCCCGCATGGCTATCCGTTTCCTGAACTCGAGTATTTCGCTTTCTACAAGCACCTCAAGCCGGGCGGCATTCTCATCGTCGACGACATCCATATTCCGTCGATCTACAATTTCTACAAGTTCCTGATGCAGGACGACGGTTTTCGCTCACACGGCGTCTCGATGACGACGGCCTATTTTCAACGCACGGACAGTCCCGCCTTCAATATGGAAGGCGACGATTGGTGGCTCCAGCGTTACAACGTGCAAGGCTTCCCCGCTGTCGGCTCCGGCGAAATCAACTCTGGCGTTGCACTGCCCGTGCAGTTCGATTTCAATGGCAAATTGAACAGCTGCGAGCCGCTGCTGACCCGGGGTTTCTCGCTGCAGGGCGGCCGGCCGGTCACGGAAGGGGCGGTTTCGGCGATCGACATAAAGGTCGCGCCCGCAACACCGAAGAAGGTCAGGCTCACTCTCGACATCGAACCGGTCTGCGTCCAGGAAAGGATCGACCAGGGATTGGGTAGCGGCTTCAGGCTATGTGTCGGCGCTACGGAGGTTGCGCTTTACGAATTTGCGGACTCCGCGCGACGCACGATCGAAATCGAGGCCGACACCGACGGCAGCGAGACGCTGCATGTCGAATTCTGGAGTTTCGGGCTTGTCACCGGTAATGAACTCGTCGCGTGGGAAAAGTCCGCCTGGTACGATGCGCGCCTGCCCAATTTCTGGCTGCATTCCTTCGCGGTCGCCGATGCGACGCAGCCCGTCCAGGCGCCCAACCACCTCTCGAGAGTCGATGGCTCCGTCGTTTCGTTCGACTACGCCGAGAGAAAGTTCCGTTTCCTCGTCGACGAGATCCACGACTCCGTTCAGAACTTCCATGCCTGCGGGCGCTTTTACGAACTCGAAGAACTCGAACTGCTCCGCAAGGCGGCGCCGCCGAAGCCGCGAATTCTGGAAGTCGGCGCGCATGTCGGAAACCACACGGTGTTCTTCTCGGCATTCCTCGACGCCGAACGGATCGTGCCGATCGAGCCCAATGCGCGCGCCCAGGCGTCCCTGCGCATCAACTGCCTCCTGAACAATGCAGCCAACGTCGATTTGTCGCGCGTCGATCACGCGCTCGGCGCAGAGTGCGGCACGGGCAGCATCGCCAGTCCGATGCAATACAGTTCCGGGAGCGCCTTCATCGCCCTCGGCACGGATGGCCCGGTCAAAATCGTTCCCGGCGACGAACTGTTTCCCGAAGACACCTTCGACCTGATCAAGATCGACGTCGAAGGTATGGAAATCGACGTGCTGCGCGGGCTTGCAGGCCTGATCCAGCGGTGTCGTCCGGTGCTGTTCGTCGAAGTGAAGGACGAACATGACGCGGCGTTCCAGGAACTGATCAAGGGCTGGGGATACTCGATCGCCACGCAAACCCGGATGTATCCGCAACTGACCAATTATCTTGCGACGCATGGTTTGGGGACGAAACCGAAGTCTCTGCTGGGAAGGTTGTTCGGCGGTCGTTGACCGCGTCCAGTTCGAGGCGCAGTCGATAACCGGCTGCGTCTCGCCTTCTTTACCCCGGCGCCTTTCCCATGGCGTCGACCGGAGCGGCGACGATGACGACCAATTCCTTCGAGCCGATCGAATGCCGTCTCTGCGGCGGCGAGGCGCATCCCGCGTTCCGCAAAACGGTGCTGCGGCGGCACGACGTCGGCTATTTCCGCTGCTCGGTCTGCGGCTCAATCGAAACAGAGGCGCCCTATTGGCTCGATGAAGCCTATGCGATTCCCGGCGTGCACATCGACGTCGGCGTCGCATCGCGCACGGTCAAGAACTGGATGGCGCTGGAGACGTTGCTTTCTTTGGCAGAGGTTTCCCGGGATGCCCGGATTCTCGACTTTGGCTCCGCCTCGGGCTTGCTGGCCAGACTGATGCGCGACGTGGGTTACGACGCCCGCTCCTACGACAAATACGCCACGCCCATGTTCACGAGTTATTTCAACGCCGACCTCTCCGATGCGCCGCGTCCGGACATCGTCACTGCGTTTGAAGTGTTCGAGCATTTCGACAAGGCTGCCGAAGAACTGACGACGCTGCTGTCCCTCCGGCCAGAACTGGTGGTGTTTACGACCTGGTTCTGCGACGGCCAGGGTGAAGACTGGATCTATTTCGTCCCGGACTGCGGGCAACATATCTTCTTCTATACGGAAAAGGCGCTGGCCGACTTCGTGGCGGCGCTGGGATACGATCTCGTTCTGACCTCGTTCTTCCACTTGCTGATACGCCGCGACGCCGGCGAGGGCGTGCGCCGCGCCGCGACCTTGTTCCAGCAGGACGCCATGACACTGGTTTACGAGCGCGCGCGGCCGCTGTTCGAGATGATCGCCTTCGGCAACCCGGCGATCGACGCCGACTTCGACGCCGCCCAGCGCCTGTTTCAGACCGATCTGGACAAGCGCGGCGTCTGAGGCGCCGCCGCCTACTCCCCGAACGCCCGCCCCAGAACCGGCGTCGAGGCTTCGGCCATGTCGCGCGGGGTCATCAGCCCGGCGTGATGCGCGGCGCGGCCGGCGTCGACGGCCAGCGCGAAGGCGCGCGCCATGGCGACCGGGTCGTGCGCGAGCGCCACGGCGGTGTTGAGCAACACCGCGTCATAGCCCAACTCCAGAGCGGCCGCGGCGTGCGAGGGCGCCCCGAGCCCCGCGTCTACAATCAACGGAACGTCCGGGAAACGAAACCGCAACGCCCGCAGGCCGAACACATTGGCGAGGCCGCGGCCGGAGCCGATCGGCGCCGCCCAGGGCATCAGCACGCGGCACCCGGCGTCGCACAGCCGATCGGCGGCAACGAGGTCTTCGGTCGTGTAGGGAAACACCTCGAAACCATCGTCGATCAGGGCTTTCGCCGCCTTGACCAGGCCGAAGAGATCGGGTTGCAGCGTGTCTTCGTCGCCGATCACCTCCAGCTTGATCCAGTTGGTCCCGAACACTTCGCGGGCCATCTGCGCGGTGGTGATCGCCTCCTTCGCGGTGCGGCACCCCGCGGTGTTGGGCAGCACCCGCACACCGAGGTCGCGCACGAGACTCCAGAAACTCTCCCCCGCGCGTCCGCCGCCGGCTTCACGCCGTAGCGACACCGTGACGATCTCGCAGCCGGAAGCGCGGATGGCCTGCGCGAGAATGGCAGGCGAGGGGTAGCGCGCCGTGCCGAGCAGCAGGCGCGAGCGCACGGAAACGCCATATAGGGTGAGCGGATCGTCGGACATTCTCGATCGGGTCGGTCGGCGGCGGAGACCGCGGAACGGCCAATATAGGCGCCGGCGCGCGCCAAGGCGAGGCGGCTTACTCGAACCTCGGCCCGAGCCGCGCTTGCGCCAGCGCCTCGCTCAACTCCCGCGCGACTTCGGCTTTCTGTTCAGGGCCGAGAAAGGCGCCGATCTCGATGCTCTCGCCGCGCGAGACGAGGCGCAGCCGCTCCGTGCCGAATTCCTCGTGGACTTCGGCGTCGAGCCGCACCCATTGCGGATTGAATCGCCATTCGCGCCGCCCGCCGGCCGCCTCGACCCTGGCGAACACGATTTCGATGGGCGTCACCCGTAGCGTCTCGTAAGCGCGGGCGGAGTTGTAACTGAGCTTGAAAGCCAGACCCAACGCCAGCACGTCCAGCCCCATGAAGCCCAGCACCGGCCACGCCCCGAGGAGGTAGAACGGCACAGAGATCACGACATTGGCCGCCGCCACCCCCACGACGATCCACATCGCCGTCCTCGGCCGCAGAGAGCGCCAAGGCGTGAGCCGCGCGTCATAAAGCAGGCAATCGCATGGGTCAGTCGCCAATCCCCTTCCTCCGCATCCCCGGCGGGGCTATAGAGTCAATTTATGGCTGGACAGCGCTCGGGAACAGACTTGAAACCTGCGACGAGGGGACGCGTCCGAAAAATCCCGGCGGCCGAGACGGCGCGGATCGAGGAAATCTTTCGGCGTTTTAAGGCTGCCGATCCGGAGCCGAAGGGCGAACTTTTTTACACCAATCCGTTCACTTTGCTGGTCGCCGTGGTGCTGTCGGCGCAGGCCACGGACGTGGGCGTCAACAAGGCGACGCCGGCCCTGTTCGCCCTCGCCGATACGCCGCAGAAAATGGCGGCGCTCAGCGAAGAGAATATCCGCGACTGCATAAAGACCATCGGCCTCTATCCGACCAAGGCGAAGAATGTGCTGGCCCTGTCGCGCCAACTCGTCGCCCTGCACGGCGGCGAAGTCCCGCGCGCGCGCGCGGCGCTGGAGGCGTTGCCGGGAGTCGGGCGCAAGACTGCCAATGTGGTGCTGAACATCGCTTTCGGCGAGCCGGTGATCGCCGTCGACACCCATATCTTCCGCCTCTCCAACCGGCTGCCGCTGGCGCCGGGCAAGACAGTGGAACAGGTGGAGGCAGGGCTCGAGGCGCTCATTCCGGCCGCCTACAAGCTGCACGCCCATCACTGGCTGATCCTGCACGGACGTTACATCTGCAAGGCGCGCAAGCCCGAGTGCGGACGCTGCATCATCGCCGATCTGTGCCGGTCGGCGGAAAAGACGGCGTAAACCCTCATCCGACCCTCGCTTCGCGAGGGCTGCGTTCTCCCGCAAAGCGAGAGAACGCATCGCTTCTCACCCCTCCACGAGGGAGGCCTTGCCGGCCTTGCCCATGCGTTTGCGGTCGTTGGGGTCGAGCCAGACCTTGCGCAGGCGGATCGACTTGGGTGTCACTTCCACGCGCTCGTCGTCCTCGATATAGGCCAGCGCCTTTTCCAGCGTCATCTGAATCGGCGGAGTGAGGCGCACGGCCTCGTCCTTGGACTGGGTGCGGATGTTGGTGAGCTGCTTGCCCTTGAGGACGTTGATCTCGAGATCGTTGTCGCGGGTGTGCTCGCCGACGATCATGCCCTTGTAGACCTTGCAGCCCGGCTCGATCATCATCGGGCCGCGATCTTCCAGCTTCCACATGGCGTAGGCGACGGCCTCGCCCTGATCGTTGGAGATCAGAACGCCGTTGCGGCGGCCCTGAATGTCGCCGCGGTGCGGCGCATATTCGTGGAACAGCCGGTTCATGATCGCCGTGCCGCGCGTGTCGGTCAGCAATTCGCCCTGATAGCCGATGAGGCCGCGGGTGGGCGCGTAGAACACGAGGCGCAGACGATTGCCGCCGGAGGGGCGCATCTCGACCATCTCGGCCTTGCGCTCGGCCATCTTCTGCACCACGACGCCGGAATGCTCCTCGTCGACGTCGATGACGACCTCTTCGATCGGCTCGAGGATTTCGTCGCCCTCGCCTTTCTTGAACACGACTTTCGGGCGGGAGACGCCGAGTTCGAAGCCCTCGCGGCGCATGGTCTCGATGAGAATACCGAGCTGCAACTCGCCGCGGCCGGAGACGATGAAGGCGTCGGCGCCGGCCGAATCCTCGACGCGCAGCGCCACATTGCCCTCGGCCTCCTTGAACAGGCGGGCGCGAATCATGCGGCTCGTGACCTTGTCGCCCTCGGTGCCGGCCAGGGGCGAATCATTGACGAGGAAGGTCATCGACAGGGTCGGCGGGTCGATCGGCTGCGCCTGCAGCGGCTCGTTCACCTCGAGCGCGCAGAGCGTGTCGGCAACGTTGAACTTTTCGAGACCGGCGATGGCGACGATGTCGCCGGCTTCCGCCTCGTCGATCGGCTGGCGCTCGATGCCACGGAAGGCGAGAATCTTGGAGACGCGGCCCTGCTCGACGATCTTGCCGGTGCGGTCCAGTACCTTCACGGGCTGGTTGGGCTTCACGCTGCCGGCAAAGACGCGGCCAGTGACGATGCGCCCCAGATAGGGATTGGCCTCGAGCAGCGTGCCGAGCAGGCGGAAGCCGCCCTCCTCGATCTTCGGCTGCGGCACATGCTTGACCACGAGATCGAACAGCGGGGCCATGCCGTCCTGCGGGCCGGTCGGCTCCTCGGCCATCCAGCCCTGTTTGGCGGAGCCGTAGATGATCGGGAAATCGAGCTGCTCGTCGGTGGCGTCGAGCGCCGCGAAGAGATCGAACACCTCGTTGACGACCTCGGAGATACGGGCGTCGGGCTTGTCGACCTTGTTGACGCAAACGATCGGCTTGAGGCCGATCTTCAACGCCTTGCCGACGACGAATTTGGTCTGCGGCATCGGGCCTTCGGCGGCGTCGACCAGCACGATGGCGCCATCGACCATCGAGAGGATGCGCTCCACCTCGCCGCCGAAATCGGCGTGGCCGGGGGTGTCGACGATGTTGATGCGGACATCCTTCCAGGCGATGGAGGTCGCCTTGGCCATGATGGTGATGCCGCGCTCTTTTTCGAGATCGTTGCTGTCCATCACGCGCTCGGCGACGCGCTGGTTGTCGCGGAAGGCGCCGGACTGCCGCAGCAGGCAATCGACGAGCGTGGTCTTGCCATGGTCGACGTGGGCGATGATGGCGATGTTGCGCAGCTGCATTGAGTAAACTCGGGTCAGGGCAGCCCCATGCGCCGACCCTGTCGGCCGCGCAGCGGGGACGCGCGAGAATGTTGCGATGCGGAATTCCATACAGGAGCAGGCCGGCGAAGGAAAGGGCAAAGGCCGCCCGGATTCACCAGCTCGAACGTCACAGTGACGCCCGCTCCATCGCCGCCAGAAAGCCGGGGCCGCAGACCACCCACATCAGCGCGCCGCCATCTGCTGATCGGCCAGCGCCCCTACCCTATGGGACGTGGCCCCGGCGAAAGTCATAAGAGCGCCGCCCGTTACGGCAACACGCCGCCGCCTTTCCCCGCGCCGATGTCGCGCGCGACGGCTGCCTCGTTGCCGCCGCAGGTCGGATGTCCGAAGCCCGAAGCGCTGACGCCATTGGAGATGTCGTAGAGGATGCCGTCCTTGCTTCCGGGCGCGACGCCGGACTGGACCTGGTCGAGCGCCAGTTCCTGCCGCATTCGCCATGCGACATTGTGATCTGCGCAGGAGGTGTCGCCAGAGAGTCCCAGGCCGCCGATCAGCGCCCTGCCGTCATAGAGCGGCAGTCCGCCGCCGAAAACGATCACGCCGCCAGCCTTTTTGCCGAGCATCGGGTCGCCGGACGCGCCATAGGTGGCGACGAACGGCGCAGGCGGTTCGGTCGTCACCGGCGGATTGCCAAAGGCAATTCCGTAGAGGAAGCCGCCGGGCTGCGCCGGCGCATAGAGATTGGCCGTCGACATGGCCTTGCCGTCGAGACTGTAGGACAGCGCCGTGATGGCCTTGGCGCCGGCGATGTCGCGGCTGCCGAGCCACTGGTCCGTCCACGAACCGCCGCTGTAGGCGACCGCGCAGACGACGCCGCCGCGGTCCACGGCCACCGCCCATTCGTTGTTATCGAGCCCGCCATTGCTCGGCCCGCCGCTGGCCTTGACGCTGCGGCGTAGCGCATCGACCAGCGCCTGCTGCTGCACGGGGCAGACGTGCGGCGCGGCCATTTTCTCCTCCAGAGCCTTGGCGGGAGGGGCGGGCGCGGGGCGGCGAGGCCGCGCTTGCGCGCCGATCGCCGCGACCGAGGCGATCACACAACAAAAAGCGGCGAGTCGACGCATGGTCCCGGCTCCTTCGACGAAATGAACGACGCAGAGCCATTCAACACGTCGATGCCCGGGATGTTCCGCCGGATGGTCTTCGGCGCTGCGGCTATTCCACCTTTTCACCGGGATAGACGCCCCACAGGCTTTCCTGCGGCATGTAGCCGTCGAAGCCCTGGCCGGCGATCCGGCACCACAGGCCATCGCAGCCACGCAGATTGCCGATGACCCCGGGCGCGAGCTTGGCGAGCGGGGTCTTGTGATCCGACGCGGTGAGCAGCAGCGGTTCCTTTTTCCACGGCGCGACGAGGGCGGTGCGACGTTTGGAGAGCAGCGCGCTCAGAACCCACCCTTCCGCCCCTTCCGAATCGCGGATGCGCCGCCAGATTTCGAACTCCGCCGTCACCTCCACGGGGAGGCCTGCGCGCTCGAACACCCACAACGTGCGGTGATCCTTACTGGGTCCCTCGCGCAGATTGACGCGATCCGACCGCAGGCTCTGGAAGCGCGGCACCGGTTGACCGCTCACCGGGCCCTTCTGCACCTGCTGCGCCGCAGCCTCGATCGCGGCGCTTGGCCAGGCCTGCGCGAGCAGGGCGAGAAGCAGAAGGGAGGCGACGCTCCGGCACAGTTTGGCAAGCCTGATCATGTCGCGCGCAATGTCCCGTAAGCAAAGGCCCGGTCATCGGGCCGCCTTGTCTTTGGCTCGCCTTCTGCTAGGAAAGCGGCGAGCCGGCCTGTCACCTTCGCCCATCGTCGTTAAGACAGGGTTGAGGCGGGATTGGGCGCCGTTCCTGCGCCGGCACAAAAACGGCGTATCGGAATCGCGCTTTTCCTGCTAGGAAGACCGCCGGTAGAGGCCCGAGGGACGAACGCGAAGATGGCGAAGAAGAAGCCGCTCGTCGTGGTGACGCGCAAGTTGCCCGAGGTGATCGAAACCCGCATGTGCGAGCTGTTCGACACCCGCCTCAACGACAGCGACAAGCCGCTCGGACGGGATCAACTGGTCGAAGCGGTCAAGACCGCCGACGTTCTCGTCCCGACCATCACCGACAATATCGATTCGCATCTGATTGCCCAGGCCGGCGAGCAGATGAAGCTGATCGCCAATTTCGGCAATGGCGTCGACAACATCGACGTGGCCTCGGCGCTGCGCCGCTCGATCACCGTCACCAACACGCCGGGCGTCCTCACCGAGGACACCGCGGACATGACCATGGCGCTGATTCTCGCCGTTGCCCGCCGCCTCGTGGAAGGCGCCGGCGCCATCCCCTCCGGCGAATGGGCCGGCTGGGCGCCGACCTGGATGCTCGGCCATCGCATTACTGGCAAGCGCCTCGGCATCGTCGGCATGGGCCGCATCGGTCAGGCGCTGGCGCGCCGCGCCGCAGCGTTCGGGCTCTCGATCCATTACCACAACCGTCGCCGCCTGCCCCTCGACATCGAGGAGGGCCTGGAAGCGACCTGGTGGGAATCGCTCGACCAGATGCTGGCGCGGGTCGACATCGTCTCGATCCACTGCCCGCACACGCCGGCGACCTATCACCTGCTGTCCGCCCGCCGGCTGGGGCATCTGCGCCCGCACGCCATTCTGGTGAACACCGCCCGCGGCGAGATCGTCGACGAGAATGCGCTGGTTCGGATGCTCGAGGCCGATCAGATGGCAGCCGCCGGCCTCGACGTGTTCGAACACGAACCGGCCGTGTCGCCGAAGCTGCTCAAGCTCGCCAAATCCGGCAAGGTGACTTTGCTGCCGCACATGGGGTCGGCCACGACCGAGGGCCGCATCGACATGGGCGAGAAGGTCATCATCAACATCAAGACCTTCATGGACGGCCATCGCCCGCCGGACCGCGTCCTGCCCAGCATGCTGTGACGCGAATTTCGACAGGATGTTCGATATGAAAAAGCTCGACCTAATCACTGCGGCGCTTGGCGCCCTGATCCTCGCTGCACCGGCCGACGCAAAGAAGCGCGCCAAGCCCGCCGGCGAGCAGCAGCAGTCGGAAGACGGCAAGGACGCCCCCGCGGCCGTTCCGCGCTATACGCCGTTCCCGCACAACCAGAATTTCATCCTCAAGGAAATCAACGGCAAGTCTCCGCCGGTGGAAATGTGGATTTCCATCGACACGACCGGCCGCGCCAACGGCTTTTCGGGGTGCAAGAACTGGTCGGGGGTCTTCGCCATCGGCCCGGACCGTCTCGGACCGCGCGCCATGCCGGCGATCAACGATCACAAATGCGACCCGGCGCTGACAGCGATCGAGCGCGATTACTGGAACATCCTGCTGTCCGGCCCGCATTGGGACACGCAGGGCGACACGCTGATCCTCAAGGGGATGAAGGGCGGGTCGATGACGTTCAACAGATCGCTGTAGGCTCCCCTCGTCACCAGGCCCGGCTCGAGAGCAACGGCGTCATGGAGCGGGTGGCGCAGTCCAGCGCGTCGCAGAATGTCGCGGACCACAGGCCGAGCAGGGCTAACCACAGCAGCGCGAACACCAGCCGCCGAAGCGCGGGGCTGGTGCGCGCCAGCAGGCGCGGGGTCGGCGCGGAATAGACGAGTCTGGGATACATCGGCCCAACTCCAGTCGTCGCGGAACTTTGCCAATAAGAACCCGTCGGCGTTCTGTTTTCAAGCCTTCGTCCCGCCGAAATCGAAAACATCGTCGATCGGCACGCCCAGCGCCGTCACGAGTCGATTGGTCTGCGAAGCCATGCCGACGATGGCCAGCAGCTCGTGATATTCGGAGTCCGTCATGCCCTTCGCCCGCGCGCCGGCGGTGTGGGAATGCACGCAATAAGGACAAGAGTTCGCGGCCGAGACGGCGATATAAATCATTTCCTTGATCTTCGGATCGAGCGCGCCTGGCGCCATCACCGCCTTGACGCCCTCCCACGTCCGCTTCAGCGCGACCGGATCATGGGCGAGCGCCCTCCAGAAATTGTTCACGAAATCGCTGCCTCGCGTCGCCCTTATGTCATCGAACACTGCCCGCGCGTCGGCAGAGAGTTCGTCGTCCTGCAGCAGTTTCAGGGTCGCCATGAGCGCACTCCGTTTTGGCCCGCGTCTCTCGTGAAAAGATAGACGGCTCCGCCGCGCAGAACAACGGCGCGGCCTTGCCCCCTCCCCCGCTTTCCGCCATCGTTCGCGCGAGGAGAATCGGAACGCACCCATGCCCGTCTGGACGCGCGAACAGGATCAGGCGCTTTCCGCCGTGGCGCGCTGGCTGGAAACCAGGGGCGGGCCGCAGGTGTTCCGTCTGTTCGGCTATGCCGGAACCGGCAAGTCGACGCTCGCCATGCATGTCGCCGAAAACGTCGACGGCGCCGTCGCCTTCGCGGCCTTCACCGGCAAGGCTGCGCTGGTGATGCGTTCCAAAGGCTGCGAGGACGCGCGCACCATTCACAGCCTCATCTATCGCGCCGCCGAGAGCGAAGCCGAAGAGCCGACCTTCGTGCTCAACGACGAGAGTGACGCGGCGCGGGCCAAGCTCATTGTCATCGACGAATGCTCCATGGTCGACGAGGAGTTGGGCAAGGATCTGCTTTCCTTCGGACGCAAGGTGCTGGTGCTCGGAGATCCGGCGCAGTTGCCCCCGGTGAAGGGCGGCGGCTTTTTCACCGAGGCCGAGCCGGACGTGATGCTCACGGAAGTGCATCGCCAGGCCGCCGACAATCCCATCATTCGCCTGTCTATGGCGATCCGCGAGGGCGGACGACTCGAACGCGGCGACTTCGGTGATGCGCGCGTCATTTCGCGGGACGGGCTCGACCCTGCTCTGGTGACCGGCGCCGATCAGGTGCTGGTGGGCATGAACAAGACACGCCGCGCCTACAATGGCCGACTGCGGCAGTTGCGGGGATATTCAGGGGACTTTCCGTCGAGCGGCGAGAAGCTGGTTTGCCTGCGCAACAACCGCAAGAAAGGCCTGCTCAACGGCGCGCTGTTCACGGTGAAGAGCGCCGGCGCCTTGCGTCGCGGCAAGGTGCGAATGCTCGTCATTCCCGAAGACGGTGACGGGCGCGTGCTGCGCGTCGGCGTGATCGAACAGTTCTTCAATGGCGGCGACGCGGAAATTCCTTATGCGCTGCGTAAGGAGTCGGACGAGTTCGATTATGGCTATGCGCTGACCGTGCACAAGGCGCAGGGCTCGCAATGGGACAATGTGACCCTGTTCGACGAATCCTTCGCCTTCCGGGAACATCGCGCCCGCTGGCTGTATACCGGCGTTACACGCGCCGCAAAAAAACTGACCGTGGTGATGTGACGAAGAGCGGCCAACGGCGCGCGCCGCCGGCCGCAAAAACTGCGATCAGTGCGGCGTGAAGGTCATGCCGATCACATACATGTATTTGACCGCGAGCGCGTCGGAGCGCAGCACAAGCGTATCGACGCCGGTGAGGCGCGGATCGTTCAGCGTGAGGGTCTGGACCGCGCGAGTGTTGACGGTCAGCTGCACCGTGTCGGCGACCGGATTGCCGAAGTGAAAGGCGTAGAGCGTCAGGGTGACAGGCCCGAGCACATAGCCATAGGCGAACAGCTTCAGCCCGGTGAGGTCGAAGGTCTTGCCGGGAAAGGTCGCATTGGGAATCGTGAAGGCAGCGCCAGTGCGGTTTGCGAGATAGAGACTGTTCGCGCCGGAGGTCACGTCCCAGCCGGTCGGCAGTTGATGACCGAGGGCAGAAGCGGTCATGCCCGACGCATCGACCGTGACACAGGCCGGGCACCCGGTTGTCGGGCCGGTGAATGTGGCCGTGGCGGCGAGCGCCGGAGCAGCGACCGCAAGTCCGGATGCGGCGACGGCAGTGGTGAGCAATTTCCTGATCATGGGCGTTTTCCCTTCCTGTCTGATTTTTAGGCAGCACCGGGAAGACTGGTTACGGCGGCGTTTCGCACGCGACAAGGGCGGGGCTGCGCGAAACTCCGATCCTATCTGACTGAAATTTCGTAATTATCTGAACTCCCAAATATTCCCGCACCTCGACGGGTCGTGCGTCCCGTTGCCGCATGTGCGTCGCGCGGCGAAGTCGCGCCGCCGCGTGCAAAGCGCCGGAAATGTCTCGACAGTGGGTCAATCCCCGGTATCCACAGGCGCGCCTGCTCCGGCTCCACGAAAGAATCGCGTGGCGCATCCGGCGAGAAAGTCCGATCCGCCGACAGGCGCCGCCATCGATCGGAAACGCGCCGAAGGCAGCAGGTTCGGTCTCTCGGCGGGCCCAGCGTGACAGCGCCATTTCGCGCTCCGTGACGCGGTTTCATCGCCGCGCCGCCGTGGTTTTGTCGCAGATTTTTCCGCTTGGCGGCGATTTGTGAGGATTACCCGATTCCCCTTTGCGCGGACGCGTTCTAGATTGGGGCGATTCGTTTCGTGGCTGGAAGGCCGCAGCGCGCCGTTTCGCGACAGGCTGCCGCGGTATTTCCGAACTTCCTTTCGCAAAAGGGAGCGCGCGCCGCCGCGTCGCGTGTCGGCTTGTGGCGTTAGTAGACGAAGAGCACCGCAAATCGACATATCGCAATGACGTGGAGACGGGTTTTCATGGCTTCGACGGCAGTTCGCTTTTGCCCTGGCCGGGACGCGAGGAGATTCGCCCTGCCCCGCCTCGGGCCGCACGCCGCGTTGTGCGCCGTCGTCTTTGCCCTCGCGCCCGGAGAGGCGCAGGCGCAGGGCGACCGGTTCGAATTCCTGTTCGACTCCGACATGGTCGGTTACGTCCTGACCTGCGGCATCGCATTGTTCGCGGCCGTGGTGGCGATCACCTACATCAACGAACGCGGCGGCTGGCGGCGGCGCGAGGATGCGCTGACGGCCGACCTCGCGGAAGTTCGCGCGCGTTTCGACCGCGCCCAGATTTTCCTCCACAGCGAGCCGCAGATCCTGATCTGCTGGGATGCGCCGGACAGCGAGGCCCAGATCGAAGGCTCGACTCTGAAGATCGCCGACGGTCAGCCGCTGCGCCGTGTGCTCGCCTTCGGATCCTGGCTGACGCCCGACTGCGCAACGGAACTCGGACGCAAGGTCGAGCGGCTGCGCCGCAAGGGCGAAGCCTTTCATATTTCCGTCGTCGGCAACACCGGGCGTCACTTCGACGCAGACGGGCGCGCCGTCGGCGGCAGCGCCGTGCTGCGCGTGCGCGAAGTGTCGGGCGACCGGCTGGAGCTGATCCGTCTGCGCGAGCAGCACGCCGAAAGCCTCGCGGAAATTTCCGGCATGCGTTCGCTGTTCGAAGCGCTGCCCGCGCCGGTGTGGATGCGCGACGCCGCAGCCAGACTCGTTTATGTCAACGGCGCCTATGCCCGCGCCGTCGAAGCCAGAGACGCCGGCGACGCCGTCGCCCGCCAGCTCGAGCTGCTCGATCAGCCGGCCAGAGCCGCCGCCGCCGATCGCCGCGCTGCCGGCGCCGTCTGGCGTGATCGCGTCACAGCGATCGTCGCTGGCGCTCGCCATCCGCTCGATGTCGTCGATGCGCCCTGCGCGGGCGGCTCGGCGGCGATGGCGATCGACCGCGCCGAAATCACCGAGGTCTGCGCCGATCTCGAACAGCAGATGCAGTCGCATGTCCGCACGCTGGATCAACTGCCGACCGCCGTCGCGATCTTCGACCTCGGTCGGCGGCTGATCTATCACAATCCTGCATTCTCGGCGCTGTGGAGGCTCGATCCGGCTTTTCTTGCGGGGCGCCCGACCGACGGCGAAATTCTCGACCGGCTGCGCGCAGAACAGAAGCTCCCCGAGGAAACCGACTACAAGGTCTGGAAAGCCCGACTGCTCGAGGCGCACCGTTCGCCGGAGCCGCAGTATCATGTCTGGCACATGCCGAACGGCATCATCCTCAATGTCGTCGCCCATCCCAATCCGCGGGGCGGCCTGACCTGGCTCTACGACGACGCCACCAAGGCCTACGATCTCGAGACCCGCTTCAATGCGCTGGACCGCATGCAGAGCGAAACGCTCGACACGCTGCGCGAGGGCGTCGTGGTGTTCGGCGCCGACGGCCGACTTCGCTTCGCCAATCCAGCCTTCGCCGGCCTGTGGCGGCTTTCGCCCGACAAGCTCGGCGAACGCCCGCGCTTCGAGACCATCGAGGAGGCCTGCCGCGGCCTCTACAACGACGACGCCGCGTGGCGGCAATTGCGCGACTTCGTCACCGGTCTCGACGAGATGCGCGCCGGCTTCACCGAGCGCATCGAACGCAGCGACGGCGTGACGCTCGACTGCACGGCATTGCCCCTGCCCGAAGGCGCGGCGCTGATCACCTTCGTCGATGTCACCGCCGACGTGAATGTCGAGCGCGCGCTGACCGACCGCAACAAGGCGCTGCTGGCCGCTGAAAGGCTGCGCAACGATTTCATCCACCACGTCTCCTACGAGTTGCGCTCGCCGCTCAACAATATCGCCGGCTTCGTGCATCTGCTGGGGGAAGACAAGACCGGCCCGCTCAACGCCACGCAGAACGAATATCTCGGCTATGTGCGAAAGTCCTCGGCGGCGCTGCTCGCCATCATCGACGACATTCTCGACCTCGCCACCATCGACGAAAACGCCATGGAGCTGGAGATCGAGGACGTGGATGTGAAGGCCACGATGTACGCCGCAATCGAGGGCGTGCAGGACCGACTTGCCGAGAACGACATCGATCTGCAGATCGTCGCCACCGACGATGTCGGCGTCTTCCGGGGCGACGCCAAGCGCGTGCGGCAGATCCTGTTCAATCTTCTCTCCAACGCCATAGGCTTTTCACGGCAGGGCCAGACCGTCACCCTCGCGGCGATGCGTCGCGACGGCGAGGTGGTGCTCAAGGTCACGGATCGCGGCCGCGGCATTCCGCCGGAAGTCCTGGAGCGCGTGTTCGACCGGTTCGAATCCCACACCAGCGGTTCGCGTCATCGCGGCGTCGGGCTCGGCCTCTCCATCGTCCGGGCCTTCATGGAGTTGCATGGTGGCCGGGTGGTGATAGACTCCGCGCCGGGCGAGGGAACCACCGTCACCTGCTTCTTCCCGGTCGCATCGCCGGCGATCATGCCCGCGCCCCTCGCCACGGAAAGCGTGAAATGACAGTCGAGGCGTCGGAAAAGACCGTTTGGCGGATCGAAGTCGCCAATGAAGCAGAGACCGGATACATCGCTCAGGATGTCGCGGGCTTGCTCCAACCCGACGATATCGTCACGCTGATCGGCGACCTCGGCGCTGGCAAGACCACCTTCGCGCGGGCGCTCATCCGCGCCCTCACCGGCGACCCGACGCTCGAGGCGCCGAGCCCGACCTTCACCCTGATGCAAACCTACGAAGCCGGCGAGCGCGTGATCGTCCACGCCGATCTCTACCGCATCGATTCCGGGGCGCAGCTCGCCGATCTCGGCTGGGAAGAAGCGATCGAAGGCGCCATCGCGCTGGTGGAATGGCCGGAGCGCGCGCCTGAATATTTCGAAGGGTCGCGTCTCGCCATCCGCCTCAGCTACGCCGACCCCGACAAGCCGGAGAGTCGACGGATCACCATTTCCGCCTGGGACGCCTTCGGTCCGCGACTCGCAAAATTCAAGGTATTCCGTGACCTGCTGCGCGACGCCGGCTTCGGCGGGGCGAAGCGTTCTTTTCTTCAGGGCGACGCCTCGAGCCGCGCCTACGAGACTCTCGAAGGCAACGACGGAGCGCGCGCCATATTGATGATTTCGCCGCCGCGGCCCGACGGCCCGCCCATTCGTTACGGCAAATCCTACAGCACGATCGCCCGTCTCGCCGAAACCGTGAAGCCCTTCGTCGCCATCGCCGAAGGCCTGCGCACGCATGGCCTGTCTTCCCCTGAAATTCTTGCGCAGAACCTCGACGAGGGGTTGCTGGTGGTGGAGGACTTCGGCCGAGAAGGCGTCGTCGACGACAATGGTCCCATCGCGGAACGCTATCTCGAGGCGGCGGGCGCGCTTGCGCATCTGCATGCGCAAGCCCTTCCCGACTCGACACCGATCGACGCGAACGAAACCTGGTACATCCCGCCCTACGATCTCGACGCGCTGCTGATCGAAGTGGAGCTGATCGCCGACTGGTATGCCGGCCATATCGCGAAGACGGTCGTGCCGTCCGGCGCGCGCGCAGTGTTCGTCAATCTGTGGCGACAGGCGCTGCTGGAGATCTCCGGCGCGACGCCGACATGGACGCTGCGCGACTATCACTCGCCCAATCTCATCTGGCTTGCCGAGCGCGAGGGCGTGCGCCGCGTCGGCATCATCGACTTTCAGGACTGCGTGCTGGGCCATCCGGCATATGACGTGGCCTCGCTCGGACAGGATGCGCGCGTCACCGTGCCGGACGACCTCGAAATTCGCCTGCTCGCACATTATGCGCGCTTGCGGCGCGAAGCCGATCCCGCCTTCGACATGGCCGATTTCGCACGGGCCTATTCCATCCTCGGCGCGCAGCGCGCGACAAAGGTGCTGGGCATTTTCGCGCGGCTCGACCAGCGCGACGGCAAGCCCGCCTATCTCGCGCATATTCCCCGCGTCGAAGCCTATTTGAGAAAGTGCCTGCGTCACCCGGCGCTGGCTGAAATCAAGGCGTGGTATGAAACATCCCTTCCCACCGTGCTCGCCGCCCGATGACGGCGCCGGCGGCGCCGCGCCGTCGATGCCAAGGACCGCCATGGTGTTCGCCGCGGGACTCGGCACGCGGATGCGGCCGCTGACGACGACAACGCCCAAGCCGCTGGTGCGCGTGAGCGGAAAGACGCTTCTCGATCGGGCGCTCGACGATTTTGCGGAGGCCGGCGTCGAAACGGCGATCGTCAATGTGCATCATCTCGCCGATCAGATCGAAACGCATCTTTCTGCCCGCACGTCGCCGCGGATCGTCATTTCAAGCGAGCGTGCGCGCCTGCTCGATCAGGGCGGCGGCATAAGGAAGGTCCTGCCGCTGTTTGCGGGCGAGCCCTTCTTCCTGTGCAACACCGACGCTTTTTGGCTCGGCGCCGGGGCCGACAATCTGCGCGCGCTGGCCGCCGCCTGGGACCCGGCAAGGATGGACGCCGCGCTACTGCTGTCGGCGACGAAAGGCAATATCGGCGTCGACTGGGACGGCGATTTCGACCTTGGCGACGATGGCCGCATCATCCGCCGCGACGGCGCCAAGCCCTACGTCTATTCCGGAGTCGGGCTGATCAAGCCGCAACTGTTCGAAAGCGCGCAGGACGAAGTGTTCAAGCTCGCGCCGTATTTTTTCGAGGCGGCGAAGCAGGGGCGGCTGCACGGCGTCCCGGCACATGGTCTCTGGCTGCATGTCGGAACCGTCGGCGCCATCGCCGAAGCCGAGCGCGCCATCGCCGAACACAGTCTGTAAGTCGTTCGCCTCGGCAACCATCTTCGGGGCGCCAATTGATTGGAGTGTTCGCGGCATGCCACGCGCAATTTTCAATATCGGCGTCGGCGCGCCTTTTCTGCCGACCTTCGTCGACGCATTTCTCAACGGCCGGATCCTTGCCGGCGTCGACCGCAGCGCCAGCCCGCTGGCCCTGGCGCGGACCGTGATCTATGTCCCGACCCAGCGCGCCGGCCGGGCGCTGGCCGCGCAATTCGCGCAAAGTCTCGGCGCTCCGGCGGCGCTGTTGCCGCGCATTCTCCCGCTTGGCGGCCTCGACGATCAGGAAACCGCCAGTCTGCTCGATGCCGGCGGTCTCGACGCCGCGCTGGCGCCGGCCATCGACGACATAGAACGACGTCTGATCCTCGCGCGTCTCGCGCAGCGCTGGGCCGACGCGCTGCAGCACGCCGTCATCGCCATCGACGAAGACGGCGCGCCGGTGCTCGACGAACGCGAACCGATGCTGGTCTCAGCATCCCCCGCCAACGCCTATGCGCTCGGCGAGGAGTTGGCGTCTCTGATCGACGAGATGATCATCGAGGGAGTCGACCCGGCGCTGCTTCGCAATCTCGCCGACGACGGCTTCGATCGCTATTGGGCGATCACGACGGAGTTTCTGAAGATCGCGCTGGAGCAATGGCCGGCGATCCTGAAAGAACGCGGGCTGACCGATCGCGCCGCGCGCGGCAAGGCGCTGATCGACGCGCAAACCGCGCGACTGCGTGACGGCGGCGCAATGCCGGTCGTCGCCATCGGCTCGACCGGCGCCAATCCGGCGACGGCGCGGCTTCTCGCCGCAATCGCCGCGGCGCCCAATGGCGCGGTGGTGTTGCCCGGGGTCGATCTCGATCTCGACGAAGCCTCGTGGAACGGCATCGGTCATGGCGAAGACACGCGCGACGAGCCTTCGCATACGCATCCGCAGGCCGTGCTTTCGCACCTTCTGTCGATCATGGATGCGTGCCGTGACGACATCGTCGATCTTTCGCCGAAGGCCCCGCGCGCCGAAACCCGTCGCAACATGCTGTCGCAGGCGATGCGGCCTGCCGACACCACGGAAAACTGGCGCGCGTTCCGCGCCGACGCCGACGCACTGCTGGCGCTGGCGTTGCAGGATGTGACGATCATCGAGGCGCCGGACGAGCGGCGCGAGGCGCTGGCGCTGGCGTTGGCCATGCGTGAGGCGCTGGAGACGCCGGGCCGCACCGCAGCGCTGGTGACGCCCGATCGAGACGTCGCCCGCCGTGTCGCCGCCGAACTCGGACGCTTTGCTATCGACATCGACGACTCCGGCGGACGGCCGCTGGCGACAACGCATGTAGGCTCACTTGCGCGCATCGCCGCGCAGATCGCCGACGAGGGCGCCGGCGCGGTCGCCGTCGCAAGTCTGCTAGCCCATCCGCTCACCCGTTTCGGCGCGCAGCGCAGCGAAATTGCCGAGGTGGCGCAGGCGATCGAGATCGCCGTGCTGCGTGTCGCCGGACGCCGCGACGAAGGCTGGGCCGCGACCTGCGATGCCGCACAGGAAGCAGCCCGCGATCCGAAGACGCCGCATCCCGCCGTGCGCCGCATCGACGAAACGCAATGGTGCGCCATGCGCGCGGTTCTGGCGCAGATCGACGCCGCCGCGGCTCTGCTGACGCAAGGCGCCAGCGCATCCCTTGCACAGCGCGCGAAGGCTCACCGCGCGTTCATCGAGGATGCGACGCGCGCCGATGACGAGATTGCCGACGACGAGGGCGTCGAGGAGCTGCTTGCGCTGTTCGATCGCCTGATCGCCGCCGGCGCCGACTTTCCCTTCGACGCCTCGTCCTATGTGGCGCTCGTCGATCGCCTGCTGTACGAGACCATGGTGCGCGGCCCGCGCCGCGCTCATCCGCGTCTGAAAATACTCGGGCCGCTCGAAGCCCGTCTTCTCGACGCCGATCTCGTGTTGCTGGCCGGGCTCGACGAAAGCGTGTGGCCGCCGCAGGTCGACACCGGCGCCTTTCTCAATCGCTCGATGCGCCGCCAACTCGGCCTTACGCCGCCGGAACGGCGCATCGGCCAGAGCGCCCACGACTTCGTCATGGCCTTCGGCGCGTCGAGCGTCGTCGTCAGCCGCGCCGCAAAGCGCAATGGCTCGCCGACGGTCGCCTCACGATTTCTCACGCGGCTGCGCGCCCTGGCCGGCCCAGCGCTGGAGCCGGCGCTGACCCGCGGCGCCGGCTATGTGCGGATGGCGGAAGCGCTCGACACGCCGAACGAGACGCGCGAGATCGCCCGTCCCGAACCAAGACCGCCCGTGCATCTGCGGCCGACGCAGCTCAGCGTCACCCGCATCGAGACGCTGCGGCGCGATCCCTATTCGATTTATGCCGAGCGCATCTTGCAACTCGCGCCTCTGCAACCGCTCGGCGTCGAGATCGGCGCGCGCGAAATGGGCACGGCCATACACGAAGCACTCGCCGCCTTCACTCGCCTATATCCGCGAGGTGAATTGCCGGCCGATGCGCGCATCCAGCTGATGCAGCTCGCGCGCCAGCAGCTTGCGCCGTTTCTCGACGATCCGTCCTTCCGCGCCTTCGCCTGGCCGCGCATCGAGGCGGGACTCGATCATGCGCTGGATTTCGAAGCTGAACGCCGCACTCTCGGCGTGCGCATCTTCATTGAAGAACGCGGCGAATGGCGTTTCGATCTGCCGGACGGCTCGCCATTCTGCCTCACCGCTTACGCCGACCGCATCGAGATCGACCCCGCGGGCGACGCGGCAGTGTTCGATTACAAGACGGGCGTTCCGCCGACGAGGCCCGTCGTCGCCGCCGGCTTCGCGCCGCAACTGACGCTCGAGGCGGCGATGATCACAGCAGGCGCCTTTCCCACGATCGGCAAGCATGCCTGCAACTGCGCGGCCTATGTGCGGCTTGGCGGCGCCGATGGCGGCGCGACGCTGTGGCTCGAATGGAAGGACAAGAGCTTTGCCGATGTCGTCGCCGAACACAAACAGCAACTCGTCATCGCGCTGGCCCAGTTCCGTGACGAAGCGACGGCTTATGTTCCGCGTCCCTATGTGGCCTTCGCCTCGCAATATGGTGATTACGATCATCTCGCGCGTGTGAAGGAATGGTCGCGCGGCGGCGGAGAAGCTGCATGAGCGCGCGTCTCATCCCCCCACAGACTCTGGCGGCGCAGCGTCTCGCTTCGGATCCCTCGCGCTCCGCCTGGGTGTCGGCCCATGCGGGCTCCGGCAAGACGCATGTGCTCTCGCGCCGTGTCGTGCGGCTGCTGCTCTCCGGTGCGCCGCCGTCGCGCATTCTTTGTCTCACGTACACCAAGGCCGCCGCCGCCAACATGTCCGCGCGCATCTTCGACGGGCTGGCGCAATGGGCGATGCTGGACGACGATGCGCTCTCCGCCGCGATCGTCGATTGCGGCGCGCCGGCGCCTTCGCCCGTCGATCTCGTCTTCGCGCGACGTCTGTTCGCGCGCGCGGTGGAGACGCCGGGCGGGCTGAAGATCCAGACCATCCACGCATTTTGCGAGAGGCTGCTGCATCTCTTTCCCTTCGAGGCCAATGCCGGCGCCGGCTTTCGGGTGATGGATGATTTCGACCGCGCCGAGTTGATGGAGCATGCGCGCCAGCGCACGTTGGCCCACGCCATCGCCGACACGGGCGCGCTCGGCGCCGCGCTCGCGCGCCTGTGCGGCGAAACCTCGGAGCGCGCTTTCGACGAGCTGTGCCACGAGGCGACAGGCTTTCGCGAAACACTCGCCGACATGGCCGAGCCGGCCGCCTATGCCCGCAAGCTGCGCCAGCGTCTTGGCCTCGCAGAAGGCGATACGCTCGGGCGGGTCGAGGCCGACATCATCGAGGGAGGATTGTCGCCGACGGACTGGAACGGCGTTGCGGCGCGGCTGGCGCTCGGCGCGAAAACCGATGCAGGGCTCGGTGACACGCTGCTGCGCGCCTTGCGCTTTCCCGACGGCGAAGTTCGCGTCGAGACCTATCTCGATGTGTTTTTCACACAGGGGCGTTCGCCGCGCGCCAAGGCGGTCACCGGCGGCCTCGCAAAAAAAGACCCGGCGCTGCTCGAACTGATGCAGGACGAATGCGCGCGTCTCGAGCCGTTGCTGGAAAAGCGCAAGGCCGCCGCCATCGCCGAGCGTTCGCTGGCGCTGGCGACCCTGGCGGACGCGCTGATTGGCGACTATCAGCGCCTGAAGCGCGCCCGCGGCCTGTTCGATTTCGACGATCTGATCGAACGCGCGCGCGAGTTGCTGCGCCGCTCCTCCCCGTCCTGGGTGCTCTACAAGCTCGATTCCGCCATCGATCACATCCTGCTCGACGAAGCGCAGGACACGAGCGCGGCCCAATGGGACATTCTCGAAGCCTTCGCCAATGAATTTTCTGCCGGCGAAAGCGCGCGGCGCCTGCCGCGCAGCTTCTTTGCGGTGGGCGACGAGAAGCAGTCGATCTATTCCTTCCAGGGCGCCGCGCCGAAAAAATTCGGAGAAAAGCGCCGCGAATTTCACAAGCGCTTCGAGAGCGCCGGCGCGCCGTTCGAGAATGTGTCGCTCACCCTATCCTTTCGCTCCGCGCCGGTCATCCTTTGCGCAGTCGATCTTGTCTTCGCGCATGGCGATCATGCGCGCGGCCTGTCGGCGGATGACGACCCGGCCCCGCCGCTGCATGTCGCCCGCAAGAGCGACGTCGCGGGGCTCGTGGAAATCTGGTCTCCGATCGCCGGCGCCGGCGCCGAAGCACCGCCGGACTGGCGGCTGCCGCTCGATGCGCGCAGTCAGAGCGATCCGGCGGAACGCATGGCGCGCAAGATCGCCCGCAAGATCGCCGCCATGCTTGCGCTGGGCAGCGGCGAATGCGTCGACGCCGACGGCGCCTTGCGCCCGGTGGAGGCTGGCGACTTTCTCGTGCTGGTGCGGAAGCGCGACGCCTTCTTCGAGGCGATGATCCGGGCCCTGAAAAGTGAAGGCGTCGCCGTCGCTGGCGCCGATCGGCTCGAACTCACACAGCATATCGCGGTGATGGATTTGGCCGCCCTCGGCCGCGCGGCGCTGGCGCCGCAGGATGATCTGTCGCTGGCGATCACGCTGAAGTCGCCGCTCGTCGGCCTCGACGACGACGATCTGATTGCGCTCGCGCCAAAGCGCGCGACGTCGCTGGCGCAAGCGCTCGACGCATCGCCGGACCCGCGCCATCGCGCCGCCGCCGGCCTTCTCTCCGGCTGGCGACGCGATGCGGCGCAACTCGCGCCCTTCGATTTCTACGCGCGGCTGCTTGGCGCCGGCGGGCGGCGCAAGTTGCTGGCGCGACTCGGTCCCGAAGCCAACGACGCCATCGACGAATTCCTGCGTCTGGCTATGTCCTTCGAGCGCGAGCAATCGGCGTCGCTCACCGCTTTTCTGGCGACGCTCGACAATCTCGACATTTCGATCAAGCGTGACATGGAGGCGGCAGGCGGCGCCGTGCGCGTCATGACCGTGCACGCCGCCAAGGGCCTCGAGGCGAAGATCGTGTTCCTGCCCGACACCTGCGGGGCTCCCGCCGGGCGGCATGATCCGAAACTCTTCGCACTCGGCACGGAGGACGACGCAGCGCTGGCCTGGTCGCCCGCCATGAGCGCCGATTGCGCGGCGGTGTCGCAGGAGCGCGCGCGGCTGCGCGAAGCGGAGGCCCACGAACACGCCCGCTTGCTCTATGTGGCGCTGACCCGCGCCGAGGAGCGCTTGTATATCGGCGCCTTTCATGGCGTACGCGGCCCGGCGCCCGGCTGCTGGCGCGACATGATCCACAGCGCGCTCGAAGCTCATTGCGAAGCCTCGACAGATCCTGACGACGCAGACGGAACCGTGCTGCGCATGGGCGCGGTCGCGCGCCTCGCGCTCGCACGAGCGCCGGCGCCAGCAGCGGCTGTGACACTGCCGGCCTTTGCGACAAACCCGGCGCCAGAGGAAGTGCTACCGCGGCCGCCATTGCGGCCTTCGTCGGCGCTCGCCGGCGCCGATGCCGCGCCGGCAGCCGACCGCACCCGGGCGGTCGATGCAGAGACGGCGCAACGTCTCGCCGTCGGACGCCTCACCCATGCGCTGTTGCAGCATCTGCCCGGCGTCGCTGCCGAGCGACGACGCGCTGCGGCGGCGCTATTTCTCGGCGCCCGCGGCGCAGAGCTGTCGCAATCGACACGTGACGCCGTGCTCGATGCAGCGCTCGCGGTGATCGACAATCCGCTGCTTGCGCCTCTGTTCGGGAACAACGCGCTCGCCGAAGTCGACATCGTCGCGCAGCTCGATAATGGCCTCGACATTGCGGGGCGCATCGACCGCCTCGCCGAGCACGGCGACACTGTCCTCATCGCCGACTTCAAGACCGGGCAGCCACGCAGGACTGTCGGCCCCGAGCATTTGCGTCAGCTCGCGCTGTATCGCGCCGCGGTGCAGCCGCTGTATCCGCAAAAGCGCATTCGCTGCGTACTGGTGTCGACGCAGGACGCGAGTTTCCTGGAGCCCGACGACGCCGCGCTCGATGCGGCGCTGGCGCTGTGCCTCAAAAGGCGCTGATCAATTGGTCTTCAGATAGGGCGCGCAGAATTTCGGGGCCGGGTCGGGCGCATTCAGCCGGCAGCCGCGCTCGATTTCCGAGCGGATGAGATCGCAGTCGTTCTGCGCATTGCAGGGCGGATGCGTCGCCGGCGAAATGGTGATGCATTGTTTCACCAGCGTCCGGGATTTCTTCGCGCCGATTTCCGACAGGCAGGTCGCCTGCGCGCCGCCGACAAAAAGCGCAAATACGAGGGTGAGGACACTGCGCATGATGGCTCCCTGAGGCTTCATGACTTCGCTCATTCGCGCACGCTCAGTTCAAGAAACTGCATTCCTTCGGAAGATCGCCGTCGTTCCAGTCGGCGAATTTCTTCGCCGGGAATTTCGTTTCCACCGGCTTGTCATTGCGCTTGCCTTTGCCTGTCAGCAGATTGAGGTCGCAAGAGCCTCCGGCTTTCGGATCGAGACCGTCGAATTCGGAGCGGGTGATCCCGGCGACGACGAACTGCTTTTCGCGATAGACGACCGTGAGCGTCTGTTCCCATTTGTTGCGGCCGATCGCCATGTTCCCGGACTTGATCAGCAGCGACCCCTTGCCATTGTCGCCAAGCGACGGGCGCGAGCCCCACATTCCGCCGCTCCAGGCGGCATCCTTCTTCACCAGCGCCGGTTTCGGCGCCGGCGCCTTGTCGTCACGCGCGGAGTCGAGACCGAGATAAATGTAGAGATCGGCGCCGGAGTCGCGGTTGTCGACCAGCACCGCGCGGTCGAGCCCCCCGTCATTGGAAAAGCTCAGCGTCGCCACCGCAAGCACGCGGTCGAGGGAAGGGTCGGACAGCGCCGGCGACGAAGCGAGGCTGACGGCGAAGACTGTGGAGAAGACAAGTCTCTTCATGATGAGTTCCCCGATTCGCATGGACGACAACGAAAACATAAGCGCAAATTCGGCCGGCGCCGATGGCCGTTCAGACACAAAAAAGCCGGCGCGGAAACCCCGCGCCGGCATATTCTGTTGCGATGCAGTAGGGCGGATCAGCCGCCGTCGGCGGTGTCGCGTTCGGCCTTCGGCTTCGCTTCGAGGTCTTCGCCAGTCTGCTGGTCGACGACGCGCATCGAGAGGCGCACCTTGCCGCGATCGTCGAAACCGAGCAGCTTCACCTTCACGCGATCGCCTTCCTTCACCACATCGGTGGTCTTGGCCACGCGTTGCGTGGACAGCTGCGAGATGTGGACGAGACCGTCCTTGGCGCCGAAGAAATTGACGAAGGCGCCGAAGTCGGCGGTCTTCACCACCGTGCCCTCGTAGATCAGGCCGATCTCCGGATCGGAGGCGATCGACTTGATCCAGTTGATCGCCGCCTTGATGGAGTTGCCGTCCGAGGACGCCACCTTCACCGTGCCGTCGTCCTCGATGTTGACCTTCGCGCCGGTCTTCTCGACGATCTCGCGGATAACCTTGCCGCCGGTGCCGATCACTTCGCGGATCTTGTCGGTCGGGATCTTCAGCGTCTCGATGCGCGGGGCAAATTCGCCGAGCTCCGCGCGCGAGGTGGTGATGGCCTTGCTCATCTCGCCAAGAATGTGCAAGCGACCGTCTTTCGCCTGACCGAGGGCGACCTTCATGATCTCCTCGGTGATGCCGGCGATCTTGATGTCCATCTGCAGCGAGGTGACGCCTTCCGACGTACCGGCGACCTTGAAGTCCATGTCGCCGAGATGATCCTCGTCGCCGAGGATGTCGGAGAGCACCGCGAAGCGCTCACCCTCGAGAATGAGGCCCATGGCGATGCCGGCGATCGGCCGCTTGATCGGCACACCCGCATCCATCAGCGCCAGCGACGCGCCACAGACCGTGGCCATCGAGGAAGAGCCGTTGGACTCGGTGATCTCCGAGACGACGCGAAGCGTGTAGGGGAACTCCGCCGCCGCCGGCAGCACCGGACGAATGGCGCGCCAGGCGAGCTTGCCGTGGCCGATCTCGCGACGGCCGGGCGAACCCATGCGGCCGGTCTCGCCCACCGAATAGGGGGGGAAATTGTAGTGGAGCAGGAAGCGCTCCTTGTAGGTGCCTTCGAGCGAGTCGATATACTGCTCGTCCTCGCCGGTGCCGAGCGTCGAGACGACCAGCGCCTGCGTTTCGCCGCGGGTGAACAGCGCCGAGCCGTGGGTGCGCGGCAGCACGCCGACTTCGGCGACGATCGGACGCACGGTCTTCACGTCGCGTCCGTCGATGCGCACGCCGGTGTCGAGGACGTTCCAGCGAACGACCTTGGCCTGCAGTTCCTTGAAGACTTCGCCGACCTGCTCCTTGGTCCAGGAGACTTCGCCGCCTTCGGGCAGGAGCGCGGCGCTCACCTTCGCCTTCACGGCGTCGACAGCGGCGTAGCGCTGCTGCTTGACGGTGTGCTTGTAGGCTTCGCGCAACTCGGCTTCAGCGACTTCCGAAACCTTTGCGGTGACCGCCGAGAGATCGGGCAGTCTCAGATCGCGCGGATCCTTGGCGGCGCGCTCGGCGAGGCGGATGATGGCGTCGAGCACCGGCTGGAAGCCGCGATGACCGGTCATCACCGCCTCGAGCATGATCTCTTCCGACAGCTCCCTAGCTTCGGACTCGACCATCAGCACGGCGTCATGGGTGCCGGCGACGACGAGATCGAGATCGGAGAGCTTCATCTCCTCGATGGTCGGATTGAGCTTCAGAGCGCCGGCAATGTAGCCGACGCGAGCGCCGCCGATCGGGCCCATGAAGGGAATGCCCGAGAGCGTCAGCGCAGCCGAGGCGGCAACCATGGCGAGAATGTCGGGATCGTTCTCGAGATCATGCGACAGCACGGTGACGATGACCTGCGTGTCGTTGCGGTAACCATCGGGGAACAGCGGACGGATCGGACGGTCGATGAGGCGGGACACCAGCGTCTCGCGCTCGCTCGGGCGGCCCTCACGCTTGAAATAGCCGCCGGGAATGCGGCCGGCGGCGAACGCCTTTTCCTGATAATTGACGGTGAGCGGGAAAAAGTCCTGCCCGGGCTTGGGGGCCTTGGCGGACACGACCGTGGCCAGCACCGTGGTTTCGCCCCAGCTGGCGAACACGGCGCCGTCGGCCTGACGGGCGATCTTGCCGGTTTCGAGCGTGAGCTTGCGGCCCGCCCAGTCGAGTTCTTCGCGATGAACCTGGAACATTCAGCGTCTTTCTGTCTGTTGAAAACGCGCCATGGGCAGAATGGCCGAATGTCGCACGCGGCGCTCGGCGATCCTGCCATGACGGCGTTCGGGACGACCCCGCGGCCCCATGCCGGAGATCGAAAAAGACCCGCGCGCCGGGAGCGGCGCGCGGGTCAATGGGTCAGCGACGAATGCCGAGACGCTCGATGAGCGCCTTGTAGCGCGGCTCGTCGCGGCGCTTCACGTAATCCAGCAACTGGCGACGCTGCGAGACCAGCTTGAGCAGGCCGCGGCGCGAGTGGTTGTCCTTGGCGTGGGTCTTGAAATGCTCGGTGAGATTCACGATCCGCTCAGTGAGAATCGCCACCTGCACTTCCGGCGAGCCGGTGTCTTCGGGCTTCGTCGCATATTCCTTGATGAGCGCCTGCTTGCGCTCCGCCGTGATCGACATCGGTTTTTCCTTTTGTTTTTGGAGGTTTCCCGCCATTTTCGGCCAGCTCCGGGATGTCGTCCAGGGCGGTCGCGCCAATGGCGGTTGCACGCCGGTGAGAGCGCGCTGGTCGGGCTTATACCAGAAATCCGGCAGATGAACAGGGGGCGCGCGCCGCGCTTTCCCCTGCCCTCAAAGCACGATACAAGCTTTGCAATCAGTGTCAGGAGACCCCATGCGTCCCAGCAAACGCGCCCCCCATGAAATGCGCCCGGTGAGTTTCGAGCGGGGCGTCGCCCGCTATGCCGAGGGCTCCTGCCTCGTCAAATTCGGCAACACCCATGTGCTGTGCGCCGCCAGCCTCGAGGACAAGCCGCCGCCGTGGCTGCGCGGTCAGGGCCGCGGCTGGGTGACCGCTGAATACGCCATGCTCCCCCGCGCCACTCACACCCGCACGCGGCGCGAGTCGGTTTCCGGCAAGCCGTCCGGCCGCACCCAGGAAATCCAGCGGCTGATCGGCCGTTCACTGCGCGCCGTCACCAACCTTCCTTTGCTCGGCGAGCGCCAGATCACCATCGACTGCGACGTGTTACAGGCGGACGGCGGCACCCGCACCGCCGCCATCACCGGCGCGTGGATCGCCCTGCGCGACTGCCTCGACTGGATGCGCTCGCGCTCCATCATCAAGGACATGCCGCTCAAGGATCACGTCGCCGCCGTCTCCTGCGGCGTCTGCAACGGCGAGACCGTGCTCGATCTCGATTACACCGAGGACTCCACCGCCGAGACCGACGCCAATTTCGTCATGACCGGCTCGGGCGGCCTCGTCGAGGTGCAGGCGACGGCGGAAAACGCCGTGTTCTCGCAGCAAGAACTCGACGCCATGCTGACGCTGGCGCGCGGCGGCGTCGCCGATCTGGTCGCCCTGCAAAAGGCGGCGCTGGCATGAGCCGACGAAAGATTGCCGGAAAGCTCGTCGTCGCCACCCACAATCCGGGAAAGCTCTGGGAGTTGCAGCAGCTTCTCGGGCCACATGGCGTCGATGCGGTTTCCGCCGGCGCACTCGGCCTGCCCGAGCCCGAGGAGACCGAGACGACCTTTCGCGGCAATGCGCTGCTCAAGGCGCGCAGCGCCGTCGCCGCCTCGGGCCTGCCGTCCTTCGCCGACGACTCCGGTCTCTGCGTCGAGGCGCTGGACGGCGCGCCGGGCGTCTATTCCGCCCGCTGGGGCGGCGAGAACCGGGATTTTGGAGCCGCCATGGCGCGGGTCGAGCGCGAGTTGAAAGACCGCGGCGCGACGGCGCCGTTCCGCGCCGCCTTCGTCTGCGCGCTGGCGATCGTCTGGCCGGATGGGCATGTGGAAGAGTTCGAGGGCCGCGTCGACGGCGACCTCGTTTTTCCGCCGCGCGGAACCAAGGGCTTCGGCTACGATCCGATCTTCCTGCCCGATGGACTCGACAAGACCTTCGGCGAGATGATGTCGGCCGAAAAACACGCCATGCCGAACGATGGCTCCCAGGCGCTGTCGCATCGCGCGCGGGCGTTTCAGGATCTGGCCAAAGCCTGCCTCGACTGACACGGAGCGCCGCCATGTCGAAGGAGCCCGCCACCTTCCCTGACCTGGCTGAATGGGCCGAACGTCAGCGGGCGCTGATGCAGCGGCAGGTCGATCTCATGCTGGCTGACAAGATGCGCATTTGCGACGTCCGCGGTGGAGAGACCCTCGACGAATCCAGTGTCTGGATCATCGAATACGAAAAGCGCATCGCGGAGTTCGATGCGTTGAAGGCTGTGCGCGCTGAGCAGGAGCCGTTCGCGGAGGAGTAAACAGAAAACAAGGGTCGCGAGCCACCCGGCTCGCGACCCTTGTCGATCGAAGCGGAAACGCGAGCCCGAAGGCTCGCGGCCCATGCATCAATAGCGGTAATGTTCCGGCTTGAACGGGCCGGTGGCCGGCAGGCCCAGATATTTGGCCTGCTCGTCGGTCATCTTGGTGAGCTTCACGCCGATCTTGTCGAGGTGGAGCGCCGCGACCTTTTCGTCGAGATGCTTGGGCAGCGTGTAGACGCCGACGGGATATTCGCCCTTCTTGGTCCACAGCTCGATCTGCGCCAGCGTCTGGTTGGTGAAGGACGCCGACATCACGAAGGACGGATGGCCCGTCGCGCAGCCCAGATTCACGAGGCGACCTTCAGCGAGCAGGATGATGCGCTTGCCGTCGGCGAACTCGACTTCGTCCACCTGCGGCTTCACATTGTGCCACTTCAGGTTCTTCAGGCCGGCGACCTGAATTTCCGAGTCGAAATGGCCAATGTTGCAGACGATGGCGCGGTCCTTCATGACGCGCATGTGCTCGGTCGTGATGACGTCGACATTGCCCGTCGCGGTGCAGAAGATGTCGGCGCGGGTGGCCGCGTCTTCCATCGTCGTGACTTCATAGCCTTCCATCGCCGCCTGCAGGGCGCAGATCGGGTCGATTTCGGTGACCAGCACGCGGCAGCCAGCGTTGCGCAGCGAGGCGGCCGAGCCCTTGCCCACGTCGCCGTAGCCGGCGATGCAGGCGACCTTTCCTGCCATCATCACGTCGGTGGCGCGGCGGATGCCGTCGACCAGCGACTCACGGCAGCCGTAGAGATTGTCGAACTTCGACTTGGTGACCGAATCGTTGACGTTGATCGCCGGCCACAGGAGCTTGCCTTCCTTGTGCATCACGTAGAGACGATGCACGCCGGTGGTGGTCTCTTCGGTGACGCCCTTGATGGCGGCGGCGTTGCGGCCGTACCAGCCCGGATTGGCCTTGAGACGCTTCTTGATCGCGGCGTAGAGGACTTCCTCTTCTTCATTCGACGCGGTTTCGAGGAAGGCGACATCGCCGCCCTCGGCGCGCAGGCCGAGATGGATCAGCAGCGTGGCGTCGCCGCCATCGTCGAGGATCATGTTCGGGCAGCCGCCGTCCGACCATTCGAAGATGCGGTGGGTGTAGTCCCAGTAGTCTTCCAGCGACTCGCCCTTGATCGCGAACACCGGCGTGCCGGCGGCGGCGATGGCGGCGGCGGCGTGGTCCTGGGTCGAATAGATGTTGCACGAGGCCCAGCGCACATCGGCGCCGAGAGCCTTCAGTGTCTCGATCAGCACCGCCGTCTGGATGGTCATGTGCAGCGAACCGGCGACGCGGGCGCCCTTGAGCGGCTGCGACGCGCCATATTCGGCGCGGGTCGCCATGAGGCCGGGCATTTCCGTCTCGGCGATGTTCAGCTCCTTGCGGCCCCATTCGGCGAGGCCGATGTCGGCGACCACATAATCGTTGAAATGAACCGTCATGCGTTTCTCCAGGTCTTGGGTCTCTCGGGATCGAGGCGTCGGGGAGGACGCTCGTTGGCGGCTCTTTAGCAGAGGGCCATTCGAGATGCAATAAAGATATGTGCAAGTCTTTATGTCTAATTTGAACACAATGCGCATGCCCACTCGCAATCGACAAAATTCTGTTGCAAATTCTTAATTTGTTTGAGCTTCTCTGCGCCGAACAAAACTGGGAAGCTGTAGACAATGTCGACATACACGCAGTTGGAGAATGACGCAGTTTCGAATTCGGCGAGCAGCCGTGTGCGGCTCGACATGCCCGGACGCTGTCTGCTCGAGTCGAAATACGAGCATGACTGCATGGCCGCCGAAATGTCGGCCGAACAGCTCGCCGTCGTCCTTCCAACCCGTCCGCCGATCGGCGCGCCCGTGGTGGTCTACATCGATATTTTCGGACGTCTGGCCGGCAATGTATCGAAATTGACGCCGTTCGGATTCGAGATGACCCTGCGCATGCCGCAGGCCAAGCGCGAAAAACTTGCGGCCCAACTCGAGTGGCACGCGAGACGCGCCGAGCCCGACCGGTTCGACAAGCGCCAGAACGAACGCATCGTGCCGCTGACACAAATTGCGGTGATGAGACTCGGCGGCTTCGAACACATCGTGAAGATCAACGACATTTCCTGCGACGGCGCCAATATCGAATCCGCCTACCAGCCGCCGGTCGGCATGCGCATCGTCGTCGGGTCTTCGCCCGCAGTGGTGGTGCGTCACTCGGAAACCGGTTTCGCCTGCCAGTTCGAGACGCCATTCGACATGCAGTCGCTGGACGGATCCATGCGGTTGTAGAGGTCGGAGAAACTCCATTTCCAATGCGAACGCGTGCGCCGCAGCATGAATTTGGCCGCAGGTGAAATGTGCGAAAGCGTCTGCGCTTCATTGCGCGAGCCTTCGTCCTTGTCCTAATGTTCCCACCAATGAGAAGCCGCCCGGGACAAGTGCGGCCATAGACGAAGGGAGCCGAAATGGACGACGCAGTCGCGCAAACCGCAGATATAATCGAAATCATGCGGTATCTGCCGCACCGATATCCATTCCTGCTGATCGACAAGGTCGTCGGCATCCGCGGCGACGATTTCGGTATCGGCGTCAAGAACGTGACCATGAACGAGCCGCAGTTCCAGGGGCATTTTCCGGAACGTCCGGTGATGCCCGGCGTACTGATGATCGAAGCCATGGCGCAAACCGCCGGCGTCGTCGCCCTGCGGGCACAAGGCGAACTCGAGAAGCCGAAACTCGTCTATTTCGTCACCATCGACGAAGCGAAGTTCCGCAAGCCGGTCGGCCCGGGCGATCGTATCGAATTCCACATGACCAAGACCGCGCAGCGTCGCAACATGTATTGGTATTCCGGGCGGGCGCTGGTTGACGGCGCCCTGGTCTGCGAGGCGAAGATCAGCGCCATGATGGGCGTCTGATCCGGTGAGCCCGCGCATTCACCCGTCTGCGATCGTCGAGGATGGCGCAAGGCTGGGGGACGACGCCGAGATCGGCCCCTTCTGCAGGGTCGGCGGCGAGGCGGTCGTGGGCGCAAGGGCGCGGCTCGTCTCGCATGTCGTGGTCATGGGGCGCGCCCGCATCGGCGCGGGAACGCAAATCTTTCCCTTTGCCGTCGTCGGCGCGCCGTCACAGGACCTGAAGACACAGGGCCACGATGGTGCGCTCAAGATCGGCGACGACTGCATCATCCGCGAAGGCGTCACCATCAATGGCGGGACGCCCGGCGAGCACGGCACGCGGATCGGGCGCGGCTGCGCGCTGCTCGCCTATTCGCATGTCGCGCATGACTGCCGGCTCGGCGATCACGTGACGCTGTCCAACAATGTCCTGCTCGGCGGCCATGTCGAGATCGGGGATCACGCCATGGTCGGCGGCGGAACCGCCGTGCATCAATTCGTGCGCATCGGCGCCCATGCCTTCGTCGCGGGACTCTCCGGGCTCGAAGGCGATGTCGCGCCCTATTGCCTTGCCGGCGGCAATCGCGCGCATCTCTTCGGCCTCAACCTCGTCGGTCTGCGGCGCCGCGGCTTCGACGAACAGCGGATCGCGGGACTGCGCGCCGCCTATCGCCTCGTTTTCGCCAAAGGGGCGCCGCTCGATGCGCGCCTCGAAGCAGCCGAAGCGGCAACGGACGACACGGCGGACGTGAAGACCTTCCTCGACTTCCTGCGCGCGCCATCGCAGCGACCGCGGTGCGCGCCGCGCGCCGGGGCCGATGACGCGACCATCGACGGAACGTGAATGCGGATTTTCCTGATTGCAGGCGAGACTTCCGGCGACGCGCTCGGCGCGGCGCTGATGCGCGCCCTGCGACAGGCGCGACCCGATGTCGAAATTCTCGGCGTCGGCGGCGCGGCGATGGCGACGGAAGGGCTCGAGTCGCTGTTTCCGATCGAGGACATCGCCGTCATGGGCCTGCTGCCGGTCCTGGCGCGACTGCCGACGCTGGCCGAGCGCATCCGGCGCACCGCACGCGCCGTCATCGCGGCCGGACCCGCCTGCCTCGTGCTGATCGATGCGCCCGACTTCACCCACCGCGTCGCCCGCAAGGTGCGCCGCGCAGCGCCGCGCCTGCCGGTGGTGGATTATGTGAGCCCGACCGTCTGGGCCTGGCGGTCCGGGCGGGCGCGGGCGATGCGCGCCTATGTCGACTGCGTTCTCGCTCTGCTGCCGTTCGAGCCCGCCGCCTACCGACGACTGCGCGGCCCGCCGTGCATTTATGTCGGCCATCCGCTTGTCGAACACATCGACGCGCTCGCGCCGCGTCGGCGCGAACTTACGACGGTCGGCGCGCCCGCCTCCAACGCCGACGCAGACCCGCGCCCGCAGGGTGAACGGCTGACATTGCTGGTTCTGCCCGGCTCCCGCCGCGCCGAGATCGCCCGTATGACGCCGCTCTACGGCGAGACAGTCGCGCGACTGCTGGCGCAATGGCCGGACCTCGATGTCGCCATTCCCGTCGCGCCCGGCATGGAATCGTTGCTGCGCGAAAAATTGCGTAACTGGACGATCACGCCGCGTCTCCTGACGCCGCACGAAAAATATCCGGCCTATCGCGACGCACGCGCTGCGCTCGTCACCTCGGGGACGGCCACGCTCGAACTGGCTCTTGCCGGAGTGCCAATGGCCGCCGCCTACAAGGTGTCGCCTCTGGAATATCCGCTGCGACGGCTGATCGAGGTCGCGCATTTCGCGCTGCCCAATCTCGTGCTGGGCGAGCGGGCGGTTCCCGAATTCCTGCAGCACGAGGCGACCCCGGCGGCGCTGGCCCGCGCCTTGGCTCCCTTGCTCGGTGACAGCGAAACACGCCGCACGCAAGTCGCAGCGCTGGCGAACGTGCGCGACACGATCCTGCGGGCCGGCCGCGACCCGAGTGCGCGGGCGGCAGAGATCGTTCTCGAGCGCGCTGTGTGGGGATGAGTCGAACGCGCGCGCCGAGGCGCGCATTTCACCTCACCCGAAAGGCCGCGTGACACGCGCCGCAAGCCTGCGTGACCTTCGCCAGTTGCGCCAGTGCGGGCTTCACGTCGTCGCCCGGTTTCATCTTGCCGGCGATGTCCGAAAAGGCGCTGGCCTGTTCGTGCATCGTATAGCCGAGATCACGCATCTCCTGCGGCATGACGCCGGCCATATGGGCAGCCATCATCGACATCTGATCGCCGGGCTTCGCGCCATTCTCCGCGCCGGGCTTGCAGGCGGCCGAATGCGGCGAGGCGAGGCTGAGCTGCGCATCGGCGAGCTTCGCCGCCCTGGCTCCGTCTCCCGCCGCGAGCGCTGCTGTGATGTCGCTGATGGAAGTGAAATGCGCCTGCATGTTGGCCAGAAAATGCTGACGCATCATGTCCGGCATCTCGACCAGCTTTCGCGCATCGGTCGCGGGTTTCATACTCATATGCGCCGCATGGTCCTCGGCGGCGAATGCGGTGGTGGCCGCGACGAGCGCGGCGACGACGACGATCTGTCTCATGTGATCCCTTTCAGTGTTCCGGCAGATGCAAGATCTGGCCCGGACGCAATTTCCTGTCCGCTCCGGGATTGAGCGGAAGAATATCGCGCCAGCGCCGGCTTGCCCCGAGGCGTTTCGCCGCAATGCGCGACAGCGTTTCGCCCGGCGCAACGACATGGTCGCGCAGCGGGGCGTCCGTCTGCGCCACGGACGGCGCAGGCGCAGGCGCGGGCGCGGGAGCCGGCTCTGCCGCATCGACCACCTCGAGCGCGCCGTGCAGCATCCCCATCCAGCACGAGAAGGCGATCGCTCCCGCCTCCTTCGGCGTGAACTCGACGATCTGCGCGCCCGGTGTCACCTCGATTTCCCGCCCAAGCGAAGGGACCACGATCCGGCGATTGCACTGGGTGATCTCGTCGCCGAGGATCACCCATCGCACCGGGACACCCTTGCGCAGCGCGACGCGCGGGGTCGAATAGCCCGACTTCGTCACATGTGTCTCAATGTATTGCGTCGCCTCCGCCAACGTCGCCGTCATGGGCAGCGGCGGTGTTCGCATGAGCGATGCAAAATCGTAACCCCAGCCGGTGAGGACGAGGCCGCGATTGATCATCACCGCGCCGAGCGCGACGACGATCACGCCGGACAGCCTGAGCAGGCGATGCGTCAGCGTGCTGGAAAACACGCTGGCGACGGCGCCGAAGGCTGTCAGCGCCGGCAACGTCCCGAGCCCGAAGGCCAGCAGCATCTTGCCGCCCTCGGCAGCGCTGCCGGTTCCGGCCGCCATCACATACATTGCCTGCAAGGGGCCGCAGGCGATCATCAGACCGTTGAGCAGCCCGATGACGAACGGCCAGTGAGGCGCATGCGCCTCGCGTTCGACGAGAGCGGCGACCGGCCGCGGCAAGCCGAGCCGGAACCGCCGCAGGCGCCGCAGCAGCCCCAGCATGTTGAGGCCGAAGACGATCAGGAATAGGCCCGCTGCGATGCCGGCGCCGCCGCGCAGCGTCGGCGTGAAGGCGACGAAGGCGCCGAGCCAGCCGAACAGCGCCCCGAGCCCCGCATAGGACAGCGTCTTCCCCGCGGCGTAGAAAAAATGCGACGGCAGGGGCGATCGCCCCAGCCGCGCATCGGTGGCGACATAGCCGACCACGAAACCGCCGCACATTCCGACGCAGTGAAATCCCGTGAGCAGGCCCAGCACGAACAGCAGCGGCAGGCTGAGATGGCGTCCGACATCGGGCGCGCCGGCGTCGCCGATCCAGCGCGTATCCGCCCAGATCAGCGCAACGAGAGCGGCGACGCTCGCGACGCCCGCCGACGCGCGCCGCAACAGGCTGCGCTGCGGACGTGGATTGTCGGGCGTGAATATCCTGTAGCCGAGCCGCTCGATGGTCGCGGCGATCTGTGCTTCGGCAACGCGCGCCAGATCGTAATCGACAACGACGGTCTCCGTGGGATAATCGGCGGCGACGCGGGCGACGCCGTCGAGCTTTTCGACAGAAGCGCGGACAATTCTCTCACAGCCGTGGCAATGCATGCCATGGGCGTGCAGCACGGCGCGCGCGCGCGGTTCTTTGTCGTCGTCTGGCCGCATTTTCAATTCGCCGGGCGGCGGCAGTCGCGCCGCCGCACCGGAACCAGACTACTTGCCGCAGGTGTTTACGCCAAGCAGCGTATAGGCCGGACAAAAGCGGATGAAGGCCGTCGCCAGCGGCACGAGGCCGACGAGTCCCCACATCGTCTGAGGCCCGACAAAGACGAGGCTGAGCAGGCCCAGCCCGGCGACGATGCGGATGATGCGGTCGGCATTGCCGATGTTCGGATTCATGATGGTGACCCTTTGCGAGGAAAGACGCGTGAAATTAATTCGCCGGCCATCTTGCGGGGGAGACTTTGTCACACGCGCCGGCGCGGCCTTTCGACGCGCCTCGCGTCAGTCGCGGCTGTTGGCGCAGAGGAGTTGCAACGCGGTCTTGTCCACGACTTCGACGGCCCCGCGCGAGAGGCGCACCCAGCCGGAGCGCTCGAATGTCTTCATCGTGCGGCCGACGACTTCGCGCGCGGTGCCGAGATCGGCGGCGAGCAATTGTTGTGTCGCCCGCACGGCGCCATCTGCATCGACCAGCGCCAGAAGCCGTTCGGCAAGGCGGACGTTGATCGGCGTGCAGATGATTTCCTCGATGCGCGACATCAGCGTGGCAATGCGTTTGCTGTAGCCGTCGAACACCAGCGCGCGGAACGCCGCCGATCGCCCCATCAGAGCGCTGAATCGCTCGGCGGCGATGACATGCGCGACGACATCGGTTTCCGCCACGCCTTCAGCGGAATAGGCCTCGGCGGCCAGCAGCGAGGCTGTCGTCAGGATGCAGGTCTCGTCGGCCGAAACGCGGTAAAGCACGATCTCGCGGCCTGATTCCGTCACCCGCTGCACCCGCACCACACCTGACTGAATCAGTGGAAACTGCACGCAGTCGTCGCCGGGGCGGAACAGCACGGCGCCGCGCGGCAACATCTTGCGAACCGCGCTCTCGCGCAGCAAAGTTCTGGTTTCGGCGTCGAGGCCGACGAGCGAGGGAGCAGACTCGATCCAGTCCTGCGCCATGGAGCGTCCTTCGAAAGTTTGGAACGATCAGCGGGGAGACCGGACCTTCGCGGCCGGCGCCTTGCCGTCTGCGGAGACCGGGCCGCAATCCGACGCGCAGAACAGCTCGTAGAGCAGTCCAATGACGCGCGAGACCTTGTCGTCGGCGAGCGAGTAGTAAATCGTCTGCGACGCGCGGCGGGTTTTCACCAGCTCATCCTCACGCAACCGCGCAAGATGTTGCGACAGCGCCGACTGCGAGAGGCCGACGGCATCCTGCATGGCGGAAACCGACAGTTCCCCCTTGTGCAACTCGCACAGGATCATCAAGCGATGACGATTGGCCAGCGCCTTGAGGAAACTTTCGGCCTGCGCGGCCTTGGGCGCCAATTCCATTACATTCATAAGTTCTAATTTATGAAGCGCCCTCGCAGCTGTCAAGCGGCGCAGCTTGATCGAAGCTATGGTTGCGCTAGGTCTGGAAGGATCGGCGGAAACCGGAAAGAGGCGAAGCAGCATGGCAAGAAACGGCGCGGCGCGCCTGCGCAAACCTTGGCTGTTTGGTTCGCTCGGCGGTGCGCTCGGCAGCGTCGCCGGCGATCTCCTTGCCGGCGCAACCCTTGCCGCCATTGCCATTCCCGAGCAGATGGCGACGGCGCGGCTCGGCGATTTTCCACCCGCCGCCGGCTTTCTCGCCTTCATCGCCAGCGCTCTCGCCTTTGCCGCCTTCGGCGCGTCGGGAAGGCTTTCGGTCGGCGCGGATTCGACCATCACACCGATCTTCGCCGGCGCCCTGGGACTATTCGCCGCAGCCGGCCCGTCGCACATCGCGGGGCTCGCGTCGATGCTGGCGCTGCTTGTCGGAGCGCTGTTGTTTCTGGGCGGCGTGTTTCGGCTGGGCTGGGTCGCGGATCTGCTGTCGACCCCGGTGACCACCGGCTTTCTCGCTGGCATCGCCATTCATATCGCGGTGGGTCAGACACCGCAGTTCCTCGGTTTGCCGCCGGCTGAAGGCGATATTTTCAGGCGGCTCTCGGCGCTCGTCCGCGACATCGGCGAGTACAATCCTCCGACCGCGATAATAGGAGCGGCGACTCTGGCGTTCATCGTCGTTGCGGAGCGGATCAGCGCCCGGATCCCTGCCCCACTGTTCGCGCTCGCGGCGGCGGCGCTGGCGACGCGGCAGTTCCACCTCGACGCACGCGGCGTCGAAACGCTCGGCGCAGTGGCCAGCGTCCGGCCATCGCTGTCCCTTCCGGACGTCTCGTTCGGTGAAATACGCCAACTGTTCGGCCTTGCCTTCGTGATCGCCGTGGTGGTGATGATGCAGACGGCGGCGACGACCCGCTCCTTTCCCGACGATTCCGGCCAGCAGCCGGATGTCGACCGCGACTTCGTCGGTCTCGGCGCGGCCAATCTGCTGTCGGCGCTGTTCGGCGCCTTTCCGGTCAACGCCAGTCCACCGCGCACGGCGATCGTCGCGGAAACCGGAGGACGCTCGCAGATGGCGTCGCTGTGGGCGGCGCTGGCCGTGCTCGGCGTTGGCCTCTTTGGAGGCAGTCTGTTGGCGACAGTGCCGGAGGCGTCGCTGGCCGCCGTCCTGCTGTTCGTCGCGGGTCGAATCTTCCGGCTGAAGGCCATGGTGAAGATCGGCGCGACGACGAAGACCGAATTCGCGCTGATGGCGGCGACGCTGCTGGCGGTCGCGGCGCTGCCGGTGCAGACCGGCGTAGGTCTCGCCATCACCCTGTCGCTGATCCACGGCGTCTGGACCACCACGCGCGCTCGGCTGATCATGTTCGAACGCCTGCCGGGCGAAACCGTGTGGTGGCCGGAAAACCCGCAACTCGCCGGCGAGACAATTCCCGGCGTGCTGGTGGTCGGCTTTCAGGCGCCGCTGTCATTCCTGAACGCCTGGCAATTCGCGCAGGATCTGAATGACGCCGTCGCGCACGCCGGCCCCGGACTGCGGCTGATCGTGCTGGAGGCGAGCAGCATCGTCGAGATCGACTACACGGCGGCGACGGTGCTGGCGCAAACCATCGACCAGCTCCGCGCCGCCGGTTTTGTCTTCGCCATCGCCCGGCTGGAGTCGGTGCGGGCGCAGGCCGCGCTGACGCGCTTTGGCGTTCTCGACAGGCTCGGGACGGGACGGCTGTTTCACAGCGTCGACGAGGCGACCCGCCGGCTCGCCCAGAACGCCCCGGACTGACTCCATCGCAGGCGCGACATTGCGCGCACTTGCGCCCGCCATTATATTTGCTATATCTAATTTAGAATATCATTGTAGATGAGCCAAAAGGAGGGAAGCCATGCGCCAGGATACCCACCATGATCGCCGCAGCCTGTTGAAGCGTCTGGGTATGGCGATAACGCTGCTCGGCCTCGACGCGTCTCCGGCCAGCGCCAGGTCCAGCAAGGCCGCGGCGGCCTATCGCGACTCGCCGAAGGGCGGCCAGTCCTGCGCCAATTGCAGCTGGTACTCTTCGGGCGGACGTTGCGAAGTGGTTTCCGGCAAGGTTTCGCCGCGCGGCTGGTGCGCCCTGTGGGGCTGAAGGCGGCGCCCCATATCGATCGGAACGCAGCGAAAAGGAAACCGCAATGACCGACAACTGGCCCGAACTGATCAAGACCCTGTCGGCCGACATCCGCACCCTGCGCGTCGGCGCGCCGGAGGTGATGAAAGCCTTTTCCGCCATGGCGCAAGGCGCCGGCGCTGAGGGCGCGCTCGATCCCAGGACCAAGGAACTGATCGCCCTCGCCATCGGCGTCGCCGTGCGCTGCGACGACTGCATCGCCTTCCACGCGAAGGCCGCGCTCGATCGCGGCGCGACGCGCGAGGAGATCATGGAGACGCTGGGTATGACCGTCTACATGGGCGCAGGCCCGTCGGTCATGTATGCGAGCCACGCCATCGCGGCGGTCGAACAATTCGAAGCGGCGAAAGCCGGCTGAAACAGGAGACATCATGCTGGGCAATCTGCTGTCCAAACTCACCGGCGGCGACGCCACGCCGACCATTGCACACGAAGACTTCGCCATGGGCGTCGCCTCGAAAACGCTGGCAATCGTCGATGTGCGCGAGCCGCACGAATATGCCGCCGGCCATGTGCCGGGAGCGGTCAACATGCCGCTCGGGCAGTTCGATCCCGCCGCATTGCCCAAGGGCAAACCGGTCGTGCTGGTATGTCAGGCGGGCGGGCGCTCTGCCAAGGCGCTGACGGCGACGATGCGCGCGGGGCTGGACGGCGTGCGGCACTACGCGCCGGGCACCGGCGGCTGGCGCGCCGCGGGCGGCCCGGTGGAATAAGCGACCTTCGCTTCAAATCCCGCTCGAGCGGGACGAGAAGCAGAAGTTCTCCAGAAGCATCGCTGGCGCGCCGACCGCGCTGGCGCTGCTGTCCGGCTTCACGCGCTCGCTCGACCCCAGCGCTGCAATATTGGCGAAGGCTGCACCGAGACTCTGATTGAAGCGCATGTTCTTCACTGGCGCGACGATCCTGCCATTCTCGATGAGAAAATTGCCGTCGCGCGTGAGGCCGGTGACCAGCAGGCTGCGCGGATCGACCATGTTGGAATACCAGAAACGCGTGACCAGCACGCCGCGCGTGACGCTGCGGATCATCTCGTCGACTGGCGTTGCGCCGCCGGCCGCGGAGAAATGCCGCGGAAACGGCACGACATCGCCGCCGCTCTTTTGCGCATAGGCGCGCGAGCGGTAAAAGCTTTCCGCCTGCCCGCCGGAAATCCAGGCGCGCGGGCGATGCGGCACGCCTTCCCAGCCGATCGCGCCTTCGGGCGCCAGAGCGTCGTCCGGCCCTGACAACAACGACAGCTTGCCATCGAACATCGCGCCGCTCTTGCCGGCATAGAAACTGCGGCCTTCGTCCATGGCGCGGGCGTCGAGCGCGGTCATCACATAGCGCAGCAATTCGGCCGAGGCCGCCGGCTCCAGCAGCACCGTGTAATTGCCAGGATCGAGATCGACCGGCGCCGCGTCCTGCGCCGCCTTCGCGCAGGCCCGGCGCGCGACCGCCGCAGCGTCGAGGTCCGCCGCGGCGATGTGCGAAGCGCTGGCCCAGCCGGACCATGTGTCACCCTTCGTGCGGGCGGTGACGGCGAAGTCGATCTCGCTCGCGCGGTCATAGCCGAACAGGCCGGCGCTGGTGGCCATGGCATCGAAGCGCCGACGGCTCGCCGCAAAGCCGAATGTGTCGACGCCGCGCCGCGCGCCTTCGTCGATCGCCTCCCCCGCCGCCTGCGCCAGCGCATCGAGCCGGAGCAGCCCGGTCGCCTCGTCGTAGCGGCGCGAGGCGGCGTAGTTCTGCGGACCGAGCGGCGCAACATAGTCCGGGTCCGGCGGCAGAAGCCGCGCGATCTCTTCCGAGCGGGCGACGGCGGCTGAGATGGAGGCGTCGTCGAGGCTGGATGTCGAGGCGGAGCCGATGGCGTCGTCGATATGCGAGGAGATGCGCAGCGTGGCGTCGGAGCCGGCGATGTTGGTGGTCGCGGTCCCGCGAGCAAAGCGCAGGCTCTGCTCTTCACCGCCGGTGAGCGAGACGGCGCAGCCCTGCGCTTTTGAAAGCGAGAGCGCGCGGGAAAGGAGAGCGGCGGCGGCCGATTCGTCGAGGAACATTCTCAGCGCCCCGTGTTGAGCACGGTCACGCCGCGAAAGCGCGCCGGGACGGCGCCGTGCGAGACCGGCGCGACCTGCACCGGCTCGGCCTTGCCACAGGTGAAAGTGCCGTGCAGCCGGTAAGCCGAAGCGTCGCACAGGCCGTCGAGGGCGTTCCAGAAGGGAATCGTGCGGCTCTGATAGGCGGCGTCGCGCACCATGTCGCCGATCCGGCCGTTGCGGATTTCGTAAAACAATTGCCCGCCGAACTGGAAATTGTCGCGCTGCTGGTCGATGCTCCAGCTTCCCGCTCCGACGACATAAAGCCCGCGCTCGACGCCGCCGACGAGTTCGTCCAGCGAACAGGGCGCCGGATTGGGCGCCAGCGAAATATTGGGCATGCGCTGGATGGGATAGGCATCCGGCGAATCGGCATAGGCGCAGCCATTGCTCCCGGACCGGCCGATGTAATGCGCCTGCCCCAGCGCCATCTGGTAATTCTCGAATACGCCGCCGGAGACGATGTCGAAGGCAGCCGCCGCGGCCGGCGCGCCGTCGTCGTCGTAGCCGATGGTGGCGAGGCCGCCCTCCTGCGTGCGATCGGCAAAGATGCGCATCATGTCCGAGCCGATGCGCAGCCGGCCGAGCATCTCCGGTTTGACGAAGGTCGTGCCGGCGAAATTCGCCTCCCAGCCCAGCGCGCGGTCGAGCTCCGTGGAATGGCCGATGGTTTCATGGATGGTGAGAAAGAGGTTGGACGGATCGATGACCACATCCATCACGCCGGCCTCCACCGGCCGGGCGGCCAACTTCTCGCGCGCCTGCGCGCCGGCCAGCGCCGCCTCCTCCACCAGGCCGCAGCCCAGCACATGGTCCCAGCCAGCGGCGCGCGCCGGGGTCATGCTCTCGCGCGTCGCGAAACGCCCCGCGGCGCGATCGACGGCAGTGGCGACGAATTGCGGATGCACCCGCGTGCGGGTCTGGGAAATGCGGGCGCCGGCGCTGTTGGCGAACAGCCGCTCCTCGCGCGCCGCAAAGGAATAAGCGACACAGAAATCCGCGCCCGCCGCCTTGGCGGCAGCGTTGACCGCCAGCAGCAGATCAGCCTTGTCCCGCGCGGGGACCGCGAAGGGGTCGATGGCGATGGGCAGCGCCCATTCGGCCTCAGCTGTCGTCGGCTCCTCCAGCCGGATCGGCGCGTGCTGGATCGGCCGCACGGCCCGCGCATTGTCGAGCGCCCGCGCTGCGCCATCGCGAATGGCCTGCGGATCGAGGCTGCGCGCCCCGCAAAAGCCCCAGCAGCCATCGAGCAGAACCCGCAGGCCGAAGCCGCGAGTGGCGCTCTCCGAAAAATTCTCCAGCCGCTCGTCGCGGACAGAAATACTTTCGCGCAGGGTTTCGCCGAGGCGAATGTCGGCGTAAGACGCGCCGGCGCGACGGGCCGCGTCGAGCGCCAGATCGGCGAGATCGGCGAGCATGTTGCGATCGAGGCGAAAGGCGGATGGTGCGGCGACGGCCAAGGACGGGCTCCTGCGCGGCGCCAGCAAGGACACCGCTTCGTTGTCTCTTGCCGCAATCTGGCTGCGCATGCGGTTTTTGGCAATCGCCCCGGGGGCGCCACGGCGACTTTTCGCTTGGCGGCGCGCCGCGAAGCGGCTATACGAAGCCTTCAAATCGTGGCGCGCGGCCGGCCGGTCCCGCGCCGCGACTGTTTTGGGGCGCGCAAGCGCGGAACCGGCGTCGGGGGAGTCGCATGGCCAATCCGTTCGAGTTTCTTCAGGGCGTGCGGCAGGAAGCGGGCAAGGTCGCCTGGCCGACCCAGCGCGAAACGCTGATCACCACCGGCCTCGTCATCGCCATGGTGATTTTCGCCAGCCTGTTCTTCGTCGTCGTCGACTGGGCCCTGCGCTTCGGCGTCGGCATGCTGCTGCGCATCGGCCAGTAATCATTCGGATCGAACGCTCATGTCCATGCGCTGGTATATTGTTCACGCCTATTCGAACTTCGAAAAGAAAGTCGCCGACTCCATTCGCGAATCGGCCGGGCAGCGCAACCTGGCTGACCGGTTCGAGGAAATTCTCGTCCCGACCGAGCATGTGGTCGAGGTGCGCCGCGGCCGCAAGGTCAATACCGAGCGTAAGTTCTTCCCCGGCTACGTGCTGGTGAAATGCGATCTCACCGATTCGGTGTTCTCGCTGATCAAGAACACGCCCAAGGTCACCGGGTTTCTGGGCGCCGACAACAAGCCGATGCCGATCAGCGAAGAAGAAGCGATGCGGATCAAGGGCCAGGTGGCGGAGGGCGTCGAGCGTCCGAAGCCGACCGTGTCCTTCGAGGTGGGCGAAACCGTGCGCGTCGCCGACGGCCCCTTCGCCAGCTTCAATGGCCTCGTCGAGGAAGTGGACGAAGCCCGCTCCCGCCTCAAGGTTGCCGTCTCGATCTTCGGCCGCCCGACGCCGGTGGAGCTGGAGTTCGCACAGGTCGAGAAGGTCTGAGGTCGTGGCCGGCGCGCCATTCGCGCGCGCCGGAGCGGTTTTTCACCGCATGAACAGAGCGCCTGCGAAAACGAGATAAAGCAGACTCGACCGCGACAGCTTTTCGCCGGTCACATCTCCGCCCCGGAACATCGAATAGAGCAGTCCCGTCGCAAGGATCGTGATGAATCCAGCGATGACCAGCGCATGGTCGAACAGCCACGGCGTGTAGAACAGCCCGAAGGCGGTCGGGATCGTCGCCTGAATCATCATGGCGCCGCTGATATTGGCCAACGCCAACCGCTCCTTGCCCTGCCGCACCCAGATAATCGCATTGACGGTCTCGGGCATTTCGGTGGCGATGGGGCTCAGCAGCAGCGCGACGAGCTGGGTCGGAATGCCGAGCGCCGGCCCGATCGCATCGAGTTGCGACACGAACACCCGCGACGCGGCAAAGACGACGATCAAGGCGACACCGGTCTGCAGGCCCGCCCAGAACAGCCCCGGATCGTTGTCCTGTGGGCGGAAGGTCAGCGGCTCCAGCGCCTCGGCGTCGTGAAGGTCGCCGTCCGAGCGCAGCTCCTTCCAGACATACAAGGCGTAAGCCGCCAGAAACAGGCCCCCGAGCCAGCTCTTTCCTACAAATGTCACGAAGCCGAAGGCAAATTTGAACAGGAAGATCGCCAGAAACCAGGCCTGATCCTGACTGAGCCGCGCACAGTCGGCTTCGACTGCGGACTTCCTCTCGACATGGAGCCGTTTCGAGCCCAGCAATGTCAGGCCCACAACGCCGTAGGCCAGCGTGCTGAGCGCCAGCGGCCCGCCGAGCGCCGCTCCGACGCCGACATCCTTCTCGTCAGCGCTATGCCCGAACGCCACTGCGACGAAGGTCACGACGCTTTCCGGCAAGGCAGTGCCGAAGGCCGCAAGGATGGTGCCGGTGGCGGTCTGCGTCAGCGAAAGCCGGTGGCCGAGCCATTCGACGCCATTCACGAACAATTCGCAGGCAAAGTAGATCGCGGCCGCGGAGCCGAGGAACAGGAGGACGGTGAGGATCATGCGTGGGTCCGGCGGTCGATCGGAGAACGGGCGCGTCGACCGGGCCTGAGAGACGAAGCAGCCCGAGCTGCAAGGGACTGGACGCGCGGATGCTCTTTCCGGTCTAGCCAAAGACCCGGATCACGGCAATAGCCGCTTGCGATCGGAGCGCTCGGCTCAGGCCCCTATTCGCGCAGCGCAAAGCTGTCGAAATGCGGCTTCTTCGTCGATTCCGGAGAACGCATCACGCGGAATGACCAAAGAAAAATCTTCGCTGACAGCGAGATGGATATAACTCTTCGCGACTTCGATTTTTCGAAACGCGCTCCAACGCCAGGCAAACCAGTTTTGCCCGCGCCGCATGGCGACTCCGAGAGCGGAAACCCGCAAGGATTGACGCACTCCTGCTGGCCGGGCGACGGGATTGACGCCCTTTGCCGGAAAGAACAAGCGCGTCATCAAGTCTTTGATACAGGACGCGGCTATCAGAGGCGGCCCAAGCGTGCATGGCGATAGGACACCGGCCCCTTGGCCAATTCCGATGAGAAAGGCAAAATAGGCCAACTGCCCCAAGGCAAGAACGGCAGCGGCGTCGGCGGCCCATGATTTCCACCGGCTGCGGCGGTCGCTGGCGCAATACAGCAGGCAAGCGACGATCAGGATCGACGTGACGCCAACGGCCGGACCTGCCATCCTCTGCCACGAAAGCATATTGAGTTTCTTGAGCTGCGCAATATAGGTCACTGTGGAAATCGCCTGAGAAATCATTACGAACCAAAGCACGAAGACCATGAACCTTCCGCTCCCGGGAGCAAGAAAGTTCGAGGCGCGCCTTTGCGCGCGTTTGCCTTCCTGCAAGCGCAAATCATCGTCCGCGCGCCAGTGAAGGCGAAATATCCTGTTGCTTTTCATTTGCGTGCATCCCGGATCAGGCAATTGAGGCAAAATACGAACTCGCCGAGTTGCTCTTCATTCGCGAGCAAACGCGATGGAATGAACATGCCGGCCCCATCGCTCCTTGCGCCTTCGGGCGAAAAGAGAAGGCGAATGCGGTTGGGAGCGCGTTGTGCGCTGGCGAAAGCGCTCCACGGGAAAAACCTGCGCGCGTCCTGCATTCTCAAGACGAGGCCATCTTCGGCGATGATGTATTTCATCGGCCCGAGGTGGATGCCCTCGCGAAGGTCGCGATACGTGCGCGGGCGCCACGCCTGCCGCAGCAGTCCGAAAAACGAACGGCCCATGACCCAGACAAACATGCCGGTCATGGGCAACGCGATGGCCAGCATCGCGAGAACGAAGTAAAGAATCCCGGACTCCTGAAGACGCCGCCATTTCTCGGCGGAGGCGAGAACGCCCGCAAATCCGACCACGATTCGCGGTAGCGTCGAGCTGATCGGAACCATTATTGCGAGCCCGAGCACCAGATAGAGCGCGGCCAGCGCCAGCAAGGTCAGGCGCGAGTCGTTCATGGCGCGGTCGTAATCCGCGGCCGTGAGGTTTGCGTCGAGAACGATCATGGAAAAATCTCCGCTAAAAGCTTATGTGCTTTCTATGCTTGCAGCCATACGTTGATTTTTTGCAAATCTTCCCGGGCCTGCGCCGCTTGCGTCTGCCGCAAGATGCTTTATAGAAAGCGCCAGCCCTCCTCCCGAGGGCTTTTTTCGTTCCCTGCGGACCGAAAAAGAGAGACGTGGCGGGCGCGCCTTCTTCGCCAGAAGGGCTCCGCGCCGGACCACGACCTGCAACCGGCGACGCACGGGGCTCGAGCCCGCGGGCGCCGCCATTCGTTGGAGAAAGCAAATGGCGAAGAAAATCGCCGGCTACATCAAGCTGCAAGTGCCGGCCGGCGCCGCCAACCCGTCGCCGCCGATCGGCCCGGCGCTTGGTCAGCGCGGCCTCAACATCATGGAATTCTGCAAGGCGTTCAACGCCAAGACCGGCCAGATGGAGAAGGGGACGCCGATCCCCGTCATCATCACCGCCTATCAGGACCGCTCCTTCACTTTCGAGATGAAGCAGCCGCCGGTCAGCTTCTTCCTCAAGAAGGCCGTCGGCCTCAAGATCGGCAAGAAGCCTGCGTCCGGCTCCAAGACTCCGGGCCGCAACGTGGTCGGCAAGATCACCAGGGCGCAGATCCGCGAGATCGCGGAGAAGAAAATGCCGGATCTCAACTGCTCGTCGGTCGAATCGGCCATGTCGATGATCGAAGGCTCGGCCCGCGCGATGGGCCTCCAGGTGGAGGGGTAACCCATGGCGCACATCGGAAAACGCATCAAGGCCGCCCGCGAGGGCATCGAACGCACCAAGCTCTATCCCGTCGACGACGCGGTGAAGCTGGTGCGCGAGCGCGCCAAGGCCAAGTTCGACGAATCCGTCGAAATCGCCATGAACCTCGGCGTCGATCCCAAGCATGCCGACCAGATGGTCCGCGGCGTGGTCAATCTGCCGAACGGCACCGGCCGCGTTCAGCGCGTCGCGGTCTTCGCCCGCGGCCCCAAGGCGGATGAAGCCAAGGCGGCCGGCGCGGATATCGTCGGCGCGGAAGACCTCGTCACCATCGTCCAGGGCGGCACGATCGATTTCGATCGCTGCATCGCCACGCCGGACATGATGCCGCTGGTCGGTCGTCTGGGTAAGGTGCTGGGCCCGCGCGGCCTGATGCCGAACCCCAAGGTCGGCACGGTGACCATGGACGTGGCCGCTGCGGTGAAGGCCTCCAAGGGCGGCGCTGTCGAGTTCCGCGTCGAGAAGGCCGGCATCGTGCAGGGCACGGTGGGCAAGACCTCCTTTGACGGCGACAAGCTGGTCGAGAACATCAAGGCCTTCGTCGACGCGGTCGCCAAGGCCAAGCCGGCCGGCGCCAAGGGCACCTACATCCAGCGCGTCGCGCTGAGCTCGACCCAGGGGCCGGGCGTGAAGGTGGAAGTCGCCAGCCTCGGCGCGCAGCAGAGCTGAGGGTTTTCGGCTTTTGGAAGATTTGGACCGGCGGGGGCGACCCCGCCGGATTTCTTTTGCAGTGACGGCGACGCTTGCGGCCAGTCGCCGCGCCCCGTTTTCTCCCTTGCCGATCAAGCCTACATTCAGGGGCGAACCGCACACGCAGGGAGCCTCGCATGTTCAAGAAAATCCTCGTTCCCGTCGATCTCTCCGAGCCCGACATGACCAGGCTCGGCATCGACGCCGCACTCGAACTCGCCGGACTTTCCGGCGGAGATGTGCGGCTGCTGAATGTCCAGCCGCTCGTGCCCATCGCCTTTTCCGATTACATCCCGCCCAATTTCGACGATGAACTGCGGGAAAGCACGGAAAAGAGTCTCGCCGATCTTCTCGCCACCATCGCCTACCCCAGGGAAAAACTTGGCTCGGCGCTGCGCTTTGGCGCCATCTATCCCGAGGTTCTGGCCGAAGCGACGGAATGGGGCGCTGATCTCATCGTCATCGGCTCACACCGCCCGAGCATGGCCACCTATCTGCTCGGCTCCAACGCCAAGACCATCGTGCGCCACGCCAGATGTTCGGTGCTGGTGGTGCGGGGCTGAGCCGCGGCCGCCAACCCGATCGACGTGAAATTGAAACGGGCGAGGGTCAGGATGCCCCGAGGACAAGAGCGAGCGGGCGGAATGTCCGCCGCCTCGCAGCCGAGACGCGGAGCGTCGTGGGCCTGTCAATCTCGCGCAAAACGTGATTTGTTTTTGCAGCTGCGAAGGGAGATTCGCTCATGCTTGTTCTGATCCTCGGATTGCTGATTTTTCTCGGCGCTCATGTATTCGCTACGCTTCGGCCACAACGCGCGGCGCTCATCGAAACATTCGGCGAGAAGGGCTGGAAAACCGGCTTTTCGATCGTCTCCGGCGTCGGTCTCGTCCTCATCGTCTGGGGCTTCGCAGTCTATCGCAGCGACGGACTCATCCATGTGTGGACACCGCCGGTCTGGGCGCGCCATCTTGCGCTGCCTCTGGTCTGGCTGGCCTTCGTCGCCCTCGTCTCGCGCCGCACGGGGCCGGGGCGGATTCGGGGGATGCTGCACCATCCGATGCTGGTCGCGATCAAGCTTTGGGCTGCCGCCCATCTGCTGGCGAACGGCGATCTCGGCGCATTGCTGCTGTTCGGCTCGTTTCTGGCTTTCGCCGTCTATGATCGCATCGCCGTGAAAAAGCGCGGAGACGCGGGCGCGGAGACATCCGCAGACTTCACGGCCGGCGACGGCAAGGCGGTGGCCATCGGAACGGTGGTCTTCGCCGTCGTGCTGGCGCTGCACCCCTGGCTGTTCGGCGCATCGCCGCTGCGGTGACCCCCTCGCAGGCCGGGGGCCTAAAGCCGCTCGGTCATCCCGGCCGGCTCCGGCTCGGCAATGTGGTGGCGCGCGCTGGCGAGCAACATCGGCACGATGTCCTCCACCCGCTCGGCCACCATGTAGCGCACCTCGTAACCTTCGCGGATGAAGCCCTCGTTGCGCATGTGCGCCAGCAGGGACAGAAGTGGGCGCCAGAAGCCGCCGATGTCGGCGACGACCAACGGCTTCTTGTGGCGCCCGAGCTGAACCCAGGTCATCTGTTCGGTAAGCTCCTCGAGCGTGCCGATTCCGCCCGGCAAGGCCACGAAAGCGTCGGACTTCTCGAACATCAATCGCTTGCGCGTGTGCATGTCAGGGACAACCGTCAGCTCTGTGAGCCCATCGAGGGCGATCTCGCGTTCGTCGAGAAAACCGGGGATGATCCCAGTCACCTTGCCGCCGGCCTCCAGCGCGGCGCGGGCCGTGATTCCCATCAGCCCGCAGGAGCCCCCGCCAAAGACGAGCCCCATCCCCGCCGACGCCAAAGCCCGTCCGAGCGCAGCGGCCGCCGCGCCATATCGAGGATCTACGCCCGCCGAAGAGCCGCAATAAACACACACATTGCCGATCGAACCCATGGTCAGCTCTCTCTTTTCCTTCGTTCCCCCGACGGGGTGCGTCTTCGGCGCAAACGCCTTATATGACCTGCAACGTCCCGCTTCGGGAAGAATCTATCTACATAAGCCGAGCATCGTCGATGAAAACAATGGGCGCCCGCGCCGAGACCGACACACAGACCGCCGCAACGCCCGACAACCCCTCCCTCCTCGCCACCTTGCGCCGCCTCTGGCCCTATATCTGGCCGAGGGGCCGCGCCGACCTCGAGCGGCGCGTCGCCATCGCCTTCGTGCTCCTGTTTCTTGGCAAGCTGGTGAACGCCGTCACGCCCTACGGGCTCAAATGGGCGACCGACGCGCTGGCCGAAAACGGCGCCAGGGCGCTGCCGGAGGTGGCGGCTGGCGCCGTGTTTTTCACGCTGTTCGTCGGCGGCGTGCGCATCGCTGCAGTGGGGCTCATGCAGGCGCGCGACGCGCTGTTCGCCGCTGTCGCCATGCATGCGGTGCGGCGCCTCGCACAGGATGTCTTCGTGCACATGCACGAATTGTCGCTGCGGTTCCATATCGATCGCAAGACCGGCGGCCTGACCCGCGTGCTGGAGCGCGGTCGCAACGCCATCGAGACCCTGTCGCGCCTCGTGATGAGCACCGGCGCCCCGACCATCGTCGAGATCGTCTTCGTGCTCGCCGTGTTCATCTGGCAGTTCGACTGGACTTATGGCCTCGTGCTGTTTGCGACGCTCGGCGCCTATGTGGCCTACACCACCATGGCCACCAATTGGCGCATCAACATCCGCCGCAAGATGAACGACAGCGACACCGACGCCAATCAGAAGGCGGTCGACAGCTTGCTCAATTACGAGACCGTGAAATATTTCGGCGCCGAGGCGCGCGAAGCGCAGCGCTATGACAAGAGCATGGCGCACTACGAAAAGATGAGCACGCAGTCATACGTATCGCTGGCGGCGCTCAATGCTGGCCAGACGATGATCTTCATCACCGGCGTCACGGTAATGCTGGTGATGTGCGTGAAGGGCATCGAGGCCGGCCGTAACAGCGTCGGCGATTTCATCCTCATCAACGCAATGATGACGCAACTGGCGCAGCCTCTGAATTTTCTCGGCACCTTTTACCGCGAAGTGCGGCAGGCGGTGGTCGACATCGAGAAGATGTTCACTATCCTTGCGCAGAGCCCGGAGATCGCCGATCGTCCCGCCGCGCAGCCTCTCGCGGTGTCGCAGGGGCGCGTCGTCTTCGAGGACGTGCGCTTCGCCTATGATCCGGCGCGGCCGATCCTGCAGGGCGTGTCCTTCGAAGTTCCGCCCGGCCGCACGCTGGCCATCGTCGGCCCCTCCGGGGCCGGCAAGTCCACGATCTCGCGGCTGATGTTCCGCTTCTACGAGCCGCAAGGCGGTCGCATCCTTGTCGACGGGCAGGACATTCTCGCCGTTACGCAAACCAGTCTGCGCGCCGCCGTCGGCATGGTGCCGCAGGACACGGTGCTGTTCAACGACAGCATCGGCTACAATATCCGCTATGGCCGCTGGGACGCGTCGGACGACGAGGTCCGCGAAGCCGCGCGTCTCGCCCAGATCGACGGCTTCATTCGCAGCGCGCCCGGCGGCTATGACGCGCAGGTGGGGGAGCGCGGCCTCAAACTGTCGGGTGGCGAAAAGCAGCGCGTCGCCATCGCCCGCACCATTTTGAAAGGGCCGCCGATCCTCATCCTCGACGAGGCGACCTCGGCGCTCGACAGTTACACGGAAGCCGAAATCCAGGACGCGCTGCGCAGCGTCGCACGCGGCCGCACGACCATCGTCATCGCCCATCGCCTGTCGACCATCGTCGATGCCGACGAAATCCTGTTCCTCGATCACGGCCGCATATCCGAGCGCGGAACCCACGCCGAGCTTTTGGCGCAGAACGGCGCCTATGCCGGCATGTGGAACCGCCAGAGAGAGGCCGCCGAGGCGCGGGCGAAGCTGGTGGCGGCGGAGCGGGAGGAGGAAGCGGCAGCGGAGTAGGCACGCGCTCGGGCGCCAGTGGTCGGGATATCAACTATCGGGATTGAGCCCCAGAAATCTCGCCGCCCCCCGCCCCGCCGCAACGCCGGTCGAAAACGCCGCCTGCAACAGATAGCCGCCGGTCGGCGCGTCGAAATCCAGCATTTCGCCGCAGACGAACACACCGGGCAACTTGCGCAGCATCAGATCGGCGCCGACTTCGTCGAAGGCGACGCCGCCAGCAGTCGAGATCGCCCGCTCGAGCCCGGCGACGCCGCGCGCCTCGATCGACGCATTCTTCACCAGCATTGCCAGCTTGGCCGGATCCTTGGGAAGCCCTTCGGGATGCGACTCGCGCATTGTCGCCGTCTCGAAACGCGACAGTCCGGCCTTGCGCAGAAATGTCGCCAGCGACTGCCCGGGAACCCGGCGCGACAATTTGCGCGTCAACGTCTCCAGTGTGCTGTCCGGGCGCAGATCGATGTGCAGCATCGCGACGCCGTCGCGCTGCGCGGCCGCTCGGATGCGCGAGGACAGCGCATAGACCGGCCCGCCTTCCAGTCCCCTGCGGGTGACGACCACATCGCCGCGAACCTGTTCGACCCCGAACCGCACGGCGATGGTTTTCAGCGGCTGCCCCTCGAAGTCGTCACGAAAGCGGGAACTCCATTTCACCAGTGCGCCGCAATTGGCCGGCGCGAGCGGCGTCACCTCGACGCCCGCCGCTTCGACCATCTGAACCCAGGCGCCGTCGGACCCCAGCCGCGCCCAGGAGGCGCCGCCCGTGGCCAGCACCACCGCCTTCGGCTGGCAGTCGATCACGCCGTCGGCGCCGCGCAGCAGCGGCGCCCCGTTCGCCGCAAAACCCTCGAACCGCACTCCGGTCTGCAAGACGACGCCGAGCGACCCGAGCCGAGCAAGCAGGCCGCGCAGCAGCGGCGACGCCTTGAAGCTCCTGGGAAACACCCTGCCGCTGCTGCCGACGAAGGTTTCCTCACCGAGGCTGGCGCACCAATCCCGCAGCGCCTGCGGCGGAAAAGCGCGAATGAGCGGCTCCAGCGCCGGGGCCGCATCGCCGTAACGGGCGATCAGCCGCTCCAGTTTTTCGCTGTGCGTCAGATTGAGGCCGCCGCGCCCCGCCATCAGGAATTTGCGCGCAGGGCTCGCCTTGTGCTCATAGATGGTGACGCGCGCGCCGTGGCGGGCCAATGTCTCGGCCGCGACGAGGCCGGCAGGACCCGCGCCGATCACGGCGCAGAACGGGGCTTTGGTGATGGTCGGCCTCCCAGCGGACGGGTTCTCCCCGTTTCGTGCATGCTTGTTATCACGGCGCCGGCCACGCGCAACTGCCCAGGAGAAGAGGGAAAGCCTTGAGCTCGCGTTTCGAATTCACCGTTTCGCCGGAAGAAGCTGGAACGCGGCTGGACCGTTTTCTCGCCGAGCGTCCGGAAACTGCCGCAGCCCATATCTCCCGCAGCCGGATCAAGGCGCTGCTCGAAGACGGGCGGGTCGCGGTGGATGGCCACGAGACCCGTGACGCCAGCCGCAAGCTGGCGGCGGGACAGACTGCCGCTTTCGAATTGCCCCCGCCCGAACCGGCAGAGCCGAAAGGCGAAGACATCCCCCTCGACGTGGTGTTCGAGGACGACCATCTGCTGGTCATCGACAAGCCCGCCGGCCTCGTCGTGCATCCGGCCAGCGGGCATCAAAACGGCACGCTGGTCAATGCGCTGATCGCCCATTGCGGCGAATCGCTGTCGGGCATCGGCGGGGTGAAGAAACCCGGCATCGTCCATCGAATCGACAAGGACACCACCGGCCTGCTGGTCGTCGCCAAGACCGACGCTGCACATCTCGGGCTGTCGCGCCTCTTTGCCGATCATGGGCGCAAACTGCATCTCGTGCGTGAATATCGCGCCTTTGTGTGGGGCGCGCCCGACCGCGCCCGTGGGACGATCGATGCGCCGATCGGCCGTCATGCGACCCATCGCGAGCGCATGGCGGTGGTCCATGCCGAGCGCGGCAAGGAAGCCATCACCCATTGGGAAACGATGGAAACCTACGGCGCCGCGTCACTTCTGGCCTGTCAGCTGGAAACCGGGCGCACCCACCAGATCCGCGTGCACCTCGCCAGCCTCGGCCATCCGCTGATCGGCGATTCCACCTACGGCGCCGGTTTCAAAACCAAGTCCGCGCTGCTGGGGGAAACCGCCCGCGCCGCAGTCGCTTCACTCGGTCGCCAGGCGCTGCATGCAGCCTCGCTCGGCTTCGAGCATCCAGTGACGAAGGAGGAGTTGCTGTTCGAGAGCCCCCTGCCCGCCGACCTCGAAGCGCTGCGGGTGGCGCTGAAATGACTCCCGGACTCGACGCGGCGTTCGACGCCGCGCGCGCCGCGGCGCAAGCCGGAGAGGTGCCGGTGGGCGCCGCGATCCTGCGCGGCGGAGCCGTCGTCGCCGCCGCGGGCAACCGCGTGCTGCGGGATCGCGACCCGACCGCCCACGCCGAAATTCTGGCGATCCGCGCCGCCTGCGCCACGCTCGGCGATGAGCGGCTGACCGGCTGCGATCTCTATGTGACGCTGGAGCCCTGCGCCATGTGCGCCGGCGCCATTTCGCTGGCGCGCATCCGCCGTCTGTATTTTTCCGCCGCCGACGAAAAGGGCGGCGCGGTTGAAAATGGCCCGAGATACTTCGCCCAGCCGACCTGCCACCACACGCCAGAGGTCTATGGCGGCCTGCGAGAGCAGGAATCCGCAGACATGCTGCGCGCGTTTTTCAGAGAGCGGCGCTGAAGTGTCGACAGTCACCCTGGCCCCCTCGAGCAACCGACAAACGTCCCAAACCCGCTACCCCGGCCTCGACGGGCTGCGCGGCCTCGCCGCCATTCTCGTCATCCTTCACCATACGGCGCTGAAAGGCACGGACATCGGCGGCCTGTCGGTGTTTCTCTTTTTCGCGCTGTCGGGCTTTCTGATCACCGGCATTCTGGTGCGGGCGCGGCGCGAGATCGAAGCGGGGCGCGAAACGATCCGCGGCGCGCTGGGGGCTTTCTGGGTCCAGCGCGCGCTGCGCATCTTCCCGGCGTACTATGCCTGGCTGACGATTTTCCTGCCCTTCGACGCTCTGCTGTTCCATGGGCAGACACTCGAACATGTCGACTGGTATCTGCTCTACGCCCAGAATTTTCTGGTCGGATTCGTCACCCTCGCCTGGCAGGACTTCACCCACACGTGGAGCCTCGCCGTCGAGCAGCAATATTACGTGTTCTTCGCGCCGCTGACCCTGCTGCTGCCGAGCCGCTGGCACACGCGCTTTTTCATCGGGGCGATCGCTGCGTGCCTGCTCGTCGGCGCGGCGCTGGACGCCGCGGGTTATGGCGCCATCACGGTCTATCCGGCGCCGTCCACCGGCTTCGTTCTGATGGCGGCGGGCGCGCTCCTGTCGCTGGCGACGCGCGCGCAGCTCACCCCTTTCGCTCGCCCGGCGCCCGTCCTCTGCGCGCTGACGGCGACAACCTTGCTGGCGCTGTATCCGATCGCCGAGCGCGCCCAGCTCCTGCGCCTGCCCTATCCCCTGCTGCTCGCAGCATCGGCGGCGGCATTGACGATCCTGCTGGCGGCGACTCTCGCTGCGCCGCAGTCCCGGGCCGTCGCGCTACTCGAAAGCGCCCCGCTGCGCTTCCTCGGCAAGATTTCCTATGCGCTTTACATCGTGCATCTGCCCCTCGCCTATTGGGCGCACGAAACCGGCGCGCTGGATGGCGCCGGGCATGGCGTTGTTCGCGATCTCGCCGAATGCGTTGTCGTGACGCCCTTGTCGCTGGCACTGGCGACGCTGTCCTGGCGCTTCATCGAATCGCCGTTCCTGCGTCTCAAATCGCGACTGAAAACGCGGGCCGAACCCGCGCCCCTGAAAGGTCACGCCCGCGTCTGACCGGCGCCGTGCACGCGATATTTGAACGAGGTCAGCTGTTCGACGCCCACCGGCCCGCGGGCATGCATGCGGCCCGTGGCGATGCCGATCTCGGCGCCGAAACCGAATTCGCCGCCATCGGCGAATTGCGTCGACGCATTGTGCATGACGATCGCCGAGTCGACTTCCGCCATGAAGCGCGTCGCTGCGGCGTCGTCCTGCGTGACGATGCAGTCGGTATGATGCGATCCGTAGGTCTCGACATGATCGATGGCGCCGTCGATCCCGTCGACGACCCGCGCGGCGATGATGGCGTCGAGATATTCGGCGCGCCAGTCGTCTTCGCTGGCGGGCGTCACGCGGGCGTCGACTGCGCAAGTGGCGGTGTCGCCCCGAACTTCGCAGCCGGCGTCGAGCAGCATCGTCACCAGCGGGGCGAGATGCGTTGCAGAGCAAGCGCGGTCGACGAGCAGCGTTTCCGCCGCGCCGCAAATGCCGGTGCGCCGCAGCTTGGCGTTGAGCAGCAGGGTTTTCGCCATGGAAAGATCGGCTGCGGCATGCACGAAGACATGAACGATGCCTTCGAGATGCGCAAACACCGGCACACGCGCTTCATGCTGCACCCGCGCGACGAGGCTCTTGCCGCCGCGCGGCACGATGACATCGATATTGCCGTCGAGCCCGGCGAGCATGGCGCCGACGGCGGCGCGATCGGCGGTGGGCACGAGGGAAATCGCTGCCTCAGGCAGACCGGCTTCGGCGAGACCGGCCGCAAGGCAGGCGTGGATGGCGCGCGAGGAGCGCAGGCTTTCGGATCCGCCCCGCAGGATCACCGCATTGCCAGCCTTCAGGCACAGAGCGCCGGCATCGGCCGTGACATTGGGCCGGCTTTCGTAAATGACGCCGATGACGCCCAGCGGCGTCGAGACGCGTTCGATTTTCAGGCCATTCGGCCGTTCGAAGGCGGCCAGCACCTTGCCTGTCGGCTCCGGCAACTCGGCGATTTCCTCGACCCCGCGCGCCATCGCCTCGATGCGTCCCGCGTCGAGTGTCAGCCGATCGATGAAGGAGCCCGCAGTCCCGCGTGTGATTGCATCGGCGACGTCGAGGGCATTTTCGGCCAGTATATTTGCGGTGTCGCGGCGGATGCGCGCGGCCCCGGCGCGCAGTGCGGCGCGCTTGGTTTCGCCCGGCGCGAGCGCGACGACGCGCGCCGCCTTGCGGGCGCCCTGCCCGAGCCGCGCCATGAGCGCGCCGATGTCTTCCTTGTCGATGGTGGTCATGTCCGGTCGCTAACACGGCCCGGCGACGGCGTGAAGGGCAGCTGGCCCCCCGCAGCAATTCTAACTCGTCGTCTGCACGCGGGGCTCAGCCTTGGATCTGTTTTGCGATTTCGGGGGGCGGTTTGGAGTTTATGAGGGTGGTCATGAGGGTTTGCCAGTCTGGAAAGACCAGATAGGCG
>Ga0265331_10000071_pt1 | contig 150739 bp, 162 predicted proteins | sample 41923metaG_FD_202088 | JGI IMG/M metagenome (GOLD analysis project Ga0265331, IMG submission 202088) | Rhizosphere microbial communities from Carex aquatilis grown in University of Washington, Seatle, WA, United States - 4-19-23 metaG | ecosystem: Host-associated > Plants > Roots >... | reverse complement strand
GACAATCCAAACGCATTGTCGCCGCCTTTGACAACTACAATCAACGTAGCATAGACTAGTCGAAACCAAAACTAACTTTCCCTCTTTTTCCTTTTTATCTTAGAACCAAGACCTAACGTCAGTTAAGATACATTTTCATTTAACACTAGACTCGATAAATTTTTCAAAAAATATGATTGGTATGTAGATTACATGTTCTACATTCATTCAAGACAAATAACTTTGCACAAGTTGTTTTCTGCGAGCTATTTCTCAAAATGTCTTTTGTGTTGTTATTTGTTATATTTGCAATTCTTTTTGTTTTTTCATCTAGTGCATATGCAGTATTACAGCCTGGTAATCGTGCATCATTTCATATCACAAATGATTTCATAGAAATAAACTCTACAACAAAAGAAGGCCAAGTCCAGTCTATACATCTCTCCAAAGACTCACTCTTGTTTGATGTTGTAGGACATTCGGATCAAAGTGGAAATCTCTTGTCATTTTCAATCCAGAGAAAACCTGAATTGCAAAGCATGTACAAAAGTCTAGAAATTCCCAAGGGATCAAATGACGCAGTGTTCATCTATCCTAGTTTCACCCAGGCAGCCTATGAACACGGAGGTTTCTATGATTATTACAGAAAAAACTGTGACACAAGCTGCCTCACAGTACCAATACCTTCCAAGGTAGATGGATTCCAGTCTTCAAGCATTATTGGTGCATGGGTTTTGAAGCTACTCAACTACTCTTATGTTAAAGACCAAGATGTTGACAAAAATCCTGACATCCTAAAACAGTACAAGAGAGTTATAGTATTACACAATGAATATGTGACAAAAAAAGAATTTGATGCAATAACTGGTCATCCAGATGTAATATTCTTGTATCCAAATGCACTCTATGCCCAAGTCACTACAAACTATGACAACAATACAATAACTCTGGTACGCGGTCATGGTTATCCAGATTCCACAATTAAAAATGGATTTGGCTGGAAGTATGACAGTTCAAAATATGAGTATGATATCAGCTGCAGTAATTGGAATATCTACAGGTCAGGAAACTATTCTATGCTGAACTGTTATCCAGAGTTTGATATTTTGCATGACTTGAAATTAATACGCTTGATACAGAGCCCAGATCCTGCTTATTTATCAGACGATCTAAATGCGTGGTCAAAATATCCCAATGACTCAACTGCAACAAAATTGCTAAGTGATTATAATGTCACTGGAACGCGAGTCCCACACTGGGTGAGCATCAGCGCAGTTTTGGCTATAAATGGAGAAATCTCACAGACTGATTTTTCTACCATGATAAAATACCTGTACGACCAAAACCTACTTGCCTGATCGCAAATTCAAAGTTTTTACCAAAAATAAAAAACAGACACAGATCGCTGACAATCTACAAAACGCTTAAATAGAAAATTATATTCACGTCCAAATAGCAAATGAAGAAAGTCATTGCTGTTTCAATTATTGCATTAATTGCACTAGTGTTTGTTCCACAAATTCACTTTGCAAATGCCCAAGTAGGCACAGACACATCTGCAAAACAATACATCAACCTAAGAGCTGAGGTATGGAACGAGTTCTTTAGAATGACAACTGCAGCATTTACTGTAGGTGCAGTGGTGTCAGGTACTCTAATCTGGCTTGTCTGGAGATTCCGTGAATCACATCCAAAGAACCAAACCCCTACAAGATGGGAAAAACTTGATGATCCAACCTCTGGCAATTATGAAAAAGAAGGCGGAGGCCACTAGGTATGGGTCACGATACAGCAGAATGGGTATTTGTCGGTATAGTTATTGCAATTCTAGTTTATGTCGGTGTTGATTCTTGGGTTGTCCAAAAAGAAGTGGAAGAAGTTCCTGCAGATGCTGAAACAATCAAAGTTACAGCTCAACAATGGTTTTGGAGCTTTGAACATGCCGATGGTACCAAGGAAGTGAGCACACTACACCTAAAGAAAGGGCACGCGTATCAATTTGAGATTTATTCAAAAGATGTAATGCACTCTTTTAACATCCCAGACTGGGTTGTCTTTGAAGATGCAGTACCTGGTCATGTAAACCATGCATGGTTTGCACCAGATCAAACAGGAGAATTCCCAATCCAGTGCAGAGAATATTGTGGCTTGTTGCATTACAACATGAGAGGCTCACTAGTGGTGGAGGATGATAAATCTTGAGAATTATCAAAAACGTTTTATTTACACAGTTATCAAATGAGACAGGGGAATTTACATGGTACTAGAACTAAAGAAGCCACGTCCAGTCTGGCAAATAATGTTCTCAACACACCACACTGATGTGGGTTTGTTGTATACCATTACAGGCCTTGCATTCTTGTTTATGGCAGGAGTCTTGGCAATGATGATAAGAACACACTTGTTCTTCCCAGGTCAGAACTTTCTAATTTCTGATTCTGTAACTTTTAACAGAATATTCACAGTTCACGGTCTTACAATGTTATTCTTGTTTGCACTTCCAGTTGCTAACGGAGTTGGTAACTATCTAGTTCCACTAATGGTGAGATACAAAGACATGGCATATCCAAAACTTAATGCAATTGCATTTTGGATGAACCCAATCGGTGGTGCATTGTTATGGCTTGGATTCTCAGATACTTCGTGGGTGTCATATGCACCATATTCAGTTATTCGAGCACCTGGACCAGCAGCAGACATGATGATATTTGGTCTCAAGATTCTTGGCATCTCATCAATCTTGTCTTCAATTAATTTCATAGTTACAATTCTAAAATGTAAGCACCCAGATTTGCCATTGCGTAGAGTCCCGCTCTTTGCATGGTCAATGATGACTGTATCTTTAATGACACTAGTTGCAATGCCATCTTATGCTGCAGCACTTATCATGTTGCTTACTGACAGACTCGGAGTATCTGGATTCTTCAATCCATCAGCTGGAGGAGATCCAATTGCATATCTGCACTTGTTTTGGTTTACATTCCATCCCGAAGTATACATCTTCTTGTTGCCGTCTATCGGAATGATGTATGAAATAATTCCAAGGTTCTCAAGAAAACCTCTGTATAGTCAGGGCAGTGGTGTATTTGCATTTGTAATGCTTGGCCTTATTGGATTTGCATCTTGGGGTCATCACATGTATTCAACAGGTATGGACTTTACAACCAAAGTCGTATTCATGATTGGAACTTTAGCTGCAGTGCCAGCATCTGGCATGCACGTATTTAATTTCCTTGCCACCATGTGGGGAGGCAGAATCAGATTTGCTGCACCAATGAAATTTGCAGTAGGTGGAATTGCATTATTCTTCTCTGCAGGTGCTGGTGGTGTGCTCAACTCTGCAATGCCACTTGACTTTATCAGCCATGGAACTTATTGGGTCGTAGGACACATGCACTTGTTCCTTACAGGTACAATTGCATTTGGATTTGTTGGAATGGTATACTACATGTTCCCACTGATTACGGGAAGAATGTACAGCGAGAAATTGGCAAACATCCACTTTATAGGAATGTTGTGGGGTTCTGTCCAAGTCTTCTTTACACAGCACTTGCTTGGACTTGAAGGAATGCCAAGAAGAATTTATGATTATCCAGCAGAATATACATCATGGACACAGCTTAACCAGATTGCAACAATTGGTGCATGGATTCTGGGAGCAAGCTTTGTCGCATTCTTGATAAACTTGATTTACTATTCAGCAAAGGGCAAAGAAGCAAACATGGACGATCCATTTGGAATTGGTGGCAAGTATTACTATCCATACCAAGTCAAGAATCCGCATCACGTAGGATATTGATATGAGCCATTCCGAACACGAGGATCCAATACTTAGAACAAGCCCTGCTAGATTGGGCAAGATGCTTGCAATCTTGTTGGGAATCATGGTAATTGGTGGTGCAATATTTTTCTTAAATTATGATTATTGGAATTCTTATCTTCCAACTGCTGGAAAAATCCAAGAAGCAGGTGCTCATGCATCTGCAGGACCAGGACAAGGAAAAGCAACAGGAAAAACTATGGATGTTAATATTGCATTTATGGAATCTCCAGACTTTAAGGTATATGCCTTTAACGCCTTGTCTGGTTCTGACATGAATCCAACTGTTCAAGCAAATGTTGGTGACAGCATTGTATTTCACGTTACAAATAAAGGAAAATCATTTCATGCATTTGCAGTAACTGCTTCAGCTACAGGACCAGGTCCTGCTATTGACGGAACAACAGTTGGAACAGCTGACAATCCTATGAAACCTGGTGCATCTGGCCAAGTAACATTTGTTCCATCAGCAGCTGGTACATATTATTACATTTGTGCAGTTCCAGGACATCGTGAACTTGGAATGGAAGGCAAGATCATAGTTGCCGCAGGTAGCGGTGGTAGTGCTGCTCCTTCTGGAGCAGATGTAAAACCAACTGGTGCCAAGGCAGAATTTACAGTTAGTTTTGTTATGAGTGCAGACTTTAAGGAATATGCATTTAATGCATTACCAGGACAACCAGGTACTAATCCAGATATTACAGTAAAATCAGGTGATACCGTAACAATCCATGTAAAAAATGACAGCAAGTCATTTCATGCATTTGGAGTTGTAACTGATCCAACCGACCCATCTTCTGTAGTATGGAATTCTGCATTTGGAACACCTGACAATCCATTAAAGCCAGGCCAAACCGGTGATGTCACATTTGTAGCAGGTGCACCAGGAACTTATCATTACATTTGTACAGTTCCTGGACATGCAGCACTTGGAATGGATGCTAAATTCATAGTAGAGTAATAATGTACTTCAAGTATCTAGCACTTGCCTCCCTTGTAATCTTGTATTCATTAATGTTCATTGGTGGATATCTTCAAGCAAGTGGACAAGGATTGACATGTCCTCAATGGCCTCTTTGTCCAAGTGGTCTTCTTCCATCTCCAGAATTTCTGACAGAATGGATACACAGATTCATTGCAGCAACAACAGGAGTATTGATAGTTGCAACTGCAGTAGGTGCATGGAAAACAAAAGGCTCACACAAAAAACTCAAGACCACTGCAACCCTTGCAGGAATATTTGCAGTGTCACAGATAGGTCTTGGAGCTATAGTGATTGATACTAGATTGCATGCTGTTATAGTTGCAATTCACAATGGTGTTGGAATCTTGCTCTTTGCAATGACGTTGCTTACTGCATTGTTTGCATTCCGAATAGCACGCGACCTAAAGATAGAAACTAATGTTTAGATTTTATTTTTTTTCTTGTCATCCATGCCCAAACAACTATGACAACAAATGCAATTCCCCCTGATGATATGATGTATGGAAATACGTTGCCAAATATGCTAAGAACAGTAATGTTGTACTCAAATGTCAGAGTCTTACCATTTGGACCTACATCATACAAGTCAACATCTACTATGTGATTTCCTGTTTCATGAAATGTATATTCTGTTGACCAGTCTCCTCTGCTGAAACTCTGTACTGGGATTGTTCCCACAAGCTGATCATTGTAATAGACTCTTACACCCATTCTAAAATTGCCCACCTCACTAACTTGAGTATTCAATGAATTCCAAATGTCTGATGCTGATTGATGGTTCAATACTCTAAAACTCAACTTGAACGGATGATTAGCTTCTGGTATCTCTGGATCTGTGGCTACCTGTACTTCATAATTTCCTATTGTCTGATCGTCAGAATTTAGATTATTGTGAGCACTGGCATAATTTACTGTTGGAAACATCATGAAAATAATGATGGGTAAAAAAACCAATAGAAGAATCTTGGTCAACGCTGTACATCTAGTGCCATTTCTTTAATATACTCTTACGACACTCGATCTATGAAAATTAACAAAAGCTTTAAATCAAGTTCTAAGAAAATTGCAAATGATGACCACAGTTAGTAAAACAATTGACATCAAAGAAAAAACCATGAATGTTTTCACATACTTTGCAAGACCTGAACACATCTCTGACCAATTTGAAGAGAGAGTGGGAATGACAGTAGTTCCTATGGATGTTAAGGCCGGAATGGGAGTAGGTACAACATTTAGAGTAATCGGTGACTTTGATGGCAAGAGACTAGAGTGGGATTGTGAAACAACCGAATTCATTCCAGAAAAAAGAGTTGCTGCTAAAATGATACAAGGTCCATTTAAGAAATGGGAGATCACAGTTGATTTCCAAGAACTCGCTGAAAAAGAAACACGAGTTACTATGACCGTAAACTATGACATGCCATTTGGCCCATTGGGTGCAATCATGGACAAGGCAAAGTTTGCCAAAGTAGCAGAAAAGGGAATGGAAACTGCTCTATACAGAGTAAGAGGTTTGTTGGAAGGCAACGGCTCAATTCCTGTGTACATTACACTTGATGCGTACAGAAAACTCTTGGTAGAAAAAGAAAAGATGAACAATGCTCCAGTTTCTACTGTACTAACAAAAATACTAGAGAAATATTCTCAAGTAGAACAAGTAAAAAACTAAAATCATTTTCTTTTTGACTCAGTTTAAATAACGAACTTAGCGTGAGCTTCTTTACCGGGTCTATGGCTCAGCCAGGTAGAGCGAGGGACTCTTATGATCTTTCGGAGATATCCCTATGTCGTGGGTCCAAATCCCACTAGACCCGCCTTATACAATTCTTAATTTCATTTATGTTGAATTAGATTAACTTCTATTGTCTCTACCATAAAGATTCTTGTGGTCATCCAAGTCTACCAGTATGACTAGGTCTTCTTTTGACATGTATATGTAAACTAGACTATGGTTTTTTGTGATATGGATACCGTAGCAATTTGAATATAGTCCATGTTTGCGTTCACCTATTTTTGTAGGATCTGGAGCTGTCTGTAGTTCTTTTAACACTCGCGAAAAACCCTCGACTATTGCTTTATCAGACTTGAATTTTTTTAGCTTCTTTTTTGTTTTTTCTGATACATCAACAAAACGCAAGTTATTCTTCAAGAACTTTTTTTACATGTTGTATATATTCGTCAAAAGTATATCTCGTAAGTTTCTCTTTACCTTCCATGATTCTCTTTATGGTTTTGTCTAGCGCCGGGCTTAACTCACTTTTTGGCTCCTTTCTCATAACTTTTTTTGGAAGGTTTGCTTTTTTGGGTTTAACTGCTCGTTGCATTCTGTCTTCATTATGTTATAGTATAACTAGAATATATTAATATACTACAGATATTTTGTAGCAATTCACATCCTGCCTTTTCAATGGCATCTACCTAATCGAGCATCCGATCTTGGAACCTGAAATGAACCATGTGGGTCCAAATCCCACTAGACCCGCCTTATACTCTATTTCAAATAAAAAAGATCTAGTACGATACTTTTTTTATCAATTCAAATCAAAATAAAATCGGATTGTACGCAATAGAGATAAACGATTTAACAAAGATCTTTAACAAACGCACAAGGGCTGTAAATGGAATTAGCTTTACTGTCCAAGAAGGAGAAATTTTTGGCTTACTTGGTCCTAACGGGGCTGGCAAGACAACTGCAATCAGGATGATTACTAGTCTTACTACTCCAACCTCTGGGTCAGTTCATGTATTTGGGTCAAATGTTTCAAATTCCTCTGAACAAGTCCGACAAATGGTAGGCTATATTCCACAATCAATCTCAGTTGATGCAGACCTGACTGCTTACGAGAACTTGCTCATCTATGCCAAACTTTTCTACGTAAACAAAAATGAAAGGGACACGCGAATAAAATTTGCGTTAGAGTACATGGGATTATCTGATAGAACAGACGATCTAGCCAAACGATTCTCTGGAGGTATGATGAGAAGACTAGAGGTTGCACAGGCACTTGTAAACCGGCCAAAGATGCTCATATTAGACGAGCCCAGTATTGGTCTTGATCCATCTTCGAAGATACAGATGTGGAAGTATCTAAAGAAACTAAATGAAGATTTTCACACTACGATTCTTATCACAACTCATGACATGTCAGAAGCTGATGAATTGTGTGATAAAATCGCAATAATGAGTGCTGGAAAAATTGCAGTTATAGGCTCACCTGTGGACCTAAAAGAATCCGTTGGAAAAGAAACCCTTACTATAACTCTGAAATTGCAAAAATCTTCATCTGAGCAAGTCTTGCCCGTATTAGATGATGAATTTGGTCTAGTAAGCCAAGAAGGTAATGTGATAAAAATATCGACACGAAATGGAGAGCAAGCGATTCCAAAGATTCTACAATCTTTTAGAGATGTAGGACTAGATGTAGATTCAGTCTCCCTGAATAAAATAACTCTAGATGATGTTTTTATAAAATATGCAAAGATGAAATTCGAATCAGAAAATACTGAATCAAATAGAGATACGCGCATGGCCCGACGAACAATTAGGAGACGTGCGGGATGAATATTCAAAGATTCACAACCAGTGTTTTTACAATTGCTGAAATCGAAGTTCGTAAGATACGTCATGATTCATCAGAATTATGGATGCGAGTAATTCAACCAGCATTGTGGTTGTTGGTATTTGGTGAGGTCTTTAATGGAATAAGGGGATTCACACCAGCTGGAATACCGTACATCGACTTCATAACACCTGGAATACTTGCCCAGTCTGTTCAGTTTATTGCAATATTTTATGGAATCACAATAGTTTGGGAAAAAGATGTTGGACTTTTGACCAAGTTACTCTCAACTCCATCTCCTAGATCCTCTATTATAGTTGGCAAAGCACTTGCTGCAGGATTTCGAGGCCTCTTTCAAGCAATAATGGTATTTGGACTTGCAATTCTACTTGGTGTACATTTGCGATTTGATCTTTTAGATATTGCAGGTACATTTTTTGTTATTGTATTATTTGCAATGTGTTTTACAAGCCTCTCAATGGTGCTTGCATCGCTCTTGAAAACACGTGAGAGAATGATGGGCATTGGCCAAGCCATTACCATGCCGTTATTTTTTGCAAGCAGTGCCATCTATCCTATTGCGTTGATGCCAAAGTGGTTGCAAATAATTTCTTTGGGAAACCCTCTAACCTATGTGGTTGGTGCTTTGCGGGCAATGCTCTTGACAGGTGACTATTCAAACTTGGCTGTTGATTTACTTGCACTGATAATTTCTACAGTTGTATTGATTGTATTTGCATCAATTCGATTAAGACGTCTGGTCGATTAGAGGATACATTTGATATTTAACAATCTGATGGAAACATAAAATCATTTGATCAAAAGATCGACAGATCTATAAAGAGGGTTTTCGGAGTTTTGCAAAGATATGGAAAAATTTGAACAATGGTGGAAAGGTTTGGTTAAAGAACTTGAAGAAGATATAGAAACTATACCGTGTATTGAATAAACTTGGTCTAAAAACGAAATATCACAAATCTTCATTTTTCTAAATTCAATGTGTACACTGACAATCAACAAGTTTTGTATCAAATGTACAGTCGTGTGGGCCGTCTGATCTGGCATCTGTAGGTATTTTTTTCATGCATTCCTCATGGCGGCCTTTTCTGCAAAACCAGCAGATTGGATTGGTGGTAGTCTCATTGCATTCCATGATATCTCACCTAAAAGATAGTTACATCTCCAGGCGTGGGAGAATGATTGTTTGTATCCTGGTGAAATTCTAAAAATTCCTTGTGTGAATTTTCCTGATGTTTTCTCAACTCTTCAAGGCTCTCAAACACATTGCTGCATAGGTAGCACTTTGGTTTGTGTTGATCTACCATTGATAGTACCATGATGATATGATTTGTTCAGTCTGTCATACTTGAATCTTCTTTCAAGTTCTAAACTAGAGCAAGCCATTCTGAGAAGCGTCTGTCTCTTCCCCTTGATGCCTCATAGAAAGCACCTTGCAATTTTCGGGTTATTGCTCCTACTTTACCGTCTCCTATTGTTATGTTGTCAATTTCTGACACTGATTTTACCTCTGCTGCAGTACCTGTCATAAAGACCTCGTCTGCAATGTACAAGTCTTCTCTGTCGATTTCTCTCTCAGTTATTGTAATTCCTTCTGATTTTGCTATCTTGATTACACTATCTCTTGTTATTCCATCCAGGATACCAGCATTTAGTGGAGGCGTTGATATCTTGCCTTTGTTGACAATGAAAATGTTTTCTGCACTTCCTTCTGATACCTTACCATGATAATTCAACATGATTGCTTCATCGTAGCCATCTCTTAGGGCTTCTACTCTAGCTAGTGCAGCATTTGCATAGTTTGATGCAGCTTTTGCCTGCATGGGTTGTGATCTAGAATCTATTCTAAGCCAGCTTGATACTTTACATCTTGCGCCTTGTATTTTTCCTGCACTAGATTCACCAGTATTCCATTCCCAACAGGCTATTGCAACTTCCACCTTATTTGGAGTTGGTGTAAGGCCCATCACTCCGTGACCATAGTATGCAATAGGTCTGATGTAACATTCTTTGAGTTTGCTTGCCTTTACTGTCTTGATGATACCGTCTGAGATCTCTTTTTTGGTGTAAGGCATTTTCATTGAATACATCTTTGCAGATTTGAATAATCGTTCTACATGTTCTGGTAATCTGAAGATCATTGGACCTCTTGGAGTGTTGTAACATCTAATCCCCTCAAATATTGCAGTTGAATAGTGTAATGCATGTGTCAAGACGTGGACCTTTGCATTCTTGTATGCAACAAGTTTTCCATTCATCCAAATCTTGCCCTGCTCTTTCATACCATGGGGTAGAATTCTGGTAATTTAAAGAATAATGAAAATCCAAAAGTGCAGTCAGTGTTTCAAATATACTTGTCTTTAAATCACAGAAACTCTTAACTTTCTATTATGCCGCAACCTGTACTCTCGCTTGTCTCTGTTGCCTTGTTTGTGATTGGTCTTGCAGGAAACGGATTTGAGATGAGAAAAATACGTCTAGCTACTGAAGGACAGCCTAATCCAAAGAATGTGTTTCTTGATAGGCGTAACTTCAAGTGGTATGGATTCATTGGTATTGCTCTTGTACTCTGGGCAATCAACGGTTCCTATACGTGATCTATATAGATCAGCTCTAAATATTTCCTGATCGTATACAATGTAGCGCGTGTTATGGGTAACGCCGGGCTGATTCTAGATAAAGAGGCCCAAGAATAAACCCACTTTGACATCCTACAGGTATAGGCTTGTAGGGGTCAAATGTTCAAAAATTCTCTCATACAAAAGATAAAAATCATGGTACATTTGTCTGAAAACTAGATATGGTTGCTAGAAAGACAGGAAAACACAAGCGCAAGGCAGACCAACGTGCCGCTCGCAGAAAAAGAAAAAAGTAAAACAGTCGTTGTAATTTTATAAAATAAAAATTATCTCGCTGATATTATTTTTTGTTAAACGAATTTTATTTTCGATCTCTCAGCATGAACTGTTCTGATTGCTTTCTCTATGTTGTCACCACTGTCTTCAATCACTATGATGATTCGTGATGTTTCTTCCTGAGCATCCATGTTCAGTATGTTCAAACCTGCTTCACCTATTCTAGAGCTTGCCTTTGATGCAACTTGTTGCACACGCCACATCTCGTCTCCAATCAAGGTGATAACACCCCTGTTGTAAGTTATTGATGCCAGTGAATCAAATGCCAAAATGTATCTTTCATTGCGCTTGACATAGTCGCCGTCTAGAAATAATATTCTGGTAAACTCGATGTTATCTTTGGTAAATGGTGACAAGACTACAAATTCGCTGTATCTCTTGTCCTTGTCAAGTGAATGAAACAGTCTTTCGGATGCTTCTTTTTCAATTCTAACTATGGAGCAATTTTTCTTTCCTGTGACTATCTTGAGGGGATGACCATTTTTCTCACTAGGGGTTCGCTCAATTGTTGTGATATTTCCGGGCTTGCCCATATCAGTAATTATTATTGGCATCTCAACACCATTTTCTACAATCTCCTTTATTGCAATTGGATCAAGAATCTTCATTCCAAACATTCCTGCAATTCTTGCCTCATTGTATGATAAACTGGTAATGCTTTCCAGTTCTTCTTTGACCAGTCGTGGATCTGCAGACAAGACAGCACTATCTTTTTCAAAATCTATTCTAGTGTTGTATTTTTTGTTAAAAAGAATTCCAAGATCAGCTGCTGTTCTGTCAGAGCCTCCTCTTTCATAAGTTGTTTCTAGTCCCTCTACTGTCTTTCCGATAAATCCCCCTATTGACAAAACATCATTTTTTTTCAACAGTTCTTCAACTGGTTCCATCCTTTCTGATGACTCGGAGGCAAGAAAGTTTGCAGATTCCAAGTTATTGTCTGTAATTATGGGCCATATGTCAAATGAAATGACTTTTGATTTTATGCCAGAACTTTTCAGTACATAGTTCATTACGTGTGACATTAGGACCTCTCCTGAATATGCAAGAAGCCTTGCTCTATTTTCATTGGCAAATTCTCTTTTTTGTAGAATTTCTGCCAAAACAGTTCTCACTTTTTCAAGAAAAGAATCAATGGTTTTGTTACAGTCATCTTGAAGTGTCTTGTCTACCATTTCAACAATTTTTTGATATGGTTTTCTTAGAATTTCTGTATCTGGATTTTCTCCTTTTTCTGTCCTGCGTCCAATCTCAAGTGCAATATCTGTAAGAGATCTTTGTTTTTCGTTGTATATTGTAAGAGGCGCAGAAAAGACTGTAATTACCTTAGAATTTTTTTTCAACTCGTTAACCCTTTTGATTATGGTGGGTATCAATATGCCATCAACACCTACGGCACTACCACCAAATTTTGAAATGACTAGATTTTCCAAAACTTGGTTATCTCTCTTCTACTCCTTCTATAAAGTATTGGGTATTTTTTTATGATTGCATTACAGCTCTATCTGCATAAATCACTACGTTATCTTGAGCACTGTTGATTTTTCAACAAAATATCTAGGTCAAGAATTTTTTTATTAAATCTGACGCCTTTTTTGCACCATCAAAAGGTTGAGGGTTTTGCTTCTCATCAATTTTCTTAATTATCAACTTGTCAAGATTGGAAATGTCATCAAACGTGTATCCTAATTCTCTTGCATTTTCTTCTTGTTCAAAATGACCTTTTATTGGAATAAATATTCCAGGTGTTCCATAATGTCTTGATTCATCTATAGTAGATTTCCCAGCAAGTGAAATTATCAAATCTGACGCAAATATTATTTCATGCAAATTATTTACAAATCCCAAATTTCTGATGTCTTTATGATTCATCTTAAATGAAGGACCGCTCACAATAACAATTTCACAGTCTGGGCTAATTTTTGAATATATCTCAAGGATCTTTTCAATCAAAAATCTACCCGAGTCTGTTCCTCCAATACTTACAACAATTGTTTTTTTATGAAATGAAAATTTTTCTCGTAATGATTCGCGTGATTGTAATGTGTTTCGTACTATGGGGCCAACTCTGAATAGATTACCTTCATTTTCACCATTTTCTGGCAAAATTACAAGATCGCATTTTTCAATGATTTTTTTCATTGATTTGTTCATCTGTCTTTCAATTATGGAACCAATGCCTTTTGCAAAACTTGTTTTGAGTATGTCTGTAACTAAAATGGTCTTGATTCCCATCTCTTGGGCTACTACTAGTGATGCAAAATCTTCGTCGCTTGCTACAACTTTTGGATGATACATCTTGAGTATCTCAGACGAAATTGCCTTACATTCTTTATAATAGGAATAATACTTGAAGAGCCACTTGAGTGGTTGTTCTAGTTTCCCATTTTCAACTTGAAAAGCGGGTGGCCTGTACAGATTATCTACATCAAACCCACCCTGTGAAATAAGTGCAGGTGCAGCTCCTCCACTCACAAATCTCTTTGATACATCTTGAAGATTACATGATATGGCCACATCTCGTGTTGCATGCCCAAGTCCTATGGGACTTGAGAAAAAAACTAGGTCTACCATGTCTGTAATTCCATTTGAATATGATTTCTCTATTTTTTATTTTGGATGATTCTCAAAGTTTAAATCTATTTTATCTCGGAGCTTGCTTGGGTTCATAGTCCAGGTCGGTTATGACGTCGCCCTTACACGGCGAAGATCCAGGGTTCAAATCCCTGTGGACCCACTTAAAATCCTCTAAGACCAACGGGTCGGCATAATTCTGGGTGATCTCTTAGGTAAGAAATTTTTTGCAGCATGGATTGTTTGTCTTGTGGAAAAGTTCCGCCTATTGGATAAGCATTTGATCCATGGTTTGCACGAAAGACAACCGGCGTATTTGGTTCCATCTTTGATATCAAAAGTTCTAGTTCTCCTAACGCTTCAGAGTCATCAATTGGTAAAAATGGCTCTTTGAATTTTGTCAGAAATTCATCACGGATGCCATCTTCTAAATGTAAAGTCAGGGCTCCAACATAGTTGGGTGCAGAAGCACTTAGCACTTTGGCAGTCTCTTCTATGTGATCCTTTGAGTAAGTCTTTCCACCCAAGCCCAATATGACCATGCATGATATGGTATATCCAGCATCTTTTGCCTTGATGCATGATTTTATGATTGTCTGGCCTGTTGCTCCCTTGGTAACTTTTTTGAGAATTGTATCTGATCCACTTTCAATTCCTATGTAAAACATTGTCAGTCCTGCAGCATACAATTTTTTGAGATCCTCTGGAGATTTTTTCATAATGTTTTGTGGCATGGCATAGCATGATATGCGTTCAAAGTTTGGAAATTTTTCTCTCAGATAGTCTAGAATCTGTAGCATGCTTTGAGTTGACAAGTTCAGTGCGTCTCCATCTGCAAGAAATATTCTGGTACTGTTGGGCATGTGTTTTGCAGCAAGATCAATCTCTGCTCTGATCTCTTCCCATGGTCTTTCAGAATATTCTTTTGAGCGATACATGTTGCAGTATGAGCATTTGTTAAACGAGCAACCTAGAGTAACCTGAAAAATTAATGACTTGGCTTCAGACGGAGGCCTGTACAGAGGATAGTCATAATCTAACATGCATTCATCTAGTCATGATCTATCTTATCAGTTATTCGATTGTATGGACAAAATAATTTTGTTTGATGTTCTTGAAGTGACATTTATTCTATAATTCCAAGGCGGATAAAGATCTATTAATTAACTGATGATACACGGAAATACATGGCTGTAGACCCTCATGCAAAACGCTTGTTATGGTTTGTATTTACGGGTTCAAAAGGTGGATTAAACAGAATTCGACTCATTTCCCATATACGTGATAGACCTTTCAATGCAAACCAACTTGCAAAAGAGATGGGTTTGGATTACAAGGCAATACAGCATCATATTGGAGTCCTTGAAAAAAATAACTTGATAACTCGAGTGGGGGACAAGTATGGTGCAACATTTTTCATGTCTACATTTCTTGAGGTAAATTTGCAAGTCTTTGACGAAATTGTAAGCAAATTGGAACAAAGTAAATAAGTCAAGTGGAGTCAAGTGTCTTCAAATGGAACCCCTGATGACTGCAAGTACCATTGTCTCTGGAGCAAATATGGTTGCTCTTGGAGTGCTCATCGGGGTTTTTGCCAAAATGTATTCCAAAACCAAGGCGCAATTGCCTTTAGGAATGATATTTTTTGCAAGCCTCTTATTTTTACATAATCTAGTTGGTGTCTATGCATACTTTACAATGATGGAACTTTACGGTGCTGCATTGTTACCATATTTGTTGGCAGTACATGTGGCAGAATTTGCTGGCATACTAATATTTTTGAAAATAACTCTGCAATAGACTTGATTTATTTGCTAGATGAATAAAATCAATCTGTGAAGCAACAGTACAAAGAATATCTAAAACTAAACAAAAATATTCTTTTAGGATTTCTTGCATCGATTGTAATTTCTGCTCTAGTTGCACAGATGTTTTCAAATCAACAAAGCTATGTCAACGCAACAATATGTCTGGGTGTTGATTATGTTGTATATTTTTCCACTTTTGGCTCGCTTTATTACATTGACAACAAGAAAAAATATCTCCTTGAAACAGGCCAGGTGGACAAGGCAGAGCTTAGACGAGATCTGATAAAAGTGATATCGTCTCTTGGAATAGGCGAGGTTATCTATACTGCCTGCAGATGGTCTCTCCAGTATTATCTACTCACAAATTCCTATCAAGCCTATGCCGCATCACTTGTGTCACAGTCCATCTCAACTGTAATCTATATGGTAACTGTAAACCTGAGTGTGAAATTCATGAGGTTGTACAAAGATGGTCCTTAGCATATTTGTTGACGGCTCAGGTGGTCCAAACTCTGGCTTTGGATTCTTTGTCAAAGAAACCGGCGAGTCATTTTACAAAAAAGAGCCTGACATAACAAATAACCAAGCCGAGTACATGGCCATAATTGCAGTCTTACAAAAATTTGTAGGCACTGGAGATGAAATTGTAATCTATAGCGATTCAAAAAATACCGTATCGCAGCTAAACCATGAGTATGCTATAAACAATGACAAGTTGCGCAGCCTTGCAAGGGAATCTTGGGATCTTATTGCCAAGTTTTCAAACCTCAAGATAATCTGGATCCCGCGAAATCAGAATTTAGCTGGAAAGATGCTTGGCAGCTAGTCTACTTGTTTGGGATCAGAATTTTCCTTGGATAAACTTATTATACAAATACATTTGAGTCGATCTCATTAAAATGAGTGAATCTATTTTCCTGTCTCCAAAATCTATTGCCATAATCGGGGCTTCTGATAAAGAAGGAAGTGTGGGTCGCGCTATTACATCTAACATACTAAAAGGGTATACTGGAAAGATTCTTCCAATTAGTCCAACAAGAGAAACTGTATTTGATAAAAAAGCATACAAGAGTGTTCTTGATGTTCCAGAAGAAATAGATCTTGCAGTTGTAGTTACAAAAAATGATGTTGTTCCTGCAGTGCTTGAAGAGTGCGGCAAAAAAGGAATCAAGGGAGCTATAGTAATTACTGCAGGATTCAAGGAAGTAGATGAAGATGGAGCAAAGCTTGAACGAAAACTTGGAGAAATTGCCAAGCAGTATAATATCAAAATCATAGGTCCAAATTGTCTTGGTGTGATGAACTTGGCACCACAAACAATGATGAATTCTACTTTTCTCAAAGTAACACCCAAGTCTGGAGGTATTGCACTTGTATCACAAAGTGGAGCTATTTGTGCAGCACTGGTTGAAGATGCTAGTGCCCAAGGAATAGGATTCTCCTCTGTAATCAGCATGGGAAATAAAGTTGACCTAAATGAAGTTGACATTCTAAAAATGCTTGCAGAACATGAGCAGACCAAAGTCATTGTAATGTATCTTGAAGATATGACTAATGGAAGAGAATTTTTGAAGATATGCAAACAGATCACTAGATTAAACAAATCAAAAAAACCTGTACTGGTTTTGAAATCTGGTCGAAGCCCAGAGGGTGCAAAAGCAGCCATGTCTCACACTGGTGCACTAATGGGCTCTGATGAAATCTATGATGCACTGCTAACCCAATCTGGTGCAATACGAGTTGACACCATGGAAGAATTATTTGATTATGCAACTGCATTTTCAAAACAACCACTGCCTTCCAAGGGAGACTTGGTCATTGTATCAAATGCAGGAGGACCTGCAATAATTTCTACTGATGCATGCTCTAAGATGGGAGTAAAGATGGCAAACATCGAAGATATTAGACCGCAGATAAATGCAGTCATTCCTCCGTGGGGAACATCTAGAAACCCCGTTGACATTGTAGGTGATGCTGATTTTAACAGATTTGATCATGTGCTAAATCTTGTACTTGCACATCCAAACACAGGTTCAGTAATAACAATGTGTACGCCATCTGCTACACTTGATTACAATAAACTTGCTGAAGTAGTTGTCAGTGCATCAAAAAAATACAACAAGACAATTCTTGCAAGCCTGATGGGCCTTGATGAAGGAATAAAGAACAAGGAAATTCTGGCAGAGGGCGGTGTTCCATATTATAGCTATGCAGAAAAAGCAATTCGTGCACTAAAGGCAATGTTACGATTTGCTCAATGGTCTGCAACACAGGAAGGAAAAATACAGCAATTCAAAGTAAACAAGAAAAAAGTAGAACAAATCTTTGCCAAGGTAAAATCTGAGGGAAGAAAGAACTTGTTAGAAGAGGAAGGACAAGAAGTTTTACGCGCATATGGATTCCCTGTACCAAAAAGCATTCTTGCAGTAAAGGAACGAGACGCAACAGTTGCAGCAAAAAAAATTGGTTATCCAGTTGTAATGAAAATTGCTTCGCCACAAATTATTCACAAGTCTGATGCAGGTGGAGTAAAAGTGGGATTAAAGACTCCTCAAGAAGTCAAAAAGGCGTTTAAAGAAATAATCAAGAATGCAAAAAAATACAACAAGAAAGCAATCATCAAAGGTGTACTAGTTCAAGAGATGGTAAAAGGTGGAAAGGAAACCATAGTGGGTTCAAAGCAAGAACCAGGATTTGGACCTGTGGTTATGTTTGGTATGGGGGGAATCTATGTTGAGGTTCTAAAGGATGTAACATTCCGAGTTGCACCTGTTACAGATTCTGAAGCAGATGAAATGATATCATCGATCAAGACAAACAAGTTGTTACAGGGTGTCAGAGGTGAAAAGCCATCTGATGTCAAAAAACTTGCAGAGTGCATACAACGAATTTCTCAGCTAGTGACTGACTTTGAAGAAATAAAAGAACTTGATATGAACCCAGTTCTTGTATTTGAAAAAGGCAAAGGCTGCAAAGTTGTTGATGTAAGAATCGGACTTGATTAGAAAACAACGATTTTGTTATAATATTTATATTACTTGCAGAGGGTACTAGCAGATATGCCAATTAAGACAGCATCTGAGTACATTCAAAGTCTCAGAGGCCGTGACATGAAAGTTTACCTTTTTGGCGAACTTGTAAAAGAGCCAGTAGATCATCCAATGATTAGGCCATCAATTAATGCAGTAGCCGAGACATATGATCTGGCAGAAAAAAATTCCGAGATGGCAACTGCAAAATCATCCATCACTGGCTTGCAAGTTAACAGATTTTTGCATATTGCAGAAAGTGCCAGTGATTTGGTAAATCAAAATAAAATGCAGAGAAAACTTGGCCAGCTTACAGGAACATGTTTTCAAAGATGTGTCGGAATGGATGCATTAAATTCATTATATTCTGTTACTTTTGAAATTGATGAAAAACACAAGACCACTTATCATAAACGACTAGTCGATTTTATCAAAATGATACAACAAGAGAATTTTGTTATTGGTGGTGCCATGACTGATCCAAAGGGAGACAGGAGCAAGGCGCCACACCAGCAAGAAGATCCAGATGTATTCTTACATGTAGTAGAAAAAAATGACAAGGGAATATTTGTTACAGGTGCCAAGGCTCATCAAACTGGCTGTATAAACTCACACTGGATTATAGTCATGCCAACCATGAGATTATTGGAAGGCGACAAAGATTATGCAGTGGTTGGTGCAATGCCTGCTGATTCTCCTGGAATTACATACATCTATGGACGTCAATCATGTGACACGAGAAGCATGGAAGAAGGAGATATTGATTCAGGTAATGCAAAATTTGCAGGTCAAGAAGCTCTAATTGTTTTTGATCGAGTATTCATTCCGTGGGATAAAGTATTCATGTTTGGAGAGTATGAATTTGCTGCAATGCTTGTAGAACGATTTACTTGTTATCACAGAAGAAGCTATGTATGCAAGACAGGCTTGGGTGACGTTTTGATTGGTGCAGCTGCTGCAATTGCTGATTACAACGGTGTACCTGATGTTTCTCACATACGAGACAAACTGGTAGAAATGACTCATCTCAATGAAACCATATACGCAACTGGTATTGCTTCATCATCTCAAGCTCATCAAACCAAGTCTGGTGTCTGGCTAAACGATGACATGTTAGCAAATGTTACCAAGCATAATGTAACTAGATTCCCGTATGAAATAGGTAGATTGGCACAAGATATTGCAGGTGGTCTTGTTGTAACACTTCCATCTGAGAAGGATTTGAAAAATCCGATAACAGGTCCAATACTGAAAAAATATCTCAGAGGACGAAAAGGCGTTGATATTGAAAACAGGGTTCGAATATTGAGACTGATTGAAAATATGACACTTGGCAGAAATGCAGTTGGATATCTGACAGAATCAATGCACGGTGCAGGTTCTCCACAGGCTCAGCGAATCCAGATTGCACGCCAAATGCAGCTTGGATACAAGAAGAGATTAGCTAAAAATCTTGCAAACGTTAAAGAAAATCAAGACACCGAATCTGAACAATCAGATTACTTTGAACGTGTATTCAAGATGAGAAAATAACAAAAATTTACTTGTCTAAATCTTTATTCTGAGATTCGTTATTTGTATTGGTTTCAACTGGGTCTGGGTCACTTGTAAGATATGATTTATCACTTGACAAACTCTTGTCTGTACTAGTCCCTGATTCATCTGAATTTGTCTTGTCCTTGTCATTTCCAGATAAGCTGTCTGCAGATTTTGGTGTGCCAAATTGTTTTACTAACATGATTCCTACAATCACAGCTATTATGATGTAATTGATGGGTGGTGTGAGTATCCTGGTGACATAGCCTATCTGTGGTACGACGTAGACAACTTTTCCAATATAGTCACCTTTTGTTATTGGAAAGTCCGTTCCAGGTATGGATCCAGGATTTGCATCTCCTTTTGTCCTAATTACTCGGGGATCTTGATTTAGTATTTCTGCAACCCTGTGTACTATGACCTTGTCATGCCCATCTGGTCTGTTGAATACTATGATGTCACCAACTTTTAATTGATCAAATGTTACATGTCCCTGAACCACAATGACATCAAAGATTTGCAAGTTTGGTATCATGCTTCCACTTGATACTACATAGAAAGGATTTTCTGTTCCAAATGCTACTCGAAGACCAATCCAAATTATTGCAATGCCAATTACTACTATTATGATATCCTTTACGATGCCTGACTTGAGAGAAAGTTTATCCAATTATCCTTTTTTCTCTGAAATCGTAAGATAAATCTTGCTTAACAATGATTGGTCTACTTTAATTTGTTACCGCAACTTTCACAGAACTTGGAGTCCTGACTGTTTGTATAATTGCACTTGATGCATTTTAAATTATCTTCAGCAAGCAAGCTACCTAACAATACAATTTCGCCAATCTTTCGTATGTCATCCCACTTTATTGTGACGTCTGTTCCATCATTTCTTGTTACAACTAGTACTATGCTTGATTGATCTGGTTGGATGCCCATCTCTTTGACAACTCCAACTTTTCTTGCTTCAGTGTCATAAACTCCTAAACCTGTGATTGAGCTAAATGTCTTTACGCTATTAGCAGATGTTTTTGGTTGCTCTTGTGATTGAACGCTTTGAACTGGTGGTGCTGCGACGTTTGTGTTAGTGACAGGTATTGCAGCTCCAACTGATGCAGATTCATCAGGCTTGCTAAAGTTTCTATATTCTGCAAGAATAGAGCCACATGTTGTACACACATATTGTCCCTTTTCTAGAAGAACAAGATTTTCTGCTACAACCTCATTTGGATTTTCATATTCTACTTTTGGACTTCCCTCATATTCTTTCTCACATGTATTGCAATAATATTTAGAAATTTTTTCTGAATCAAGACGTCCAACTGGAGCAAGAAACAAGTCTGGTCCTCCAAGATTGCCCTTTCTTTGTTGATCATCGTTAACTGTTGCCATGATAAAACCTCCAGATCCCCTTAATTTTTTTAATCGAAGTTCGCTGCTCATGCTTTAATCTACATAAATCTCAGATAATTATGTATATCATTTTGATGGGTCAAATCTATGCCACATATCAGAGCAAGAGATTATACAATTTCCAAAAATAATGGAAATTTTTTCAATATTTTGGAAAGAGTTATTAGAGCCAGAGGGCTACATTAAACAAAAATTGACGGAAATAGGTAATCAAACTTTTCTCTGTCGTTTCGATAAAAAGATGAATAAACTTGGCTAAATTTGAAGAATTAGGACTAAAGGATACAATACTCACTGCACTTAATGAAATGGGTTTTCGTGAACCATTTCCTATCCAAGCAGGAGCTATTCCAGTACTTCTTTCAGGTCAAGATGTTATAGGTCAAGCACATACCGGAACAGGAAAGACAGCTGCATTTTCACTACCGATAATTCAAAATGTTATTCCAAAAGGTGGAGTACAAGCATTAATCATTGCCCCGACAAGAGAGCTCGCAGTACAGATCTCTGATGAAATTGTAAAATTCTCAAGGCATTCTGGAATTCGTAGTGTAACAATCTACGGTGGTCAGAGCATGAATATACAACTCCAAGAACTTCATCGAGGAGTAGAAATTGTAGTTGCAACACCTGGACGTCTTATTGATCACATCAAACGTGGTTCCATAAAATTACAAAAAGTAAAGTGGGTTATACTTGATGAAGCAGACACCATGCTTGACATGGGATTCATCGAAGATATCAAATTCATCTTGGACTTGGTTCCAGAAGATCATGTCAATGCATTGTTCTCTGCTACCATGCCCGCTGCAATCTTGATGCTTGCAGAAAAATACATGAAAAATCCACAAAAAATATTCATTGATTCAGATGATCTAAGTGGAGAAGGAATTGAACAAGCATTTCTTGTAATAAAAGATAGGGAGAAAACAGATTATCTTGTCAAATTCATAAAAGAAAATGGTGCAGGTCAAGCAATAGTCTTCTGTTCTACAAAAGACAGGACAAGAAGAGTTGCTCATGAACTAGAACAAGGAAGATTCAACGTAGTTTCAATTCAAGGAGACATGTCTCAGTTTAGAAGAGACAAGGCAATGTATTTGTTTAAGAAAGGCAAGGCAGACATTTTAGTAGCTACTGATGTTGCAGCAAGAGGTATTGATGTACCAAAAGTTGCATTGGTGATAAATTATGATGTTCCAAATCAAGACATGGTATATTTCCATAGAATTGGACGAACTGCAAGAGCAGGCGAAAAAGGCAGAGCAATAACTCTGGTATCTTATTCTTCAATTGGCGATTTCAAGGCAATATCAAATCAAACCAAGGTCAAGATGATAGATCTAAACAAAGAACTTGGAATTGTAGTAAATATTCCAGATCCTCTAAAGAGAGAAGTAAGTCATAGAAGAGGCTTTGGTAGATCTGGCGGTGGTTATGGAAGATCAGGTGGCGGTTATGGCAGATCTGGAGGGGGAGGAGGCGGTTATGGAAGACGTGATGACAGAAGAGATGATCGCAGAAGATCTGGTGGCGATAAAAATTATTACGGCTTAAGAAGCCGCTGGTAGAAAACCGTTCAATATATTTAGGGATTCATGATTTTATAATACATGGATAAAGCAAAACCAGTAGATTCAAAGAACTGGGAAAAAGAAGTCATGTCTTCTCCAATTCCTGTGTTTGTAGATTTTTGGGCAGAATGGTGTGGCCCATGCAGAATGGTAGGTCCTGTAGTTGAGGAGCTAGCCAATGAATATGCAGGAAAGATCAACTTTGTCAAGGTTAATGTTGATGAAAACAACGAACTTGCATCAAAGTACAATGTCTTTAGCATACCAACACTAGCATTATTCAACAAGGGCCAGGTTGTAGCACAACAAGTAGGCGCTGCATCAAAGGGTTCTTACAAGAATATGATAGACAGTGCTCTTTCAAAAGTCTAAACCTCATTTCTTCTTTTTTCGATCTAAAATAATTAATACAGGTCAAGGAAACAACCCACATGTCATTTGGAGATATTGATACTCTAAACCTATTATTTGACAAATTACAGAATTTACTAAATGACACTCAAGGATACTATGAATCATTTCTTGATGCTAATACAATGTACAAACAAGGAAAACTCTCAGACAAGGAATTCTTTACAAAACTTGGAGACTATGTTGTATCGTATTCATCACTAGAGTTTTTGTCTGTAAAGGTAATCTTTGAGTTGAAAAAATCACTTGACAAGATATCAAGTGGTCGTGCAACTGGTTCTACAATGGCAAGTCCAATGCCTCCAGGAATAGGACCGCAAGCATCACAAATGGCAGCAGCTACATTACCAGGACCTGGACAGCCTCCATCGATCATATCTGCTGCAGCAGCATTTTCAACACCTGGCGAACTTCCACGACCAGATCCTGCACTCATGCCACAACAAGGTACTAGTTCTGTCTGTAGTGCTTGTGGATCTGCTCTGAAAGTTAATGCTAAATTCTGTTCCAAATGTGGAAATAAAATGTCCTGATAGAAAATTCTGCTAGTCTTGGTTTGCACCGCATTCTGTACAAAATTTTGCAATCAATGATAATTTTGCACCGCATTCTGTACAAAATTTTAAGCTTGTCTCAGTTGATGTATTGACACTACCATACAAACCACCAATTGTTTTCATTGCACCAGTAGGCACAAATGTATCGTCATCAACTAAGGGTGTTGGTGCAAAATCTTTCTCTTCTATAAAGTTCATCAATCGAGGTATTTGCTGACCGGGGTTTTTCAGATCAGGTACCATGTCGCCTAACCAAAATGCAAATCTAGTTAGTGTAAGCTCTGGCGTAGAAAAAGTCAATGTATGACTTGACATGTAATCATCTGCTGCTATTTTACCATTGAAGACTTTCATTAGATCCACTAGTTAGTATAGCTGTATATTGTTTTTTATTTTAATTGTGGGCAACCATTACAGTCATTGATGATGGAACCAGTAAAGTTTGCTCCTCTGATATCTGCATCTTTGAGATTGACATCTGACAAGTTGGCACCAGCTAGATTAGCACCTGATAGGGCAGTACCTCTGAGATTTGCTCCTGATAGATCCGCTTTTCTCAAATTGGCACCTGAGAGTAAGGCACCTGATAGATCTGCACCATGAAGATTAGAGTCTGAGAGATTGGCATCTTGTAGATTTGCTCCTGATAGATTTGTTTCTTGCATGTTGATACCTGACATGTTTATTCCTGGCATATTGATTCTAGAGAGATTTGTACCTTTTAGATCTTGGATTGATAATATTGTAATTGTACTCTGATCAGATTTACTAGCATAAAAGTTGGGAGCGCCAAGATATGATGCATAGATGTGATGTAATCCTACTGGTAGTGATGATGTGCTAAAAGTAGACTGGCCTCCAAAGATTGTAACTGGGTATCCAACAGCTTCATCATCCACATAGAATTGTATCACACCGATATCAGGCATTGGTGATACCGTTGCAGTAAATGTCGTTATCATGCCAGTTATTGCAATTGAAGAACTTGATGATATTGTTGTAGCAGTTGATACTATTGGAGGTGTAAATGTTATTGATGGGCTAGATGTTGTAGATGAGAAACTTGATTGCGTTGCATTATCTGATACTGGGTTTGAACAAGGGATAAAAAGTGCCCAACCATGAGGCACTTCGCCTACATAACATTGGTATTTCCCAGGTGAATCATACAGTCTTGCTACATATTTCCAGTTCTCATCTGCAGAAGATGGTATGACAAACCCTGACACAATATTTGAAACAACAATTATCATTACAGCAACAAAAGCTAGTCTGAACAGTATTGATTTCTTCTTGTCAAATTGTCTGATAATCAATATGAATAAAAATACAATAGCAAACGATGTGAATCTCTCTGCAGTACCACCTCTGACTATTATTGATAAAAACAATGTTGCAGTGATACAACATAGAACAAAAATTTCAAATCTTAATCCATTCTTGATGGAATTTAACAAAATAAATGCAACAACAATGATGGGTATAACGTATCCCAATTCTCCTGAATATTGAAAAATATTGTAATAGAGAACTTTGGTTACGCTTGTAGAAAATATCTGAATTGTTGATTGTACGATATCTGAATTAACCTGAATTGCTGGAGACTTGAATTGCAGAGAATAATTGATGTAAAGCAGTGACGCTTGAAGTAATAATAGAATTGTTGGTATTGTATAACTGCATATTGTAACTATGTCTCTAGCATCTCTTCTAAGTTCACGTATTATGACGTAAATTAATGCGGGAAGAAAAACAATTGAAAAGGCAGATGAGAGAAATGATGCAGAACAGAAAAATGCATAAAGACACTTTATTTTCTTGGATTGTTTTTTGTACTCTTCATATCTGAATATCAACAATAACACAAATAGCATTGTGAATATGTTGAGAAACCATTGAATGCTTGAAATGTTGGAATAAATCTCATTCATGCCTGAACCTGCTATTATGAATAAAGAACAAGCAGCTCTGAGCCAATCATTTTTAATTATGAATCGAAATTGTTTGGTTGCAAAAAACAATGCGCAAAGTGTTGCAATAATTATTGCAGCTACATTCATTGCCAGGTTGACATTGGCAATACCAAACAGGTATAATGAAAAAATTGTTACAAGTCTAGGAATAAAATGCAAATAATAATTGTAAACAACAAAAATACTTGCCCATGAATACTGGATGGCTTCTCTTACTAGAACATCTACATCTTCAACCCTGCCGGGTTGAACTAGGATGAAGATTGGTTTTCTTAATACAAAAAGTATTACGCCTGACACAAATAGTATGGGCAAAAACCATCTTGATTCTACGTTTCCGGAAAAAATTACACGCATTTTACTGCTCAAATTAACTGAAGCTTTGGTGGATCTGCCCTTAAGCTTATCGGGCATGAATTTCTCAGATTATTATCTTGTAAAATTGTGATATACATCTGCGACATATTTTGCATGTCATGGGCAACCATTGCAACCATTTGTTGTGGCACCTGCAAAGTTTGCACCCATCATATTTGCACCCCTGAGATCTGTATTGGATAAATCTGCATCAGACAGAATGACACCTGATAAAATATCATCTTGCAGATCTGAACCAGATAGATTAGAACCTTGTAGATTTGCATTTGTTAGATCACTTTTTTGTAATTTACTCTCCTTCAGGTTTACATTCATCAGGGATGCTCCTGAGAGATTCGAATTTTGTAGGTTTGTTCCAGACAAGTTGGCTCCATTCAGATTAGCATGAGACAAGTTAATGCCTTGAAGGTTTTTTTCAGAAAGATTGATTCCATGCAAGTCTGTACCTTCTAGATCTTTATTTTCCAAGTCTGATGTTGAAAGTACTGTTATTGTGATTTCTCCAGAAGAGCTTGCATTAAAGTTTGGAGCTCCAAAATATGATGCAGATATCTTGTGCAATCCTTCCGGCAAAAGTTCTGTAAATGTAATCTGTCCACCAAAGATTGTGGCAGGAATTCCAGAGGGTTTGCCATCTATGTATATCTGACCCATTCCATTGTCTGGTACTGGAAATACTCTGGCAGTAAATGTTACAGGCTGTCCATCTACCGCATATTGAGATTTTACTGATATGGTAGTAACAGTTGATTGTACAGGCGGTACAAATGTTACAGACGAGTCATGTATCAATGTCATATTTTTTGCTATTGGTTCTGTACAAGGAATAGAAATTGCCCAACCGCTTGGCACCTCGCCTACATAACACTGGTATTTTCCGTCAGGATTGTAAAACTCTGTCACATATTTCCAGTTCTCGTCTGCAAAAGATGGTATGAAAAATCCCGATGCTACATTAAATGTCACAATCACTGTTACTGCTACAAAGATTATCTTGCTAAATGATGATTCTCTCTTGTCAAACTGTCTAATTATTAATATCGCTATGAACACAATTGCAAAAAAGAAGTATCTTTCCTGTGCCTGTCCGCATAGACAATTCCAATCAATAAGTGAACTCTTGATTACAGAAGAAAAAAAGAGAGTTGCAGCAATGCAGGCTAGTACATAGATCTCAAATTTTATTCCATTTCTTATGGAATTTAATAAAACAAACACTACTATGGCAACAGGTATGAGATACATCCATTCTCCTATGTGTTGAAAAATATCTGGGGCGTTTTGATAAAATATCTTGACTGCAGAAATGGTAAAACCATTCACAGATGATGAAACAATATCATTAACATGAGGAGTGGATGGTGTAGCTTGTTTTAGATAGTTGATGCAAATTGTTAATGCTTGAACAAATAACACTCCTGTGGGTATGATATAACTAAATATTGTAACTAGATCTCTTCTATTTTTTCGCAATTCGCGTATTATGACGTAAATTAATGCGGGAAGAAAAACAATTGAAAAGGCAGATGAGAGAAATGATGCAGAACAGAAAAATGCATAAAGATATTTTTTCCTTCTGCTTTTTTTCGCAAATTCTTCATACTTGAATAATAATAACGATACAAAGAGCATCGTGAATATGTTCAGAAACCATTGGATACTTGAAATATTTGAGTAAATTTGCTCAGTAATACCTGGAACAAGTATGACAAACAATCCACAAAGAGCTCTGGCCAAGTCACTTTTAATTATAAACCGAAATTGTTTTGTAACAAAAAACATTCCACACAATGTTGCAATAATTATTGCAGCTAGATTCATTCCAAGTAGAACATTTCCAATTCCAAACAAATGCAGAGAAAAAAATGTTACAAGAGTTGGGATGAAATGAAAATAGTAATAGTGAACTACAAATATACTGTTCCACGAATATTGCATTGCAGGTCCCACTAGGACATTTACATCCTCCCACCTTGCAGGTAGAATTAACACATTGATTGGTTTTCTTAAAACAAGTATTGCTATGCTAAGAACACATAATGTTGGTAAAAACCATCTTGATTCTGTACTGCCAGATATGCTCTGATGATTATTACTGCTCAAATTAACTGAAGCTTTAATGGATCCGCCCTTAAGCTTATCGGGAATGTTACAAAGAATTTCTCTTTGATTTTATTTTATTATGCTGGTGACTGAATACTGTCAAAATAAAGTCTGCCTTGATCATAGAAAGATGGATTGAAGGTATTTTCATCTACAGATGATGCATAATTAGTGTAATAATGATGTACAGCTAAATTGTTGAATAATCTTAATTATTAACCCCAATTAAATAAGGCACACTATGGATTCGTCTAAAAAATTAAAATCTGAAGCGGAAGCATTTGATAAAAGAATTGAAGAGAGAAGAAAATCAGGTTTCATTCCAGATATTCGCAGAGCAGTAAAATGCGAATATTTTTACAAGAGTTTTTTCCGCGATCCATATTTCATAAAATTATATCTTGGAACTGAAATAAATCACTTTTTAGATATGTTAAAACAATATTCGCATCCAAAGTCAAGAGTCTTAGAGGTAGGGTGTGGTCCAGGATATGTGTCCTTAGAGATTGCAAGAGCGGGTTATCATGTTACTGCATTTGATATCTCTGAAAAAGCAATTGATGCTGCAAAAGAAACATTGGCGTCTAACCCTTTCAAAGATGGTTTTGGTTCTTTAGAATACAAAGTATCTTCATTTGACGAATTTCAGGGAATCTTTGATGTAGTTCTCATTAGAGGAGCTATTCATCATATGACAAATCCTGAAATGGTCATTCGTAAATGTCTTGATCTTTTGGAATCTGGAGGTTTACTTTTATGTTTAGAACCGTCTCATGAAAAATGGAGAAAACAAGATGCTGCACAAGTCGCTTTAATACGTGGTTTATTATCATTAACTGGAAATTGGTATGAAGATTCTCTAGGAAATGAATTATTGGATGCCAAAAAATTTCAAGAATATGTTGATGATGTTTACACTGAATATTTTAACGAGAGAGACAAGAATGAGGTGGGCGGTCAATCACCAAATGATAATTCATCAAGCGGCGAAGAAATACTTGTATCTCTCAGAAGGCATTTTATTGAATTAGAATATACTCCAGGAATCTCATTTATTTATAGAGTGTTGGGAGGTCTCCGGGGTTCTGATGATTTAATTCGCAAGATGGGAACCTATTTAGCCCTTTATGATAAACAATGTGTTGATGCAGGTTTTATGGAACCAAACAATTTTTTCTTTGCAGGAAGAAAAAAATTATGAAAGTGAACATTTCTAGTTCTAGATATTGTTTTTAGCTGAAATTTGTATAAATCAGAAAAGATTGTAGCTACTAAACTCATTTCCTTAATTTTTACCCATAAAACAGGATGCCATATATTGTACTGACTTCTCATGTCTGTGATGAAGGATCAAAGGGCAACCTCTGAGATGAATCACATTACCATTTTAGGCTCTATTTTCGCTCATGCGGAAAAGTTGAGGGTTACCCGATCTCATAAATTACAGATATTTTCAGCCGTATTTCTCTGCCTGTTGTTTGCACAGACTGCAAGTGCAGAATATCTTCTCACAACAATTTCTTCTGTCGGTTCTAATCCGAACGGTGTTGCATATGATTCGGCCAAGGGCGAGATATTTGTGGTATCTCAGAGTTCTAACACCGTCTCTGTAATATCTGACGCCACCAATACTGTGGTGGGCTCACCAATCTCTGTTGGTACTGCTCCAATTAGTGCTGCATATGACTCGGCCAAGGGCGAGATATTTGTGACAAATAATGGAGGCGATTCGGTCTCTGTGATAGATGATACCACCAATACCGTAGTTGCAACAATCTCTGTAGGTTCTAGTCCAAATGGTCTTGCATATGACTCGGCCAAGGGCGAGATATTTGTGACAAACTTTGGTAGTAACAACATCTCTGTGATAGATGACACCACCAATACTGTATCTACAACAATCTCTGTTGGTAATGGTCCAGTTGGTGCTGCATATGACTCTGGCAAGGGAGAGATATTTGTAACAAATTACAATGATAATACTGTCTCTGTGATAGATGACACCACCAATACTGTGGTGGGCTCACCAATCTCTGTCGGTTCCCATGGCCGCGGTGTTGCATATGACTCGGCCAAGGGCGAGATATTTGTGACAAATAATGGAACGTTTACTGTCTCTGTAATAGACGACACCACCAATACCGTAGTTGCAACAATCTCTGTCGGTTCTAGCCCTCTTGGTGTTGCATACGACTCTGGCAAGGGCGAGATATTTGTGGCAAACAGTGGATCAAATAATGTCTCTGTAATAGACGACACCACCAATACCGTAGTTGCAACAATCTCTGTCGGTTCTAGCCCTCTTGGTGTTGCATACGACTCTGGCAAGGGCGAGATATTTGTGGCAAACTTTGGATCAAATTCTGTCTCTGTGATATCTGACTCGGCACCGCTATCTGTTCCAGAATTTCCTCTTGGAGGAATGGTACTGATGTTTGTAGTTTCTACTGCAGCCTATGCTGTAATCAGATACAGGGCAATGAGAATCTCCCATCTCTGATCTTTGCCCTGACAAGATATTATTAGAACTAGATGGAATTAGCAGCAGCATGATCTACTCTGTAAAATTACGCTTCTCTGCAAAAACAATATCTGGAATATTATTCATGTCGTCTGCATTTGTACTGTATTTTTTATACCAGTCAGGTAGTGGCAAGGCGCTCTTCCTTCCACCGATTGGAATAGGATTTTTTATTTTGGGGTTTTATCTGATCTTTTCTGGCACAAGTTTTTACAATAGATTCAGAAGCATGATGTTTTTCATGTCACTTGCAGTCTTTATGTCATGGATGGCATGGGATACAGGGCTGCATGATTATATAGTAAACTCGTCGTATGGTGCATTTCTTGCAGGCATTACAATAAAATTTTCAGTATACTTTCTCAACGTATCTGGATACCATGTAACAACTATTGGCGACCAGATAACATTTCTTGGAAATTCAAAGGTCCAATCATTTGATGTGATAAACTCATGTAGCGGTGCAGACACCACCATACTTTTTCTTGCTGCATTTGTACTGATGCTAGCAGATCAAGGACGTCGTGCATCAGTACAAAAGCTAGCAGTTTGTTTTGTCTGTGGTGGGCTTGGCACATATCTTGTATCCATGATGAGGGTTCCACTGCTTGGAATTGTAGGGTACTATTATGGGTATGATACCTTAGAGACATACCACATGTATTCTGGATATCTCATCTTTCTTGTATCAATTATGATGTTTTGGTATCTGTCCCTACGATGGATAAACAAGAAATCCACTTTTAGTGTAGCTGCAGGTAACTAGAGATGGATTCAAAGGTTTGTCAGATTAAAGACTTGATATCTAATCAGTATGTATGCAGCTCTATCTCTCACAAACAGGAATACAAAAACAAACAATCCTGTTGAAAATGTGATGCTAAAGGCAACACCTGATGATCTTGGAAAAATACAAGACATACTTCAAGCTTGGACAAAAGAAATACTTTCAAGAAAATGATCTTGGTCCAAAAACTGGCAAATCTCGTTTTTTTGAGAGGGTTTCAAACTGTATGTAGAGGTGGACCGAGGGGGATTTGAACCCCCGACATCCGCGTTGCGAACGCGGCGTCACTACCACTAGACCACCGGCCCTTTTGTTATCAAGAATATCATCTGCTTTTATTCATTTACTCAAAGAATAATACTAGGTTTTCAAGCAAAATTCATGATGACTGTAGATGCTGTAATTACAGGGTCACATGTTATTTTCCAAAATGTAATGGTAGACAAAAACATTGTAATTGATGAAGGTAAAATTGTTGGCCTTACAAATGATATCCCACAATGTGATCTAAAAATAAAAGCAGATGGCTTGGTCTCACTTCCTGGTATGATTGATCCTCACATACATTATGGTGTCTACTCTCCAATTACTGATGCTGCTGTAACAGAATCTAAAGTGGCTGCAATAGGCGGAGTCACTACAATGATGCGAATGCTCAGACTGAGTGGCTCGTACAAGAAAAATCTAGACTCTCAACTTGCAGAAAGCGCAAAAACTCATTATGTAGATTATTCGATTCATGCAGCTATACTCCACAGAAACCAAATCAATGAAATGGAATTTTGTAAAAACAAGGGGATAACGTCATTTAAGATATACATGAATCTTGGAGAAGAGGTTGGTCATGTCTACATGGACATGCAGCCTGGTGACAAGACTCTGCGAGAAGAGAGAGTAGAGATGACAACTGACATGATTGAAAAAATAGTGGAAAATGCGGCATCTCTGAATTGTCCTGTCCTTGTACATGCAGAAGATTATCAAATGTGTTCATGTGGAATAAAGACAGCAAAAGAGAAAAAAATGGATGGACTTGCAGCATGGTCCAATAGTAGACCTGTAGAATCTGAAGTCAAATCAATTACTACTATATCCAAGATTGCAAGAAAATATGGTTGCAATCTCTATTTTGTACATATTGGTTCCAAGGCTGCAATTGATGCGATATCTGAAGAAAAGAAGAATGGAACAAAAATACATGTTGAGACCTGTCCACATTATTTGACATTGTCGTATGAATCACAACAAGGATATCTTGCAAAAGTCATGCCTCCAATACGTTCCTCCAAAGATGTAGAATCTGTGTGGCATGAGATACAAAGTGGTAAAATGGATACGATTGGAACAGATCATGTTGCAAACAGACTGCATCTAAAATTAGGAGGAGAAAATGTGTGGGGAGCACTTGCAGGATTTCCAGGAATGGGCACAATGCTTCCTATATTGTTAAGCGAGGGAGTCAACAAGGGAAAGATAAACTTGCAACAGTTGTCAAACATGACAAGCCTCAACACTGCCAAAATATTTGGAATGTATCCAAAAAAAGGAACAATCCAAAAAGGCTCTGATGCCGATATTGTTCTAGTTGATTTAAAAAAGGAAGATAAAGTGTCTGCTGAAACCATAGATGGTTTTTCTGATTATACTGTCTATGAAGGTTGGAATCTCAAAGGATGGCCTGTTAAAACAATTGTTCGAGGAACTGTAATTGCAGAAGATTTTAAAATTATTGCAAAACCTGGTTATGGCAAATTTGTCTCAAGACCACAAGCTTGATCTGACCAAAAAAATTTTTTCTAAATTGTTATAAAACCGGACTTTACTGCTGACAAGGCAATGTTCAGGCCAAACAAAGCAAATGTTACCGCGTATATTGATAACATGGCACCTTTCAATATTTTTTCAGATACTTTCTTTTCAATTATGGTGTGAATAAACTTGCCTCCGTCCAATATTGGCAATGGTAGCATGTTGAATATTCCTATGAAAAATGACAGCATCCAAAGCCACAGTAGGAACATGAAGACTTCTGGACTCCAATGGATGTAATACGGAACAACTGGTTGGTATGATGGTAACGCTGCTCTTAAAATTCCAAGCATTCCTTTTTGCGGATCATCCTTGGAAGGAGTTGTAACAACAGGAATTTGCATAGACTTGCCGTCTCTAATTATTGAAACCATTGCCGTGTCTCCAGGCTTTAATTTTATCTTGGCAAAGTCTTGGGGAAGTAAAACAGGACTTCCATCTATTGCATTTATGATGTCGTCTTTTTGTAATCCAGCTTTTTCAGCACCCGAGCCTTCAGTGACTGAAACTATTGGAACTCCAAGAGGTTGATTGTAAAATACGCTCTTGATTGGGTCTGGCATGATTAGGGCAAATGATGGATTGAATATCAATAAACCTGCAATGATAAACGAAAACAAGACGTTTGATGTAGCGCCTGCTCCGATGACTCTGAGACGTGAGATTTTTTTTGCCTTGACAAACTCGTCCTCATCTGGCTCTACAAATCCTGCAAATAGTGCAATAAAGACTGCAAATCCTCCTGTCTTGATTTTTATTTTTTCTAGTGTGGCAACAATTCCATGTGCACCTTCGTGTATGACTAGTACGATTGGTACGGAAAGCAAAAAGTATGCAATGTTTGCACTTGACTGGATTGTAACCCCTGGTATGAGTACCGTCATTTCCGAGAATGATTCTGGCTTTACAAAAAAGTTTGACAGGTTTGATGCAAGGTACCAAAATGCTGCTCCCATCATCACAAAACCCAGTACTACACTTGTATTGGAAAAAATTTTAGTTGCTTTTTCAGTCCTACTTAGAATTCTTGAGAGTATCATCTGAACATTCTGGTTTTTGTATGTCAAACTGTATGGTTTTACCTCAAATCCATGTTTGTCAAGTTTTAAGAGTTTTGCAATTCCAAATACTATGACCCATGCAATCAAAACATAGATGATAGAATTGTGCGTTAAAAATGAAAAGTCCAAATTAATTGATACTCTTTTTAGTCAGGGCAAATTTATCAGTTGCTATGGGAATTGTCATAGTTTCAACATATCCTGACAAAAAATCAATTTCCAAAGTGGCACACATTGTAGTACAAAGAAAATTGGCAGCATGTGTCAACTATGCCAAAATAAATTCTATCTATTCTTGGAAAGGCAAGATTGAAGATGCAGAAGAATTTTTAGCACTTTTTAAAACTACAACAAAATCAAAACAACAACTCAAGAAAGAAATAGAAAAATCTCATCCCTATGAGGTGCCAGAAATTGTGGAGCTAAAGATGGATGATATCAGTATACCGTACATGAAATGGCTTGACAAGTCAACTTTGGGGGGCAAACCTAAGAAGAGAAATAACTCCTCCAAGAGACGAAACCCGTAATCCCGCATCTGTCGTGGAATCTACTGCATAAACTTCGACTCCTTTTGATTCCACTTGATTTAGAAATTCAATTATCTTGTCTTCATCTTGTTTTTCAAAGATCCTGTCTGAAAATACCAATGATTCCACTGCACCCATCTCATTTGCCTTTGCAGTCTCCTCAAAACCCATGGTGAACTTGTTGCTCTTCTTGTTTGCCCTTGCCATGGTTTCATCTAGTATGGCAGAAACTTTTGCAATCTTGCTTGTGTCAAGTGTCTGCTTCATGATATCTGATTTTATAAAAGTGTAAATTCCATCCTCCCCTGAAGAATCTATTCCATCTACTGCTTGTACCTTATGGCCCTTGATTGTTGGAACTTCTGCAAGAAAATTTACTAGTCTCTTCTTGGTCTCTCCTGGTCCAAATATCACTATGTTGTCTCCATCTCTTATCAGTGCAGAGATTGCACCTTGAACATCTTTGAAAAAATCTTGTATGTTAAATTTAGTTTTGTATCTCTTTCCACTTGCACCAGAATACATGTTTGGCAAAAGTTTGAGATGTGTACCACTTAATCTTCCCAGGCCGCAGTCTGTAGTATCTATTGCAACAAGAAGGAATGCACCATGATCCTTTTTTTCAAAGATCAGTTTTTTCTCAATGTCGCTCCAACTTTTTTTGATTAGAGTTGCAGCGTCACCAATTTTTAGTGTCAACGAATGATGTGATCCCTTGCTTACAGATTGATTGTCTGACTCTGATATGGTACCCTGTACTCTTAATCTGTCTACTACCTCATCAATAGAAATTTTCTCAACGTCTAGTGCTATGCGAATCTTTACTCTCTCAGCCTTGTCAGGTCTTGCAAAGTCTTTTTCCTGTTTGACTGCTCTTGAAGTGTCTCCAACTATCCTGTCTCCTTTGTTTATGACACGTCGTAGTGTGAAGAGATCATCTGATTCTTCTGGTATTAGGGCTACCGCATTGTCATCTATTTTTTTAATAATCAATCTAGTACCTTTGTTGAACCATAATAAAAAAGAAAAGTAATCTAGTTTGTTAACTCATCAGTCTTTGTTTCTTTCTTTTCTTCTGCTTTCTTTCTCAAATAATTCTGGACCCATTCTGGTGTCAAGACTCCAGATTCAGTCAAGTTAACAAGCGTATTGGTTGATGCTTCACCCATTACTTTGCCCGTGTTTCTTCTTACCTGTCTCCATTTTAGATTCGTATTGCCGCTTTTTGATGAATATATTATGCCAAGTACTTCTTTTGCATTAACAAAAGTCATGTCTCGAATCTTTTTCAAGGTGACCTTGTCTGCGGCTTCCACGTAAATTGGACCAGGTGTTGTCTCACGTTCTGGGAACACTTCATAATCCTCCAAGTAACTTTCAGGAATAAACGAGTTACAAGTACTTAGGATTACAAACTTCCTAAAACTTTCAAGGGAACACGCTGCATCTATTGCTACCATTTGTGTAAACATTGCTCTCGCCTTTTATCAAGCTTCTTGAAAGACTCAAGTAGGAACAACCAAAATTGTTTGGTTGCAGGCATTGATGACCAAATCCCTTTTGATTTAATGATGAGGATCTTGAGTTCTGAGCCTGCACTGGATTTTTATCCGTAAATGATTCTAGTGGTATAATGAAATCACACACTGAATATCTTACGTACAATGTTCCATCAAGACGGGGATTTGTAAACATGACACCAGAGATAAGAAAAATAATTCAAAAAAGTGGTATCAAGGAAGGTCTCTGTCTAGTAAATGCAATGCACATTACTGCAAGTGTCTTCATTAATGACAACGAGAGTGGATTGCACCAAGACTATGAAAAATGGCTAGAAGATATCGCACCACATGAACCAATATCGCAGTACCAGCACAACAATACGGGAGAAGATAATGCTGATGCACATCTAAAACGACAAGTAATGGGAAGAGAGGTTGTAGTGGCTATAACAAAAGGCCAACTTGATTTTGGTCCTTGGGAACAGATCTTCTATGGAGAATTTGACGGCAAGAGAGCAAAACGTGTTCTTGTTAAAGTAATAGGTGAATGACTCTAGGATAATGAGCCTCTCTTCTGGGCTCCTTCTTCTAGTGGTTTTAGCTTGAAACTCTGTTCGTGATTTTGTGCACCGTGGTTGCATTTTACACAGCCTACCTTGAAACCATCGCTATTTTTTACAAAAGTTTCGCAGCCACAAAAACAAGTCATTTGGTTTTATGTTCTAATATCTCTGATATAACTTTAGTTCTTGCAACAATTTCCACGTGGAATGTCGTGATCATGTGGACATTTTCTTGGATGCTTGAGCATTGTACATAGTGCATCTGTGAATTGTTCATTCATGTGGTGTTCAATGCCGCAAACCATCTCTTCGTCAATGTCTACCTTTAGAGCGCTGTCCATGAGTACCTCGAGCAGTCTGCTATTTCGCATCATGTTAGAGCCTATGTCTTCACCGTTTTTGGTAAGTGATACGCCACTTTTGTTATAATTTACAAGCTTGGACTCGTTGAGTTTTTTTAGCATCTGTACTACACTTGGTTGTCTTACGTTTAGCATCTTGGCAATTGTGCTTATCTTTACAGGATCTCCGCCTTCTTTGATATGCCATATTGCCTTGAGGTACATCTCAACATGTTCTGCTTCAGCAGTTCCTACAAACAATACTTCTTGATCTTCCATGGTATTCTATCTTACCTACTTGATTTTACATCTTTTGATTCTTTTAGCAGATATTCAAAATATTCACGAGCAAAACCTGCCAAACCTGAATGGTCTGCCCATATGGCAACTGCCTCTTTTGTTCCAGTGGTGCCAAGTTCCTCGCCAAGCAACAACACTACGTATCTCTTGTCAGAAATAATTCCTCCTCCAAAGAGACCTTTCTTTACTTTTACCGTTGCCAGTCTTGATAATGACTTTAGCGTATCATTCTCAACATCTTCTGAAACTAGGATGGTAATGTCAACTCCCCTGTCATGCAACAATCTAATTTTTGGCAAGGCCTCCTTTGCTAATTCTTCTGCAACCTTGGGAATGGCAATCATGACCTCGTTTCTGCAAGAGTCTACCATCTCGAGAATCTTTGTTGCAATATTTATCACACCTGAAATTATCCAAATGTCTGGTCTCTCGCTTATCCCACTCTGTTCATACATTGGAGTGAGTTCCTTGAGTACAATATTTTCATTATTTCTAAATTCTGTCTCAAACTGCTGTTTTGATGTCTGGATTGCAGTGGCAGGAGATTTTGCAAAATACTGGGTAGGTCTTGAATCATCAGAGCCTATCCACCCCTTCTCTTCTAGGGTGCCCAAAACCTCATAAATTTTCGAGTATGGTACACCTGATTTCTGACTAAGATCAGAGGCAGTAATGGGACCTGTTTTTAAAAGTGAAGAATATGTCTTGATTTCATAGCTAGTAAGACCAATCTTTTCTAATGATTTTCGTGCCTTGTCTGAGAGACTCATGTAAATGATCGGGGGCTCTTTTGGTATATATGTCTAGGATAGGTTTCTGTGAGGAGGATCTACCTATTCATCTGGTGTCTAGTAGGAAATGGATTAAATACTATCTCCTAAGATATGCGTGTAAGACATGGAATTAATTCAGATATCTAATCAGAAGACTCCTACTCTAGGCAAGAAATCTACTATAAGATTTACTCAGAGTATTTGTCCTGAATGTAACATGATTCTTGACGCAGAGGTCTTTGAAAGAGATGGCAAGGTCTTCATGACAAAGACTTGTCCAACACACGGAGAATGCGAAGAACTCTATTTTGGCTCTTATGATATGTATAAAAAATTCAGCACCTACTGGATAGATGGCAAAGGTGCACATGCTCCAAACGTAATGATTGACAAATGTTCATGTCCTAACAACTGTGGTTTGTGTTCTAATCACTTGTCTCACAGTGGACTTGCAAACATGATAGTTACAAACAGATGTGATTTGACATGCTGGTACTGTTTCTTCTATGTGAAAAAGGGACTAGAGGGTGCATACATGTATGAACCATCACAAGACCAAGTAAGAGCAATGATGAAGACATTAAGAGCAGAAAGACCAATTCCAGGAAACTCTATGCAGATTACTGGTGGAGAACCAATGCTAAGAGAAGATATTGTTGATGTTATCAAAATAATGAAAGAAGAAGGTGTTGATCACATCCAGATGAATACCAATGGAATCAGATTTGCGCTAGACCCAGAAGCAATGAGAGAGGTCAGACTTGCAGGTGTCAATAACTTGTATCTCAGTTTTGACGGTGTTACACCAAGAACAAATCCAAAGAACCACTGGGAAATTCCATATGCACTAGAAAGTGCAAGAAAGACAGGAACCACTGTAGTATTTGTTCCAACAGTTATCAAATCAATCAATGACCATGAATTAGGTCCAATAATCAGATATGCTCAAAAGAATCTCGATGTAGTTCACGCAGTAAACTTCCAACCAGTATCATTGACTGGAAGAATGGGTAAGAAAGAACGTGAAAAATACAGAATCACAATTCCTGATTGCATTCAAAGAATTGAAGAACAGACACAAGGTGAAGTAACAGTAGATGACTGGTTCCCAGTTCCAAGTTGCATGCCACTAACAAATGTAATTGAAGCATTCTCTAGCAAACCAAAGTATGAACTCTCAATCCACTTTGCGTGTGGTGCAGGTACATACATCTTTGAAGATGCAGAGACAAAGAAATTTGTTCCACTCACAAGATTTGCTGACATTCAAGGAATGTTGGAACTCTTTGAAGACAAGGCAGAGGAAATTCACTCTGGAAAGAACAAGTACTTTACAATGCTCGAAGTAGTAAGAAAACTTTCAAGCTTTATCGATAAAAAGAAACAGCCAGCAGGTCTTGACCTTGCAAAAATGTTCGGTAGCATCTTGATGAAGAGATCATTCAACTCTGTAGGTTCATGGCATGTCAAAGGCTTGTTCTTAGGTATGATGCACTTCCAAGACAAGTACAACGAAGATCTTGAAAGACTCCAGAGATGTGACATTCACTACCTTACACCAGATTTGAGAATTGTTCCATTCTGTGCCTTTAACGTAATTCCAGAGTGGTATAGAGACAGAATTCAAAAGAAATATTCTATATCTGTAGAAGAATGGGAACAAAGAGTTGGAGTAAAACTTGAAGATGGTCTCTACAGAGGAATCATGAGAAGAGGTTCTGGTGACGAGCTTGCAGCAGGCTGCGCAAAGAGTGCAATGATGCATGAAGCATCACAAGCTTTGACATAATCTCATTAGGATTTCTTTAAACCCTATTTCATCTAAATTTCATTTCTAAAGATTAATTGTAAGGTATTTCTTACAAACATAAATGAAGATAGGAATTATTCACGGCTTTGTAGGTGGTGGAGGGGGAACAGAAAAAACACTTTATGCAATAATTGAAGCTCTGGTTGAGGGAGGACACAAAGTAACTTTATACACTATTTCAAAACCCTCTGTACAAATTCCTAACATAAAAATAATTTCCACACTACCATTTCATTTGCCTATCTTTGGTCTCTACCAAAGATACATGGAATCAAAATTAATTGAAAAAGCAAGTACTGAGGATCTCATAATTCAGGCATCTGGTGGGCTGGTGTTACCACAAAAAAAGGATCAAAAAGTGATAATTTACTGTCATCATGATTTTCAAAATGAGACAAAAAAAGACATAACAAAATACAAGGGTGTGTGGTCTTGGTATTACAAACCATATTATGTTCTGAGTCAGAAATTTGTAAAACAGATAAACGATGAAAATATTCTATTTATCTCAAATTCTAAATTCATCCAAGGTTCCATGAAAAAGAATTTTTCCAAAGATTCTATTGTTATCTACCCTCCTGTGGAATTGGAAATATTTCAAAATGATTCCCATAAGGAAAAGTCCGCAATTACAATCTCAAGATATTCGCAAGAAAAAAACTTGGAATTTGCAATTGATGTTTTTCAAGACATTGATGTGCCATATACAATAATTGGAAATACAAAGGCCAGGGTAAACAAGATATATTATGAAAAAATAACGAGTAAACTTCAAAATCTCAAACAATCAAAAATTTCTCTGATAACAAATGTTGAACGAAGTAAAGTTGTGGAAGGCTTGAAAAAGTCAAAAGTTTACTTTCATGCGTCTCCTGAGACGTTTGGAATCTCTGTCGTTGAAAGCATTGCAGCAGGATGCATTCCAATAGTCCCAGATAATTCTGCACACAAGGAAACTGTACCAATAAACGAATTACGATACAGATCAGATGACAAAAAAGATGCTCAAGAGAAAATAAACAAGGCTCTTGCTGGAGATTATGATCAACTGATCAAACCCCTGAAAGATTCTCTTAAAATATATGACAAAAAAACATTCAAAGATGCTCTTCTGAGTTTTATAGAAAATATAAAAACCTGAGTCTAGGGTTCTGAAATCTTGTATTTCTTCCAGCGTTCGGTGTCTAGGCTCATGTCCATGGTAAGTCTGGGACCTGAATATTCCTTGATTGTCATGGGTTGAATTTCAGGAGTAGTTAATTTGGCAAGTTCAAACATGGATATTTTCTTGTCTCCTACAATGTGTACATGACCACTCATGTTTTCCTTGTGAACATCCATTATTCCTTGGGATACATCTTGTGCGAAAAGATATGTCCCAAATCTATCTACAAATGCACTTGGATATGGCCATTTTTTCTTGGCAACAAAATTAGTTCTAACAATCAAATATTCCTGAAGTTTGCTCACCTCGTATTCTCCTATCAATTTTGTCAAGGCATAGAAATTCTCTGGATATGGTATAGAACTTTCATTATACATACCTACATGTCCATCAAAAACACAGGCTGTACTGATATAGATAAATTTTATATTTTTTTTATTATCTAAAACTGCTTCAACTAAATTTCTGGTTCCATCAACATTTGTCTTCCATGCAACTGGCTTGTTTTCTTCACATGGTCTTATGCGCGTAAGAGCTGCAGTGTGTATTATGGAATCAATGTCATGATTTTTAATATAATCTGCAACATTTTTCTTGTCTGTGATATCAAGTTCCTGATGTGCAGGTGTTAATGTATCTGTAAATATTTTCTTTAACTCTGTACCAAGGGCTCCACTTCCACCTGTGATTAAAATACTCACTTCATATCTCTTGGTTACAGGTATTGTAAATCTTTTCTAAAATCTAGTATGTTAATCTGTTTATTTTTCCTCGTAGTATGTTGGCTACTCTAAAAGCAGTCTTTCCGTCTCCTAATGATTTATTCCACACTCTATCAACTTTGTATAATGTAATCAGTTTGACTGCTTCTTCAATATTTTTTGGATCAAGTCCAGCAAGTATGTTTGAACCTTCTTCAATATATTCAGGTCTCTCAGTACTTTCACGTATAGTTACACAAGGTCTCTTAAAGTAAAGTGCCTCTTCTGGAACAGTTCCAGAATCTGTAATGAGACAAAATGCATTTTTTTCTAGTTTTGAAAAATCAAAAAAGCCAAGTGGTTTTATCAATTCAATGTTACTTGACACTTTTTTCTTCTTTAACTTGCTTAGTGTCCTAGGATGTATTGGATAGATTACTCTTTTTTTGAATCGTTTGCCTATGACCTGAAGCGAAGTAAAAATTTTCTCCAAGGTTTCAGGATTGTCAACATTTTCGCTACGATGAGCAGTAACCAAAAAGTAACTGTTTGGCTCTAAATTCATTTTCTCCATGATTTTACTCGAGTCTATTTTTGGAGTAAAGTAGTTTATCACATCAATTATGGGATTTCCTACCACGTAGATCTTACTTGGATGAATATTTTCTCGAATTAGGTTTTCTCTTGAATATGTAGTATATGGTAACAATAGAGATGAAAGATGATCTATGATGATTCGATTTTTTTCTTCAGGCATACGAAAATCATAGCTACGCATTCCAGATTCTAGGTGAGCTATCTTTATTCCATGATGTGCTGCAGGGATGGCTGCAAGTCCACTGTTTGTATCGCCTAAAATTAATAAAATGTCTGGTTTTTCTTTTTGTAATACTTCTTCAGATTTTGTAATGATGTCTGAAACCTCTGGCCCATATTTTCCTGTCCTTATTTTCAAATCATAGTCAGGTTTTCGAATTTCAAGTTCATCAAAAAATACTGAATTTAATTCATAAGTATAATTTTGACTCGTGTTGACCATTATGTGATTAAAATTTGTATCAAGCAAATAGAAGATTCTGCTTAACCTGATTATTTCTGGTCGTGTTCCAAAAATAGACATTATTTTCATGAGATGTGTGTTGATGTTATTACCAAATTTAAAAGGTTTTCAAATATCTAAAATTATCTAATTATTAATTAAGACTTATTAACTAAGCATCAATCATTGCATTTGAGTTGGATTACTCATCGGTCATAAATGATCAAAATATTCTGATAACTGGTGGCACTGGAAGTTTTGGTCATCAAATGATCAAAGAATTGATGAGGTACAAACCAAGAATTATCAGAATTTTTAGCAGAGACGAAGACAAGCAACATCTTATGAGACAAGAATTCTCCGATGATCCGATACTGAAAAAAATGCAGTTTGTTATTGGTGATGTTAGAGACTATGATAGGCTTTATACTGTCACAAAAGATATTGATATAATATTTCACGCGGCAGCACTAAAACAAGTTCCTGCAGTTGAATCACATCCATTTGAAGCAGTCAAGACAAATATTATTGGAGCATACAATGTAGTAAAGGCTGCAGTTGCAAGAGATGTGTCTAAAGTAGTTGCAATTAGTACGGATAAAGCTGTCAAACCGGTAAATGCAATGGGTATGACAAAGGCATTACAAGAAAAAATAGTCCTCTCTGACGATCTTTCCAAAGATGATACCATGTTTTCTTGTGTTAGATATGGAAATGTCCTAGGAAGTAGGGGTAGCATAACTCCTCTGTGGAATGCAAAAATTGCTAAAAATGAACCATTGCCTGTAACACATCCTGAAATGACTCGATTTATGTTGACACTAAGTCAAGCCATCGATCTTGTTTTTTATACATTAAAAAATGCAAAGGGGGGAGAAATATTTGTCAAGAAAGCACCATCTGCAAAAATAGTTGATCTTGCCAAAGCATATGCTGAATTAAAAACAAATCGCAGCAATTATCCTCTAAAGTTTATTGGTATCCGCGCAGGAGAAAAAATAGATGAAATCCTAGTATCTGAAGAAGAGATGAGACGTGTTGAAGAGAGAAAAGACCACTTTGTCATAAAACATGAGCAAGAATTTGATACACATTCTCTAAAGAAATCTGTTAAAATAAAAGAATATGGCTCTGCAACTGTCAAACATCTAAACAAAAATGAACTAATTGAACTTATGAAGAAACTCAAATGGATTGCTTGACGATTTAATTTAATACGAATCTATTCAGACTTTCTCTTTCATATTCATGTATGATTTGAAGATGGATCCAGAAATTGATTTTGGCAATATCTGAAACATGGTATCCCTTAGAATATGACGACTTCTAGATGCTAATGATTTTGTTTTTTGATAATTTTTTATTGCTTTTTCATATTTATCTCTCTCTTCTGGAGTAATCTTATCCAGTATGAATTTTCGTATGTTGTTGTTTTGTAACAATGACACAGATGCTTTCTCACTGCTGAGTTGTTTTTTATGCACTCTGTATTTTGCCAAATTTTTTGGTACAAGATGAATATTGCAATTATGAAGTAGATTGTATCTTAACCATAACTCATAATCTTCCTTGTAACCAATTGTCTCATTAAACATCCCAAATTCATCAATTATGGACTTGTGGATCAAGCTAGTGGTTCCATTTCCAATGAAATGATCTAGCAGAATTACATTCACACTAAATGAATCTAATTTATTATAATTTGGTTCTATCATTTGATCAATTATTTCCCCCTGTGAATTGATTATATCATAATTAGCATATAGTACGTATTTTTTATTAGGCAAGAGTTTTGCAGCATTAATCAATTCCAAGACAGCATCTGGATATAGTATGTCGTCTGCACTGAGCCACTTGAACCATTCACCTTTCATATTTTTTATTCCATGATTTAGTGCAGATGCAGTTCCACCATTTTCTTTTGAAATTATTTTTATTTTATCAGAATATTTTTTTAATATATTCAGTGAATTATCTGTAGATCCATCATCTACTGCAATGATTTCTATTTCATTATATGTTTGATTTAATGCCGATTCTAAACATTCTTTCAAATATTTCTCTGCATTATACACTGGAATGATGATTGAAACTATGTCGTTTCCATGATTCAATAAACTTCTTTTATCACTGGGGTTATTTTTGGTTAGTTGTTAATTGATATATAAGTAAAAGATATCAAAATCATGAGCAGCAAAAGACTGGCATTTCGTGGTTGGTTTTATTTCAGGATGGGGTGGAGTACTTATTTTGCATTCATATTTGCTGCAATCAATACTTTGGTTACAACATATTATCTAGCTATCAAGGATGTACCTTCGCTTGAAGTAATATTTCCATCGTTCATAATTTATGCTGGTTTTATTACTATTATGGGAATTCCAATACTTGTCGCTGTAGGTTATTTTCATTTCAGAAAAAGTCCAGCCTATACTGCAGAAGCTGATATTGGTGTGGAATCTAATCCGTATTACTATAAGCTCCCGCCCGGATATAATATTGAAGTATTGTTTCCACTGTATCAAACATTGACAAATATGTTACTCAAAATAGCCAGCAATCAAAAATTGACAGAAGATGAAATCAAAGAAATAACTGAATTACAAAACAAAATTGATATATTGGTAAAAGGCGGTCATGTTGGAAATCCTAAACGAAAAATAACATAGATTCTTGTATTAATATTTTCAAATTTTAACAACAATGTATATTGCGTAATTATTTATTCATTGATTTTTCTATATTTGTTACACTTGCCTGATTTTTTTTAAAATACGTTGTATCTAGTTTTATTTTGTATTTCTCTTAGTGATGAATCTGTAATTTCTAGTAATGTGAGTTGATAGTCCCATGTAATTTAATGAAATAAAATAATCCATGTTTCTAAAAAAAATTCCAACACCTAGATTTCTTAGACACCACAAAGTAAAAGGTAGCCAAGGAAAAATAAATCCCGTTATACCTTTATTCAATTTCTTTGCGAGGCTAACACTATCTACAGATGAAAGTCCCTGGTCAAATTTGGACATCAAATTTTCATTAATCACGTGAAAATTACCGTTTTTTAACAAATTTAGATTAATTGCCCAATCATTGCCAAGAAAGGAATCTAGTATCATGCTCTCACGAATATTGTGTATTCTGTGTACCGAATAAATTAAAGTACATGATGAATTTTTCAAGTAGAATCTCACTTTTTTTTCAAATGAGCCTGATATGGTAAAAACTCCTTTTGGTTGTTGTGGAAAGAGTATCTTTCTAATGATCTTTTTAATTCGTAAACGAATTGTACTTGATTTCTGTTGTGCATTTACACCATGCGTATCTACTTTTCCTATGCTTCCAATGATCTCTTTATCTGATTCTAAAACTCTAATGTTTTTTTCAAGAAATTGAGGATTCCATATGTCATCTACTGCAGCCCATACAAAATAATTGAATCTCGCCTGTTGTAAAACAAAATTGAAATTCCATGTTCCACCATTGTTCTTTTCTTGACGAAAATAACGAATTCTCTTGTCATTTTTTGCATATTCTTGACAGATTGTAGGAGTTTTATCTGTTGAACAATTATCTGATATTATTAACTCAAAGTCTGTGAAAGTTTGAGAAAGTAAAGATTCTAGTCTTTTGCGAATAAATAATTCTCCATTATACACCGGCATTCCAATACTGATCTTGAGATCATTTTTTGAATTTATCTCTGTACTCATAACAAGATGAATTTCTTATTCAGATATTTTAGTATTTGATATTGTGTATGCTCTGCAAATACTTAAATCAAAATCAAACGATGTTTTTGTAAAACATGAAATCTATATTGATTATTGGTGGCAGTGGTTTGGTTGGAAGTAAATTGATAGAATATGCTATTCCAAATTATGAAATTCATGCTACATTTAATAAAAATAACATTGATCTAAGTGGAATATGTTCTCACAAGGTTGATCTACTTGCTGATAGATCAAGAGTGATTTCATTGATAAAATCTGTAAACCCAGATGTGGTTATCAACACTGCAGCTCTTTCTAGTGTGGATTTATGTGAAATTGATCAAAATTTAGCAAATACTTTGCATATTGATGTAACCAGAGATATTGCAACTGTATGTACTGATATTAATTCAAAATTAATCCATTTCTCAACTGACGCTGTATTTGATGGTAAATCTGATATAAAATATATGGAAACAGATATTCCAAATCCAGTCAATCATTACGGCAAAACCAGATTGATTGCAGAAGATATTATCACTAAATCGTCTGATCTTAATGTTATACTAAGAACTGCTGTGGTATATGGTTGGCATACTGGATCTCGTTTTACTAACTGGATCATTCATGCCTTGAGCGAGAAAAGAATGGTAGATCCATTCAGTGATCAATATAATACTCCGACGCTTGTTGATGATTTGGTAAACTCTATTCTCAAAATCGTAGAAATGCGCATATCTGGCTTATATCATGCAGTTGGAAAGACTTGTATTTCTAGATATGATTTTGCCCTTCTTCTAGCTGACAAATTTGGACTTGACAAAAATTTAATCAAACCTGTCACCTCATTTGACAAAAGACAAGATGCGCCAAGACCACCTAAAACATGTCTAGATGCACAAAAATTGGAAAGATTGATAGGATATACTTTTTGTGACATTGAATCCGGAATTTCTTTCATTCATGATAGATCTAAATTAGTATAAACTTATTATTTGTAGATTTTTTTTATTTGAGTTAGTCATTTGATTATTACTATAAAAGTTAAATGAACCACTACAAAGATAGTTTGTATGTTTCTTGGAATGGTACCAGTTCGAATTAGTTTTGCTGGTGGTGGTACTGACATGCCAGAATATTATGAAAAATATGGCGGAAACGTAGTCTCTTCATGTATAACTAGATTCACTTATGTAATAATTAATCCGCGTCATGATAACAAGTTTCAGTCTTTTTCATCTGATCTACAGACGCATCATGAAACTACTAGCTATGATGCTCTAGAACCTAGAGATGGCTCAGAAATAGCAGTTTCTGTAGTAAAATATCTTGATTACAAAGAAGGCGCCAATTTTCTAGTTAGTAGTGATGTTCAACCAGGATCTGGACTTGGTGCATCTAGCGCTCTTACCGTAAATTTTGTGAAAACTATTTCTACGCTGAAAGGTGAAAACTGGTCAAAAGAAAAAATTGCTGAAACTGCATTTCATATTGGAAGAAATATTTTACATCATCCAATAGGTAAACAAGATGAATACATATCAGCATTTGGTGGATTTAATTATATAAAATTTGATAAGGATAAAGTAGAAGTTTGTCCAATAGATGTGCGAAAATCAACACTGTTGGAACTACAGCAAAACCTTTTGCTTTTCTTTATTGGAAATGATGTACGAAATAGCTCTTCCATCTTATCTTCTCAACTTGAAAGAATTAAACAAAATCAAAGTGATACCATAAACTCATTGCACTCTGTAAAACAATTAGCAGAGGGACTGTATGAATCTCTGCGAAATTCTGACATACGAACTTTTGGAGAATTGTTACACAAAGGTTGGTTGGCAAAGAAAAAATTTGTTACAGGAATAACTAATCCTCATATTGATAAAATTTATGAATCGGCTTTGAAATGTGGCGTTGTTGGAGGCAAACTAACTGGTGCAGGTGGAGGAGGTCACATGTTGTTCTATTGTGAACTACCTTATCAAGAAGCTTTTATACAAAAAATGAAAGATTTGGGTTTAAAACAAGTGAAATTCAGTTTTCACAATGAAGGCCCAAAAGTTTTAGACTTATATGACTTTAGTCGATAAAATTCATCATGAAAACAAAAGATTCAATCAATTCATTTCTTGAACAACAGGAATCTTGTATTAGAAAAATTTCTCAGCAAACAAATGAAATTGAAAAAATTATTGATATTCTAATAAAAGCTCGTAATGATGGCAAAAAGATTTTCACAATGGGTAACGGCGGTTCCGCATCCACTGCATCGCATTTTTCTTCTGATTTACTTAAAACAACTATAACAAAAGAGGCTGCTCGTTTTGTTTCTATTTCTTTAGTTGATAATATTCCAGTTATGTTAGCTTGGGCAAATGATACATCATACGAAGATATTTTTGTAGAACAATTGAAGAATTTTCTTTCTACTGGTGATGTGGTTATTGGTTTTAGCGGAAGTGGAAAATCAAAAAATGTCATAAATGCAATAGAATATGCAAAGAAGAATGGAGCGTTTTGTATTGGAATTACTGGTATGTCTGGTGGGTATCTTCCAAACATATGTGATGTATGTTTTATAGTTCCAAGTAATGACATGCTTGCTATAGAATCAATTCATGTAACATTATGTCACTGTATTGTGTATACCATTAGAAATTTGGGCACTCCTATGTTCGAATATGGATAAATTTACTAGAGCAATATTTCTTGATCGTGACGGTGTAATTAATCGAGAAAGAACTGATTATGTAAAATCTGTATCTGAATTAGAAATATTACCTGGTGTTGCGGAATCTATAAAAAAACTAAAAGATGCTGGATTTATTATCATTGTAATTACTAATCAATCTGCAATCAATAGAGGCCTGACAAATCATGATAACGTCAAAAACATCCATACAACCATCCAAGACTATTGTAAAAAAAATGGGACACTGATTGATGCCTTTTTTTATTGCCCACATAGACCTGATGAAAACTGTATGTGTAGAAAACCAAACGCTGGGCTTTTGTTACGAGCTAGTGTTGAATTCAATATAGATCTAAAATCAAGTTGGATGATAGGTGATCGTGATTCTGATTTGCAAGCAGCAAAATTGGCTGGTTGTAATTTCATAAAAATTCAGTCTAATGGTGAATTAAAGCATGTAATTCAAACCCTGTTGATGAATGTATGATTTTCTAATATGACAAAAGATTTTAAAACATAATTTATTACTGTTAATTTATAAATAATTCGTTTTATGTTATTGGATAAGAAAAAGTGGATAATATGAAAACAAGAGATACAATTATAGCATTATCTTTGAGGCGTATACTTAATTGAAAATACTTGTAACTGGAGGAGCAGGTTATGTAGGTTCAATAGTTATACCTCATCTTGTCAATGAAGGTCATTCCATAAAATGTTTGGATAGATTCTTCTTTGGTTCTGAATATTTATCTGGAAAACAATTTGCGGATAAAGTTGAACTAATACGAGATGATATTCGTTGGTTCGATGAAAATTTACTTAATGGAATGGATGCTGTGATTGATATGGCAGCTCTATCAAATGATCCTGTAGGTGATCTTGATCCTGCTAAAACGTATGAAATTAATCATCTTGGACGTTCACGAGTGGCAAAATTGAGTAAAAAATTAGGAGTTAAAAAATATGTGCTCGCATCAAGTGCAAGTATATATGGTCAACAAAAAGATGTTGTAAATGAAGATTCTGAAGTTAATCCTATTACTGATTATTCCAAGGCAAATAGAAAAGCAGAACTTGATGTTCTTCCATTGGATGATGATGGATTCACTGTAACTGTTTTGAGATTTTCCAGCATCTATGGCTTGTCTCCTAGAATGAGATTTGATTTGGCTGTAAATAGCATGGCACTTGAATTGTATAAGACTAAAAAAATATCTGTAAGAGGACAAAGTAATACTCGTCCTTTCATACATATACAAGATGTGGCTAGAGCATATGCTATTATAATGAATACTCCAAAAGAAAAAATTTCAGGTCATATATTCAATGTGGGCTCTGATGAACAAAATTATGAAATTGGTAAGTTGGCAAAAGAAGTTGGAGATTCGATTGGAAAACAATACGAGATAGAATCTAAAGATACTCATGATCATCGTTCCTACGTTGCATCCTTTAAAAAAATTAGGGAAGTATTGGGATTTACAACAAAGCATAGTGTAGGTGATGGTTCTAGAGAAGTTTATAGTGCTCTTGAAAATGGAAGTCTGGTAGATTCAACAAAAACTATCACAGTAGAATGGTACAAACATCTTCTTGCATCTCATGAATTCATGCAACAAGTTAGTCTTAACGGTTCTATACTTTAAATTAACTTCATATTTTACGAGAGATTTCAATTAATTAATCATTTTTAATACATTTCAAATATCCACTTGGTGCAACGGTGATAAGTAATTTATTTTCAATTTCTTTATCTATTTGAAATCGATTATTTGTTTTAAGAAATTGTTTAACAGCTGTCTTTGGATTATTTCCTTTGCTCCATGGCCGTTTGTTATGTGTTCTTGATGTAGGTTTGGATATGTCTTCTATTATGGTATCTAACACTATAGCGTAACTGCCTTTTTGTACTAGTGGAGAATAGTAATTTAATTCGTCTAGTACATGATCATGAGTATGATTGGAATCTAAAATTAACAGTATTCGTTTTTTCTTCTTAGCAAATTTATAGACTTTTTTGATAACCTCTTCGCTAATTGAAGAGCCCTGGATCATGTGAATTCTTTTGTACATTGGATGGTTTTCAATTTCAATCTTATTGTGTTCGCGTATGTCAACATCAATACCTAGAACTTCTCCATGTCCAAGCATCTCTAGTATTGAAGCATGAAATATGAGTGAACCTCCATGAGCTATTCCTGTTTCGATTATCAAATCTGGTTTTACTTTCCAAATGATTTCTTGAATAGCTACTATATCTTGTGGATACTGAATTATTGGGCGACCCAACCAACGAAAGTGGTAAGAATATTCATATTTTTCACTTGATAAGAACCATGATTTTGTTAATTCTTTAAATGATTTATTTTTTGACATCTTTTCTATGTTCATTCTATTTTTCTTCTCAAATTCTTTCTCTCTAGTCATTATGATCACTAAATGTTGGTCCCGCTAGTCATTTTTACCTGTGATGACAATTTGTCTATAAATGAAGAAATTTTTTCTGAACTCAATCCATGTTTATCTTCTAGGTATGTAGAATCGCCAATACGTGTACCAAAGCTCTCAACCGGACTGATTGAATATAGATCCACACTGTGCAATCGGTTTTCAGCTGAAAATTGAGCAATTGTATTATACAAACCAGATCTAAAATTATCTTCTATGACAATTATCTTCTTATATTTTTTAAATAAATTATCTAATTCCTGTTCATCTATTGGTTTTATTCTGTCCATTGCATAAATTGAAAACTTTGGTATTAGTTTTTGAGCTTCCATTGAATTCTTTACCATCTTTCCATGAGAGATTACTAGAATATCTGATTGTTCATTTTTTAAAATAAAACGATTTGGACTATCAATGCTTTTTCCTTCGGTAAGATTACTTTTGGTAATTCGTATGTATGATGGACCAGGAGATTTCATTACTTCCTCAAAAATATTGTTGATTGATTCTACACTGCTAGGAGAATAAATTTTGATATTTGGAAGAACTTTGAGGGCACCTATGTCATCTACTACATAATGTGTTGCCCATAATGCACCGTTATCAAAACCTGTAGAGGTTCCAACTAATACAACGGGATAGTTGTGTATGCATAGATCGTTTCTGATTTGTTCAAAACATCGATGGACAAGAAAGTTGCTAATGCCATAACATACCGGTTTGAAGCCCATGTTGGATAAACCGGCTGCAATACCTATCAAATCTTGTTCAGCTACTCCTACATTGATAGCTCTGTCTGGAAATTTTTCAAAAATTGGTTCTACCAGATTAAATCCTGTATCTCCCATGAGAAAGAAAATTTTCTCATCTTTCTCCATGGCTTCTTTCAACTTGTTAAAAAAATCAGCTCGCACGGATATTTTTACTCCCTGAGTTCCAATACTGCTTTATCATAATCGTTACCTTGGGGACAACGATAATGCCATAGATTGTTATTTTCCATGAAAGAAATTCCTTTTCCTTTGATGGTGTGACAAAGTATAGCAACAGGCTTGACAGAAGTCTTTGATTTTTGTATTGCTTTGTATATTTCATCTTCATCATGACCGTCTACATCTAAAGCATCAAAACCAAAACTTTCAAATCTTAATTTTAATGGCTCCAAACTACAGCTTTTTTCAACTTCTCCTACTTGACTTAACCTGTTCATATCTACGAATATGATCAGATTTCCAACTTTGAGGGTTCCTGCTAGCATTATTGCTTCCCAATTGGAACCTTCCTGTAATTCTCCGTCTCCAACGATTACAAAGATGTGGGAATCAATTTTTTTTGTTCTTGCACCAATAGCCATTCCTAATGCAACTGGCAAACCATGACCTAAACCTCCTGTTGAATGTTCAACATGTGGAACATGGTGGCTTGCATGACCTGCTAATAATGAATCATTTTTAAAATATGTACTTAATTCCTGTTCGCCGAGTAAGCCATGGTGAAACATTGTTGCATATAATCCGGACGTAGCATGACCTTTGCTTAGAATTATTCTATCTCGATCATTTTGGCTATTTTTTATTTTATCTATGTCTACACTTTTGAATATTGCATTTAATATTTCAACCATGGAAAGTGCCGAACCTATGTGCGCTGCACCTGAATTGTGAATTATTTGAAGAATTGTCCTTCGTATGTTTTTATTTGGTGTTTTCATGACTATATTACCAAAGAAAAGTTAGGATTACAGGTTTTACATAGTTTTTCATATCGTTGATATTCTTTTGATTTTCCATTCTTTTGGTATATTTTTGCAAGTAAATAGAACGATCGATATACTGATCGCCAATCTGCGTTTATTTTCTGTGTTATGTTTTGAAGAATTTTTATTGATTCCTCATATTTTTTTTCTGCATATAGAATTTTTGCATATTCAAATGCTATTTTATCAACAGTATTGAATTTCAAATTTTTTATTATTTCTAATTCATATTTATTTTTAAAATGCTTCTCAAATGAAGATATATGGTTTTGTTTATAATCAATATATTTCATGATTGTCTTCACTAATTTAGATGTATGAGTCACTTTCTGTTTCAAATAATATTTGTTGTATAGAGGCATAATAAGTGGATTAGAAATTATTGTCTCTACCATTCCTTTTTCATAGTTTTTAATATATTTTAATACATCTTCATTTTTTTTCTTTTTAGATTTTGTTGCATATAATAATACTTCTTGAGATGGTCTTTTGTTTTCTTTCATTGCTTTAGCAAAATCTGATGGTTTGGCGGTGATCTTAATCTGATCATAACCTAGAACATCTAAATACATGATTAATGATTCTATGGTGGGTATGCTTACAATGGTTGTTTCCGATGCAGAACCGTCATAGTATGAGGATTCATATTTTTGTCCCGTAAGGCCACTAATTTTTTTCTTATTTTGATAGATGACATCTTTCAATTCCATGTCTTCATTAAGAGATTTGGTAATGTATTTAGATGGGAGACAAAGGGTTTCCAACACTAACATCTGTTTACATATTGAATCTAATCTTCTTAACGCATCGGGTATTGATTCAACATGATGTAGAGTTCCAATACATAATACTATGTCAAAGCGTTCCTTTCCTAAATTACTAATACTCTGTTTTCTAAATTTGATATTAGTTTGAATATTTAATATCTCACGAATTTTTTTTCCTTTCACGATATTTTTTTGACGAGGTTCTATTCCCACTCTTTTATAAAATGGCAACTGATCTAATTGATGTAATAACCAACCATCATAGCAACCTACATCTGCTATGGACATTTTATTTAGATTTGTTGTAGAGAAATTCTTAACAATTATTTCCCTTATTGTTTTTGATATGAAATTTGCTCTTCCTTTAAGACCTTCTTCATTGGTAATTTCCATGTTGTTATATGTCCAAATACTGTGATTGAATGGTCCATGAGCGTTAATTTTCTCAAATACTTTTTTTATATCTGAAATATTTTTTTTCATACAAAATCCAGAATTGTTCTTAACCCTGTCTCTAAATCTATCTCTGGTTTCCAATGTAGTAATTTTTTTGCTTTGTTATTTGATGGATTTCTTAAACTTATTTGGGAATGATTGGTCTCAATAATTTTTATTGATTTGTTTAGAATTTTTTTGCTTGTATCTATTATTTCCTCCAATGTCATTATTTTATCACTGGTTAGATTGATGATGTTGAATCCATTCAAGCCAATTGACATAATTATTCCTCTTGCAATATCTGATACGTGAACAAAACGTCTTCCTGTTTTTAATGATCCGACTGTAATCTCTGTCTTATTTTTAACACTACTCAAAATTGATTCTACTGCCGACCAATTATTTTTACGAGGTCCATATATTATGCCAAAACGTAAAATGGTAACATCACAAAACCCATTTTTGTATTGCTGTCTGAGATTAATTTCACTTACAATCTTTGAGAGAGCATATTCTGATTCTAGGTTTGATGCATTAATACTGGAATCTTCATCCTTCTCTTCACCATCTACAAATTTATCATATACCCACTCACTTGAGGCAAATATGAATTGCTTGACATTTTTACTCTGTGAAGCTTTGATTAAATTTAATGTTCCAATGACATTCACATCAAAACATTCGTATGCCTTATTTTTACAATCTACATCTCTTGACAATGCTGCTAAATGGATAACTGCATCAGTTCCATCAGGAATCATATCTGCAATGTTGATAGATCTGATATCGATTTGGTGAAACTCATAATCTGGATTCACAGCCTTGATTGAGTCAAATCCAATCACTCTAATTCCCTTAATTTTGCATTGAGAGATAACTTCTTTTCCAACAAAACTTTCTGATCCAGTGACTACAATCATTTATTCTCAAACCTCATATTGATCTGCAATAATGTTTGACAATTAATTAGTATTTTATACTTAATCATTTTAGAATATGTGGCAAAATATTCTAATTGTCTCTATTGAAATGCTTTGTATGACAAGTCTTTTTTTGAGATTATGGTTGGTTTTAAGGGCCATGAAATTTGAAATGTTTTATCGTCCCAACAAATTCCTCTTGCATATTCAGGCATGTATACTTGTGACATCTGATAATGTAGTTCAGTGTTATCTTCTAAAGTTTGAAAACCAAGTGCAAATCCTTCTGGAACATAAAGCATTTTATAATTTTCAGAGCTAATCTCTACAGATAACCATTTTTTAAAAGTCTCTGATTCTGGACGTAAATCTATCATTACTTCAAATATACTTCCCTTAGTGCATCGTACCAGTTTTGTTTCTTCGTATGGTGGAGATTGATAATGCATACCACGAATTGTCCCGCGTTTTTTGTTAAACGATATGTTACATTGAACTAATTTTGGATTCAATTCATTTTTCCTAAATATTTCCTCATCCCATGTGCGTGCAAAGAAACCTCTTTCATCTTCAATTTTTTCAGGTTCTATTATGAAAGCGCCTTTGAATTTTGTCTCTGTGAAAATCATGAATATATCTTCACTTCTGGAACCAAAACCACAAATTTACCTCCCCAATTACGGATGTAACTCATTTGAGTCATAATTTCGTCTTTCAAATTCCACGCCAAAATTAAAAGATAATCCGGTTTTGTTTCTTGCACATCTTCCGGTTTTTTGATGGGGATGTGTGTTCCAGGAAGGAATAGCCCCTGCTTATGTGGATTTACGTCAACTGTGTACTCTACTAACTCTGTGTCTATTCCACAATAATTCAAGAAAGTGTTGCCTTTTGCTGGTGCGCCATAACAAACTATTTTTTTATTGGCATTCTTTGCAGTTGTGAAAAATTCCCATGTTTTTTGTTTAAGTGTGGTAATCTGATTCTGGAATTTTTCGTAGGTGAGAATATTGTCTAGCCCAAACTGTTTCTCTCTTTGTATTATGTGATTGACATTTTCACTTGTTGTTAAGGTATTGTTTTCTACATGTTTTACATAGATACGCAAAGAACCTCCATGAATGGGTAGTTCTTCTGCATCAAAAATTTCTAATCCGTGAGATAAAAGAATTTGTTGTACACTGAGTAATGAAAAATAAGAAAAATGTTCATGATAAACAGTATCAAACTCATTTTGTCGGATTAATTGTAATAAATATGCTGAAAATTGTATGGTTATGACGCCATTTGATTTTAATAAAATCTTCAAACCTTTGATAAAGTCAATTAAATTTGGAACGTGAGGCATAACGTTTATCGCAATTAAAAGATCTGCTTGTTTTCCAGCTAATGCTAATTCTTTTGCAGTTTCCATGCCAAAAAATTTTACCAATGTAGGAATTCCTTTTTCTTTTGAAACTTTTGCTACATTAGCAGCAGGTTCTATGCCTAAAATTGGAATATTTTTTTTTTGAAAATTTTGTAACAAATAACCATCATTGCTTGCTATTTCAATAACTTGGCTGTTTTGATCAATATTGAAACGATTGATAGTAGCATTAACATAATCTTCAACATGTTTTAACCATGTCTGTGAATATGAAGAAAAATATGCATAGTTTGTGAATATGTGTTCTGGCGTCTCAAATTCTTCTAACTGAACAAGTAAACATTTGTTACATACAAAAGCACGTAACGGGTAGTATGATTCCATGTGATTGATCTGATCTGAAGTGAGATATGAATTGGCTAAGGGAGACATTCCAAGATCCACTAATTTTTGGGTTAATACAGTATTACAAAATCTACAATTCATTTCCACATCTTCCAATATGCTTTTCCGGAATTCCATAGATCTTCTAAGAATTTTTTATCTTGCATAGTATCCATCGGCCTATATGGTCCGTCATGTTTGTATGCTAATAGTTGACCTTCTCTGACAAGTCTTCCTAATGGTTCTTTTTCCCAAATCGTGGAATCGTCTTTTATGTAATCTAGTACTTCTGGTTCTAGTACATAATATCCTCCGTTTATCCACCTGTCTTCATTTATTGGTTTTTCTTTGATGTCGATGACTTTATCATTTTTTAATTCAAGTATGCCGAATTGTTCAGGATGTCTAACACTCGTAACCGTTGCCTTTTTTTTCTTTTTTCTATGAAAAGCGATTAGTGATGACATGTTCACATTTTTCAAATCATCACCATACGCAAGGCAAAATGTATCATCATCAAGAAAATGCTTTACACGTTTAAGACGACCACCTGTCATGGTTTCTAATCCTGTATCAACAAGTGTTATTTTCCACGGTTCTACAATTTTGTGATGAAATTCAATCTTATTGTTTTTGACATCTAGTGTAAAATCAGAATTTTGTATAAAATATCGTGCAAAATAATCTTTTATCATATTACCCTTGTAGCCGCAACAAATTATGAAATCATTAATTCCATGTGAGGAGTATATTTTCATGATGTGCCATAGTATGGGCATTCCGCCAATCTCAATCAGTGGTTTTGGTTTTAGATGTGTCTCCTCACTAATTCTGGTGCCATAACCTCCTGCCAAAATAACTAGCTTCATGTCTTATGCAAATTGAATCTAATATCTCATTAATCTATGTTTTTGTGATAATACTATCTACTGCTATCTTTAATGAATGGAAAATATTTCTAATTGTATGTATGCAATCAATCTTTTATTTCAAATGTAGAATTAAAGATTGGTTAAATTAGGAGTAAAAATAATCTCTAATAGTTTGAATGAAAAAGATCTAGTTATAGGATTGGGAGAAATAGGAACACCGATTCTTCAATTAACTTCTAAGGCTACTCTAACTGTAGGATACGATCTAAATGAAAAACTAATGGACAAAAAGAAATTTAAAAAATATGAAGAATTAGAAACTCATTTTTTACACATTTGCATTCCTTTTACAAAAGACTTTATTCTAAATGTTATAAAATTACGTGAACAATTCAAACCAAAAGGAATTGTAATTCATAGTACCATTAGTCCTGGCACAACAAAAAATCTCCAGTCAAAATTATCAATACCTGTAATATACAGCGCTACTCGAGGTGTGCATAAAAGAATGCTTCATGATCTCAAACGATATACGAAATTTTATTCTGTAGAACCTAATGCGCCTTCAGCAAATTGGGTATCTTCTGAATATACAAAACTGATGAAAAAATGTGGGGTAAAAGTTAAGAAAATGTCTACACCAATATCTCTTGAACTGGCAAAGATTGTTGTAGATACATCATACTATGGCTGGCTGATTAATTATGCACAGCTTAGCAACATGATTGCAATACAAAACAAAGTGGATTACGATGAGATGTGGTCATTTGCAGACGAGATTCATAAATATTTAGGAAACAGGCCAAAAATGTTTCCTGGATTCATTGGTGGCCATTGTGTCATACCTAATCTTGATTTGATGAACAATGAAACACTTGATCTCATAAGAGAAATCAATTCTGATTATGCAAAGATCTTAAAAAAGAGACAGTCCCAAGGGTAAAAAATACTAGTCAACATTATTCTACAAATATCATTTTTTCAAGAAAATTATATCGTTAAATCCTATTTTTTTCATTTGAATGATATATAGCATAGATATTGAAAATCAATGATAATGGATACACAAATTCACTCTAGCTTACGAACTGTAGAATGGAAAGACAATTCAGTCATAATGATTGACCAGACTAAACTACCTAACGAACTAGTTTACGTAACATATACTGATTACAATGATGTCGCAGATGCCATAAGAAATCTAGTGGTAAGAGGCGCTCCTGCCATAGGGGTGTCTGGAGCCTTTGGTCTTGCCTTGGCTGGTCTCCAGAGCAAGGCACAAGACAAAGAAAATCTTCTCAAAGATTTAGAACATGCAAAAAAAATTCTTTTTGAGACAAGACCCACTGCAGTAAACCTTGCATGGGGGCTGGAAAAAATAATGAATGTCGCAAGATCTGCAAAAGATGCTTCTGAAATCCGTGATTCCATTGTCAAAGAAGCAAAGAGAATGGCAGAAGAAGACATTGACATAAACAAGCGCATGGGCAAAAATGGCTCGTATCTTTTCAATGACAACGATACTATAATGACTCATTGCAATGCAGGTGCTCTTGCTACAGTAGCTTATGGTACCGCACTTGGAGTTATACGGGCTACAAAAGATAGCGGAAAAAAGATCAAAGTAATAGCAACAGAGACAAGACCAGTCATGCAGGGCTCTAGGCTTACCGTATTTGAACTAAAACATGATGGAATTGATGTCAGCCTGATACCTGATACGGCTGTAGGATATTCCATGGCAAACGGACTAGTATCAAAAGTAATTGTAGGAGCTGACAGAGTGCTTTCTACCGGACACGTGTACAATAAAATTGGAACATATCAAGTTGCACTGATTGCAAGACAACATGGCATACCATTCTATGTGGCAGCACCACTTTCAACATTTGACATGAAAAGCACACCAAAAGATGTTGTAATAGAGCAGAGAAAAGCAAGCGAGGTAACTGGAGTGGCAGGAAGAAAGACTGCGCCTGATGACATCAATGTGATAAACCCTGCCTTTGACATGACTCCTCCTGAATTCATAACAGGTATCATAACAGAAGCCGGTGTAGCACAGCCACCCTTTGAAGAGTCAATCAAAAAATTGTTCAAAAAGTTGTAAAGTATTTATTCTATTGTAGAAACAAACCCATTCATGGCAACTGTTACTTCGCAACAGATACTGGAATCATTAAAGCAGTGTATGGACCCGGAGATACCAATCAGCGTTGTAGATATGGGACTGATTTATGGAGTGAACATTAACGCAGATAACAAAGTGGATATCAAAATGACAATGACAACACGTGGCTGTCCATTGCATGATACGTTAGTAACTGACGTAAAACGATACGTAACCAAGGTTCCTGGCGTGTCTGACGTTAGTGTTGAAATTGTATGGGAGCCAGCATGGACTCCAGAAAAAATGTCTGATGAAGGTAAAAAAATGATAAACTATGGAAAACAGAAAACTGTTGCTCCAATAAATTATGATATTGCAATGCCACAGGGCGTAGGTTCTCTAGTAAAACAAGAAGATGGTTCCCTTGTATTGACAAACGACAACCAACAAGGATTCATGGTCAACCAAGCCATAGTGGAATTTTGGAAATTATGCAATGGCCAACGAAGAATAACTGAACTAGTTGACGAATTTGCAAAGCAAGTTGGCTTACAGCGAGGCCAAATGGAAAAAGAGGTTTTACAATTAATCCAGCAACTGCGAGATGGCGGATTGATCATAATAAAAGAACCCGAAGTATCTAATGTCCAGTTCAAAAAATAGATTCTAGATTTCGTTAATCTCTGTTATTGTTCCTTGAACAGAATCCATTTTTACGATTGCTTTTTTCTCTCCAAATCCCAGTGCAACATACCAGTCTCCTCCATCAATGTCAAACTTTGTTTCAAGTGTCTTGATATCATCTGTTTTGACACCATATTTTGATATAATCCCTGATATTGCTAGCGGTATTGCTTCCTTTTCTGTTGGAAGTCTTCGCTTCATCAATCCTACGCCAGGGCTCATGATATCATTTCATATCATTACTGGTATAATAGTCATTTCCAAATGATGATATCAATAAAATATTCTCAATCCGTACAAATTAAAATCAATAAAACAAGATGCTAAAAATTTCATAACAACATTCTATATAGACAGATCATTTCAGAGTTTGAGTATGACAATATACAAAATGATCTCAGAATCTTTTCTATCAAGGCAAAATGATATACTGTTTCTAGTGTCTATATTGGCAGTCTTGGGCACCTTTGTAGTATTAGTTGGAGGAATATGGGATTCTGCATCACACGCTCTCAAGATTCCTGATGGTTTCTGGACCATCCAACATGTGACGGTATATGCTGGAGTTAGCCTCGTTGCAATTGCTGCCGCATTTGGAACTATGATATCTATGAAAAACAGGAAGATAATCACAGGAATAACCATACTGTTGATTGGATCTATGTTGCAACTTGTAGGGGGATATGTAGATTATAATTTCCATACCAAATATGGAATTGACGGATTGGTTACATCATCTCATCTTACTATAGAGTCTGGGTTGTTGTTAATTTCAATTGGAGGTTTTCTAACACTTTCAAAATTTGGTTACAGTAAAACAAAGAAACTTGTTCCTTTTTCAATTGTAAATGTATTATTTTCTGCAACCTGGATAGGATTCAACTTGTCATTGCTGGTTGGTGCAACTATGTTGTGTATACCGGTCTATGACTTGTTTTCATCTGGCTGTTCTGTAATGTAGTTTTTTAGTTTTCTATATCCAGAAAACACCAAAATCAAGGCACCCACAAATATCAATGCTGCAGGAAAAGTAATCTCTTGAACTCTGGTATCACCTATTGTAGTTGACAGTTGAACAGGTTTGTCTGAAAGATTAGTCAGCTCTAGTGTGACTTGGTCATTGTGCTCAAAATGAAAGTAATCAACTGTTATTTTGTTTGTTATCTTTCGTATGTCTAGAAAATTTCCATGTGAGTCAATTGCTTTTGCAAGAATGCTGTTTTGATAACTTTCAGATGATATCAAGTAAAAACCGATTCCGTCTCCATCGACTTTAACTGGTATGTTGTTGGTCCCAAAACCGTCCAACAAAAAGCTAGTTGTATTTTTGTTGGCCTCTGATAAAATAATACCGGCCCCAATTGATCCTGTAATGATCAACAATATTCCAACATAAAACAATGAGATCTGAAACCGCATAATGGTATATTCTAGAGCTTCTATCTATTTATTATCAAGGGCCCGGTGGGATTCGAACCCACGACCTGGTGGTCCGAAGCCACCCGCACTATCCTAGCTATGCAACGGGTCCGATCAATTAAGAATTTAACGGGGCTAAATATCTGTCTAGGTAATTGAAGATATCACAACGTGTAGCAGGAGTGGAATATGCAATACGCGATATTGCACTAGAGGCAAGAAAACTTCAGAAACAAGGCAAAAAAATTACCTATCTTAACATCGGTGATCCACTCCAGTATGGGTTCCAGCCACCTGATAGAGTCAAGGAAGCTTTTGTAAAAGCAATCAAGGATGGTCAGAATTATTATGCATCGTCAGAGGGTCTGCCAGAATTACGACAAGCTATTGTAAAAAAAGAAGCAGCAAAGGGTCTTCGAGTTTTAGAAGATGATGATGTTCTTGTAACAAACGGTGTATCAGAAGGCCTTGAAATGATCATGGCCTCTATTGTGGAAACAGGAGATGAGGTGCTAATACCCGGTCCATATTATCCACCTTATGCATCTTATGTGAGATTATTTGGTGGAAAACCAATAGAATTTCTGGTAGATTTGCACAACTCTACTCCTGACTTGGATGATATAAAATCAAAAATTACGTCAAAGACAGTTGCAATATGTCTCATCAGTCCTAACAATCCAACAGGTGTAGTGTTTAGTGAAAAATCACTCAAAGATTTGGTTGACCTTGCAAATGAACATGATCTGTACATCATTTGTGATGAAATCTATGATCAAATAGTATTTGATGAAAAATTTACAGGCATAGGCAAGGTTAGTGGAGATTCACCTGTAATCTTGCTAAACGGTTTTTCCAAAGTTCATTTGATGTCTGGCTGGAGAGTGGGATACATTGCATTTAATCAATCAAAAAAACTAGAATTACTACGAGAAAATGTACCAAAATTATCTAGAGTGAGGATCGCCACCAATTTACCAGTTCAATATGCTGCGCTGGAATCACTTAATGGTCCACAAGATTATGTAACAAAATTTGTTTCCGATCTCAAAAAAAGACGAGACTATACCATCAAGAGACTAAATGACATGAATGGCATCAGTTGTTCAAATCCAAAAGGAGCGTTCTATGCGTTTCCAAAAATCGAGGACAACAAGTATGGTTCTGATAAAGAGTTTGTAACAGAATTACTGAAGGTAACTGGTATACTTACAGTTCATGGTTCAGGATTTGGAACCCAGTATGGTACAGGTCACTTTAGAATGGTTTTCTTGCCTGACATACCTGTACTCGAAGAGGCTCTAAATAAAATCGAAAAATTTGTTGCCTAGTATTTCCAGTCTGTAATCTTTTTTGGCATTATCTCGATAATACAATCAGTCTGATCCAATAGTTGTTGCGCTGATTTATTTTTTATACTTGCAAAATATCGCAAAAGAATTTTTTTTGCAAGTGATTCCACCATATCACTCTTCAAAATTAACTTGGCTCTTCCAACTCCCATGACTCCCACAATCTCTGGTGATCTTATTCCTGTGTCGACACAAAATGAAACCTTGAAATTTTTCTTGATGTTTTTTGCCTTTCTTGTCTTTGTGTTTGTTCCTACGTAAAATTTACCATCTGTATACATGTACCAGACAGGAACAATGTGGGGATTTCCTGAGGAATCTATTGTGGCAAGCCGTAAAATTTTCTGTGATTTGAGAAACTTTTCATTCTTCATAGCTTTCCCCTCGCAGCCCCAAGACAATAAGAAATCCTGCTATGCCATACATGGCTACTGATACTTTCTCACTTGTGATATCAGAAGATGTAAAAAAATCTGTAGTAAATTCTGGTCCCCATATGAGCAAGTCTCGTATGATTGCAATAGATGCTACAACAATGAACAACACACCCATTGCAGTAAACCAATTTTTTCTTCTTACATGACCCATGTCAATTACTGGTATGTGTTAACTAGATTATCTTTATGCCAGGATTCTTCATCTTGTTTTTTATCATTGCATTGAGAAGAATTGGTGTTGCTACTTCTGCAAGATATGACAAGGGACCAGGACCTAATAATATTGGTCTGAGATTCTTTATCTCAGTTATTAACTGGCGTACAACATTTAGCGAATCTTCTGCATCTCCGCAAACAAATATGTCTGAATCAAGTACAAGTTTTGGATCAATTAGTTTTTTCTCTGATATTGTATGAAATGCAGAAACTAGTTTAGACTTGTTCTTCATGTGTTTTTGAACCATCTCAAATGCTGATGGTTTCTTGTCCTTGAAGGAAATGAATTCAAAACCTAGATCAGTCTTGGTTAGAGGAACTATTGGAGATATTACTGTACAATCATCTCTCACATTAGGTAAGAGTTGAGAACATATTGCATCGATATTTTCATAAGGAATTGACAAAACCAACACATCACTTTCTTTTGCAACTGATGTGTTGTCTTTACCAGTGATTTTTCCCTTGAAGGAACTGTACTCTTTTTGTGCTAATTCAGAATATTCCCTTGCAGCTTCTTCTGCCTTGGATGATTCTCTAGATCCTATGATGACATCATGACTTTCACACCATCGTAACGCAAATCCTTTACCCATTCCGCCGGTTCCACCAATTATTCCAATCTTCATGAAATGTTGCACAGGTAATGTTATTATTATCTTTATTCAATGATTGTAATCGTTATTGCCACTATTTCTTTTTCTAAGACACGGTCAGGCCAAAAATAATGTTGAACGAATTTTAGCTGGACGCGCAAAAGGATTTCCACTCACAGAATTAGGTATTCAACAGGCTGAACAAATAGGAAAATTTCTCAAGTCGTTCAAGGTATCCAAGATATATTGTAGTCCTGTTGAGAGAGCAGAACATACTGCTAAAATAGTTGCCAGCCATATCGGTCTGGATTGTACTGTTGATGAACGACTCACAGAGATAGACATGGGATCATTTTCAGGAATGCATTATGAAGAGATGTTTGAGAAACATGGAAATGTTTTCTTGAAATTCTACCAAGGTCATCCAATAATTGAGACAAATGGCCTAGAGACATTTACAAATGTGAAAAAAAGGATCACGGACATGGTTGATCATTGTTTGACAAAGCATGTTGGAGAAACAGTTCTACTTGTTACTCACATGGATCCCATTAAATCAATGATATCAACAGTTCTCCAACCAAAACCTGAATCCCTATATGAAATGATAATAAGAAATGCTTCTCTTACGATATTAAAAAATGAACAATCAGGTTTTTCCATGGTCGCAATCAATTCCATGAATGCTGAACGATATTCTGCTGAATAGTATTTCATTCTAGTTTGCTAGTCTATGTAGAAATTAGCAGAACCAATATCTATGGGCTAACGAAATCATATCTAGATTGAAACTAGTGATACTTGGATTGCTACTTCTTGTAATTACAAGTAGTTTTTTCACTAATGCTTTTGCTTTACAACTATACACAGACAGAGATGTTTACTCTAGAGGTCAACCTCTTCTTGTATATGGCCAAGGTTTGCCAAATGAACCTATAATAATCAGATTATTTGCACCGGATGGTACCATAGCACAATTCAATCAGATAAACGCTGATGCTGATGGTACTTTTAGCCATATATTGATACGATGGCCTAATGCAACAAGTACCTATGCATACGGAACATATTCTGTGGAGGCAATTGCCACAAAAGAACAAGAATCCTCCCAAACAGTTAATGTGAAATTTTTAGCAAATTCATCACTAGTACAAGTACCGCAACAACCAATTGTTCTAGTCTCTGTATTTGCTCCGCAAACTGCAGCTGTTAATCAAACATTTCGTGTCTTTATTCAAGTAACAAGTGATGGCTTGTTGGTTGCTGGAAACCCATCTGTTGTACTCAGCTCATCACATGTCCACATGCCAGATGGTAGTGTGGTTATTCTTTCTGATGCTCTAAAAACTCTTCATCAGGGACTCTTTTATGTCGACTTTACACCAACACAAGAAGGTACATACATTTTTCATATAACAGCAACCAGTAAGGGTACTACTGCTAATGGATCTGTTGCTACTCTAGTTCTTAAACAAGACATAGAAGGAATATCTAACCAAATATTGAAACTCAACTCTGGTTTAGATACTACATCACAAGAACTTGACAGACTAAAGTCAGAAATTCAGGGATTTGCAAGTGCACTAAATGGCAGTCAACAGTCTATCGCTAAAGCGAATGAAAATCTAAACAAAAGTGTAACATCAATGTCTGATTCAGTTACAAACATTGATCAGGCATCTACGCAACTAAACTCATTATTTCTTCCTGTCGTAGCTCTGATAGCAATAATTATCGCACTACAAATAACAATTCTTGCTAGGCGACGATAGTTTCTATGGTAAAGAAAAAAAATACTGCATCAACAATAGGATTTTTTTTAATCTTCATTTTGTTATTTTCACTTTTTCCAAAAACAGCAATGGGATCATATGATGTCGATCTTCCAAAAAATAACGTAAACATACAAACAGATCAAGTGTCTGGTCTCATTAATTTTCAACCGTCTTCATCTCAAGATGTCATTAAAAGATACATTGTATTTGGTTCTGGTTCCGTATCTGATATAATATCACGAGCTGGTAATGTTGTATATGGAATGGATTCAAATCGCGGTTCTCTTGCACTAGGTTTCTTCAATCAAGATCAAGTTACAAATTTACAATTAAATGGATATAGCGTGATTGAGGATTTGCCATTAGAGTTTGATTCAGTAAATCCTGATCAACCGGTAGCTGGAGTTCCGACAATCGATGATGTCATTGATTCTGATAAAATTATGCACAAGTATGGATATACAGGAAATGATATCAAAATAGGAATAGTGGATACGGGAACTGATTTTACAAATCCTGATGTACAAGATTCTGTAGCTCGTGATAAAAACAATGTTCCAGTGATGATTGATGCTGATGGCCAGGGTTTAGTGTTAACCAATACCACATTTGTTGCAAATATCAATAGTAAGGAAGTGATACAAAATTATACAAATGTCATACCAAAAAATGTCACATCTTCTGTCTATGTAACCTCAAAAGGAGTATTTCTTGATCTACACAAAAAGGGCAAGGGAACATATGTTCAAGTTTACAATTCATTATATCCAAAAGGCGGCAATCCAGTTCTAAATGGAACTGTAGCAAATGACTATAAAATAGGAAAAGATTCCAAACACTTTATCCTCTCCAAAAGCGGCATGTATCACTTTGGAATGATCTATGAAAGCGTCTCTCTAGGTCAGTATTACAGATTGCAGACAGTTCCAGTTCTTGTAGTTGATCCAAACATTGCAGGTTTGTATGATACAATAATTGCAGACATGTCAGATTCTTGGAAAGATTATAAAAAATTTGATAATTCTACCATATCTAAATATGATTTTGATTTTACCAATGGATTGACAATTACACTTGGAGATGGTAACGAAAATCTTGTCTATGATTCAAACCATGATGGACATGCAGACTATGGAGCAGGAACTGTTGGCGCACGTGTTTTAGATGTATACGGTGTAATTGCAAAACCGTCTCTAGTTGACCCAAAACTAGGTGCAATCAATGGTACGCTTCTTCCTCCTCTTGATCCTCATGGAAATTTCTTCGGCGTGATGTATGATCCTGAAGGTCACGGAACAGGAACTGCTGGCTCGATAACATCTGCTGGAAAACAAAGTTACAGTATCTATGCAAACTCTACAAAATATCACATAAGGGGTGTTGCGCCTGGTGCAAAAATAGTTCCTATCAAGGCTCTCTGGTTGGGTGATGCAATTTATGGATGGCTCTGGGCTGCAGGATTTGATCAAGAAAAAAACCAATGGAAATACAGCGGAAATACTCGAGTTGACATTATATCTAATAGCTGGGGAATTTCGACTTTTCCTGCTCTGCAATCCGTTCCAGGACTTGATGTGCAATCGCTTTTACTTAGTGCACTGTGTGTTCCTCATTCTCTTGATGTAAATTATCCTGGAGTTTTGGTAGTTAGCAGTTCAGGAAATGCAGGACCTGGTTATGGAACAATAGGAACTCCTGATGCTGCACCGTTTGGAATTACAGTAGGAGCAGTAACTGATAATGTCTTTGTAGGCTATGGTCCATTTAAGAATCAACCGCGTTTTGGTAACACTACATCTCATTATGGAGAAGTATCCGGATTTTCTAGTAAGGGTCCATCCTTGATTGGAGATCCCAAACCTGATCTTATGGCAGTGGGAGAATATAGCTATGTTCCTACATCTATAACACAAGCCAGTAAAAACAATACAAACCAATATGGTCTATTTGGAGGAACTAGTTTAGCTGCACCTCTGGTAGCAGGTTCTGCTGCAGTTCTTATGGAAAGTCTAAAAGATCAAAATATCCCGTACAACTCTTTTACCATAAAAAATATTTTAATGTCCACTGCAACTGATTTGGGAAATGATCCGTTTACTCAAGGTGCTGGATTAATCAATATAACAAGGGCAATTGATTTTGTATTAGGAAATAATGATGCATTCGAAGTCTATAATGATGCATCATATGGCAATACCAAGAAAATTTTAGATGATGCTTTAGGAACAATGAATTCATCTTCAGTTGGTCTGGCAAAAATAAAATTTACCAATTCCTCTTTGCCTGAAACATCTTGGTTTGGAGGAAGATTGTATCCCGGAGACAGAACATCTGCCACATTTACAATAGTGAATCCTACTAATGATACATTGGAAATTAACATTGAACCGCAAAAACTTGGACTGATAAAGACTGATAGCTATAATGGAACTACTGAGGTACGGTTACATGATCCACTCATAAACAAATCAGGAATTTATAGGCCAAACTATGTTTCTCTGCAAGACATAAACAACTATACTGGATTGACATCTTTCTTTGAAAATACCACGCCCATTCCAAATGATGCTTCTCTACTGGTTCTCAACTTAGCATATCCATTTTCACAATTCATGAACTCGTCTGCAAAGACATATGCCGATGACATGAAAATTTCATCATTGTATCTATATGACTGGGACAGGAAAAACAACACATCCATTCCTGTATCAAAAGACCTCTCTCTGATAAATAGGGGTGGTGCATGGGGAACTGTACAAGAACTCAGGGTTTCTGAGCCTGCCACAAAAATAAAACATATTCCTCTAGTTGGCATCTATCCTGTACCTACAAGATATTCATATTGGACTGGTGATACCAAGAAAAACTCTACATCGTCAAACTATACTTTGATTGCAAGTTATTACAAAAAAGTATCTTGGAATGATATCTGGTTGGATTCAAAAAATATTCAAGTTCCACCCCATGCATCTGCAAAGATAACAGCCACTCTGATTGTTCCTCAAGATCAAACTCCTGGATTGTATCAAGCCTTTATTGCATTTGAAGGAAAATCACACACTGTAAATGTTCCAGTTTCATACGCTGTAATGAAAAAACTTCAACCAAAAGATTTGCCCACTGTGATACAAGGACAACAGGGTGACACATTGTATGGAAATGGTTACATCGGAGGTGGATTTGACATGTCAAACAGGTATAATGCAGGTGATTGGCGTCCATATTTTTTTGATGTCACTGACAAGACCATAAACTCGATTGCAATGACTCTTTCTTGGAAAGATCCTGACACAAATCTATCTGTCTTTGTAATAGATCCACAAGGAAAGATCATTCAAACAAATATTCCGCCTGGTGTACTTGGCCAGTTTCAAGGGTGGCCTACTGGAGACTGGCTTGGTCCAAGCACTTCATTTAGTGAAGGAGGAGGATTTTATCCAATAAAAAACAATGATCCAACATCTACTGTATTGTATGCATCAATAAATCAGACTGGCGTGTATTCTGTATTGATACATGCTCCATTATTTGGAGGAAGATCAATTGCAGAACCTGTAACAATTACTACAAAGTTTTCTACCATACTGCCAATAGAATCTCAACCTCAAATGATCTTAGACATTCCACTTTTTATTAACAATAATTATACCGTTGCTCCAAAAATAATTGGACAAGATATTGAAGATGAACAATATTATCTTGATGATGAAAAACCAAAGACAATCAATCAAACTCTATTGACAAAAGATGTACGAAATCTCTCTGAGGGAGAACATGACATTAAATTTGTTGTAACTGATACAGTGGGACATGATGTCTCAAAAGAATTCAAATTTGTAATAGATAACACTGCACCACAAATCATATTAAAATCACCACAAAACAACTCTAAAGTTTCTGGAGTGGTTGACATTGATTTGGATGTAAATGAATTGAACTTGGCACAAAAAGACTGGTTGGTCGTACAAACTCCCAAACAAGTTTTCCACGATGTTAAAAATATTCAATTTGATACGACATCTGTGGCAAATGGATCTTATATCATTCCAGTCACTGCAAAAGATAGGGCAGGAAATACTGGAGTTACAAATATTGTGTTAAATGTAGATAATTCTAATTCTACTGTTATCTCTGGTCCGATCAAAAGCGATCAGAATTTCACAACCTTGGTTGAGATTTTGCTTGGAATTGGAATTGTGTCAACAATAACCATCTTTACTTTCAAAAGATTGAGAATTTCAAAAAGAGGCTAGACAAGGTTTATATGCAAATTTTCAAGAACTGAGCTTTGGATGTCTGAGCAAGATTCTGCCAAGGATGCCCTATCTCGACGTGATTTTCTTAAATTACTTGGTGCTGCAGGAGTCGCTTTAACATTTACACCGTTTGTTCCATGGGGTAAATTCATGCCAAACCCATCCAATGCTTCTCTAGATAAAGCACAAGTTATTCTGCCAGATGGAACACAGGCAAACGTCAAGACTTTTCCAAAGAATCATTCCGAGGTTATCACTTATCCAAAAACAGGAGATACTGTACTTGATCAAGAGGCATTCAAAAAATGGCAGTTTATTAGATTGCCCGAAGAACTTGGTGGAGATAAAGACGATGTTACTGCTTTTCGTGCTTATAGTATGGTTTGCCTACACTTGTGGTGTCTGTGGAAATACTGGCCACAAGAAGGTAGAAAAAGAGGTGAATGTCCATGTCATGGGAGTATGTATAATCCATTGAATGGAAAGGCCTTTGCAGGACCTGCTTCACTTCAAGCTTCACCATCAAATGTGTTAGCAACCCTTTATTTTGAAGCTGATAACGATGGAAATTTGTGGATTCAACCAGCTGTATGGAATGTAAACGAAAATGGAGTTGTAGGATATGGTCGTTTCCTTAAAACGTAGAAACGGTCTAGTAGATTTCTTCTACTGGATATGGGATGGACTGGAACGCACGGTATTCATTGGAACAAAGTTCTCATTCCCTGCAAGATTTGTAAGTCCATTTGGATTCTTGGGAATGCTTACATTTGTAATATTTATCATTCTTGGAATTTCTGGCGCGTTGCTGATGTTTTACTATCAACCTATACTGGATAGGGCGTGGGACAGTGTTGAAAAAATTAATGATACGGTTCCTTATGGATTTATGATAAGAAATATTCACTATCATGCATCAAATGCAATGGTTCTCCTTGCAGTACTTCACATGTATTACCAATACTTTAGTGGAAGATACAAAATAAGAAATGAAATCATTTGGGTTACGGGTGTAGTACTTGGTACTGTAACTATCTTGGAAGCATTTACTGGTTATGATATTATATTTAGTGAACGTGCTGAACTTGCAATCAGTATAGCGGCGTCTCTTACTAATTCTATGCCAGTAGTTGGACCTACAATTCGTGATGCTATGTTTGGCTCTGGCTTTGCTGATTTCATTCTTAGGTTTTACACCATGCACGTATTTCTCTTACCAATAGTGATGCTGGGACTAATGGCGGTTCACATGCCACGATTCTTAGTCTTTGATGTTCCTATGGTCATGGCAATCTCTGGTGCAATATTCCTAACTGGTGGAGTATTCCCAGTAGATCTTGGTTCAAAGTTTGAACCCACGGTACCGCCAGGTATTACAGTGCCTGAATGGTATCTTACTGGAATCTATGCATTCTTGAGGACGCAGTATGACAAATTTGTGACAGGTGTGTTATGGCCTGGAATATTTATTGTAGCTATAGCAATGACGCCATTCATAGATAGATACAAGAAATTCTCATGGAAAGATAGACCGCTAGTCACTGCATTTGGTATTACAGGTATCACACAAGTTATGGTTACAACATACTGGGGCTTTTACATTACTCCTGATATCACAAAACCACTAGTTGCTCGACTTGTAATTGATCCAATATTCTTCTACCTGATAATGTTGTTATTGGTTCCAATCGGATTTGGATTCTCATACATGATGATATTGCTTGCAAAAGAATCAGAAAGAAAGGCAAAGTTGGCAGCTGCCAAAGGTCCACACAAGTCAGCACCGATTAATCTTTCTGGGAAATGGATTAATTGGTTGATTATAGGACTCTTGGCATTCCAAGTCTATCTTAACATCGCAGCATACAATGCAGCCCTGAGTGGAATGAAGAACTTTGCTTTATTCCTGACTGGATTGATTCTCATGGTGTTTGCTGGACTCTTCCATTTGTACAGACATGGACTCAATGAAGCAAAGAAAGTTCCAGTTGCACCACAGGCAGAATCCGAATCTCCAAAACCACTTGATAGCAAAGAACCATCTGCAAGTCTGCCTTCCTAGAGTCAATCTATTGAACAAGTCTCTGATCTTTACATTTTTTATATTTGAAAAGAAAATGGTCAAGTACCTGCTATTGCAAAATTATTTTTGTATAGCTTTATAAGACTAAAAACAGGATTGGCAAATAGTTGAGTCTTCCATCCTCCAGTCATGCATATGGGATCGGATTAATTGCAGTTATTGTAGGTGCTGCCATTGGAGTTTCTTATTATCAACTTTATTTCATACCAGAACTTAACGCAAAACCAATAATACCTGATAAAATTCTCCACCCTGGTGATACAACTACTATAACTATAGTACCAGGTGCAGAAAACCAAGCACAAGAACAAAATTTTGTACCAAAAAAAATTGAAGCCCAACTTGGTGTAAATAATTTAGTTATTTGGAAGAATACTAGTCCTGATACTGGTCATACTGTCACGCCTGATCAAAATAGCTTATTCACTGATAGCTACAGCGGTAAATTTGGTTCTCCTGGAATCATCAAAGCGGGAACAACATACCAATTTCTATTTACTCAAGAAGCTACAATAAAGTATCATTGTGATCCTCATCCTTGGATGACTGGTGAAATCGACGTAGTGCACGGTGCTCTGACTTCTTAGTAAAAAATAACGCTAAGGCATTAATTTTCCAAAAATAACGTCGCTTTCAATCTCTTTATGTTCTTGGATTATCGATGCTCTAAATTTGATCTCATGAATTTCTTTTGGTTCAAATTCTATCGAGGCTGTAAATTCAACCAAATTTTGTTGCATGTCATTTTTGTTGATAAACAGTCTTGAGAGATTCTGTGATATGGTTTTGTTATTGTATGATCTGTAAACTATGAGTTGGTTAGAGTCTAAAATTTGAGCATTAACCACTACTCCGTCATATCTTCCAGAATAATTTACTTGGATCTTTCCTTTGATTATCTCACCACATTTGAATGACAAATTCTCTATCTTTAGCTCAATGTCTTTCATGTTGTTTGATCTTTAAATGAAGATAATTAAATTATTGGAACTTTGCAATTATTTTTCCTGAATTATCTAGAAAGCGGGCCCGAAGGGCTTCGATCCCTTGACCACTGGATTAGAAGTCCAGCACTCTATCCAAGCTGAGCTACAGGCCCAAATACCGGGCAATTGGTAGCCGTATTAAGGGTTTTTACAACCAATTTTTTTTATTAAGATCTCTTTCCATCTTGAAGAGAAATTGTTGTGAGTACCCTGCATATGGACCAAAATATTCTACAATCTCTTCGTGAAGTTTTTCATATTTTTTTTCCGTTACAGGTTTTTCTGTTATGTTGTCAAAAAATTTCTTATAATATTTTAACAAAATTCTTTGTGTCCATGTGTCAATTGGAAAAGCTTCCATCTTGTCAAGAGAAAATAATGCAATACAATCTGCTACCTTGTTACCTATTCCAAGAATTTTTTTCAGCGATTCTTTAGCAGTATAATAATCTGTTTTTCGCAATTCTTCAAAATCAATCTCGCCAAAATTGACTGCCTGCGCTGCAGCCTTGACATATTTTGCTCTAAATCCTAACTTACAATCAATAAGATCTTTCATAGATGCATCTGCAAGGGTCTCTGCCTTTGGGAATGTGGAAAATACATGTCCTCCAAATTTTTGCTTGGTACCAAACTTTTTGCACAAGTTTTCTAGCATTGATTTGATGTTTTGTATGGTTGAATTTGATGAGCAAATAAACGATATGTAGCATTGAAACGGATCTTGTCTTACTAATCTCAAACCCGGTGAGTATTTTACTGCCTTTTCTACTATTTTGTCTCTACTTACATCTGCTAATATTTTTTTTAGATTGTCATCTGATCTAAGAAAATTACCTATGTTACCCAATGATGACCTGATGCTAAAAGGAGATTGTTTTAGTATTAAAAGATCCTGACCATCTACGCCTATCCACTGATCTTCAATTTTATTCCAGAGAAAAACTTGACCGCTATTAATTGTGGTTTCTATGTTTATCGTGTCTATTTTCTGCATGTTATACGGTTATTGTTTCACCAGCTTCTGGTGCATATGCATCAAATCCAAACTTTTCATGTATCTCATTTGCAAATTTTGTACAGGAATCGCTATCTCCATGAACGGTAAGAACTTTGGGATTGCCTCTTATTTTTTTCATCATCTCAAAAAGGGAATTTCTATCAGCATGTCCTGAAAATTCAAACTGTCTTACCTCTGCCTCGCACTTGAACTCTTTTCCTCTTGTACTGACGCGTCCTGTGTCCAAAAGTTTTCTTCCTGGTGTTCCTTCGCCTTGATATGAAACCAATGCAATGCCGTTTCTCTTGTCTGCTGCCAAGTTTTGCAAATAAAATACTGCCGAGCCACCTACCAACATACCTGCTGGTGAAATTATAACAGCTGGTTCACCTAATGCACTCTTTCTCTCTTTCTCTCCTTTTATCCAAACTGCTTGATGAACTGCATCTGCAAAAACTTTTGGATCGCGTAGATATTCTGGATAATTCAACATTATTTCATTTACTTTTACAGCCATTCCATCCATCACTACTTTATGTTTGAATCCTGCATTTTTTAAAACACATGCAATCTCTTGAGATCTCTCTACTGAGAAAGCAGGTACAAAGAGTGAACCTTTTCTATCCAATACCTCATATGCAAACGCCATGAATTTTTCTTCGGATTCATTTCTGGGCATTTGATTTGTCTGAGAATACGTACTTTCTGTAATGACCAAGTCGACCTCTCCAAAGTCGAGATCTGCGTCTCTTAGCATTCTGGATCCTCTCGGATTGATATCTGCAGTATAGAATAATCTCTTATTTTCAGATTCAACCAGAACTGATGCACCGCCTAAAACATGGCCTGATTCAAGTAATTGAAAAGAAGCGTTTCCTCGTTCCACTTTTTCTTTATATTTTAGCTCTTTTGAATGCATCATCATCTTTGATACACTAGTAAAATCATATGGCAACTGACTTTTTTGAATTCTGAGCATGTCTTCAATCAATAATCTTGAAAGATCAAACGTTGGAGGGGTGGCATATACGTCAGTACTGCCGTTTACAAATAATGATGGCATGTTCCCAGAGTGATCCAGGTGAGCATGGGTTATGATGGCTGCATTAATTTCGTGCGGGTTGACTGCAATTGGGTATAATGATTCCTTTTTTAGCTCTACTCCATAGTCTAGTAGAAAACTAGCCCCATCACAATTGACTTGAAAAGCTGATCTGCCTACTTCTTTGGCTGCACCCAGCACTCTTACTTGCAAGAATTCAAAACCTTTTCAAAGTACTTTTAAATCTTTAGCACTTGATCCTGACCTGATCTGTTATACTGCTAGCATAATTTACAAAAGACTTAATTAGATCAAAAAAAAATGATCCGAGTATGGGTAGAACTTTTGAACAATGGTGGAGTACAATCCCAAAAGACCTCAGAGAAAAAGTTCGAAGAGGCGATGAAGGAAATAAACCATTATTGAATCAAATAAACTGGATTTGGGTTCACAATATGATGAATCAGAAGGGAGATCTAAATCCTACATCTGCGGAATTGCTTGACTGGGTAACATCAGGCCAGATTGAAGCAATGCGCCAAATAAAGAAGTAAAAATATCATTTATACTTTCTTTTTGTTTTTCTTTTCTTTTTAAAATTGAAATAATTCTATAACTCCGTTATAGATTTTGCAGATCATTTAAATAGCAAACGATGAAAGATCAAAAACAGAATGCCAATCGCAATTCTTCCAGACGTTGATGAGCAGAGATGTATAGGTTGTGCACTATGTGTAGAAATCTGTACTTCTCTAGGCCCAGACGTTCTTCGTGTAAAACCAGTAGATGGTTGGAAGAGAGGTAAAGCATTTGTATTTTATCCAGAAAGATGCATCTCAGACGGAGCATGCATCGGAGTTTGCCCAACAAAAGCAATCTTCTGGATGAGACCAATGACTTACACTCCAGGCCAACCAGTACCTTTGCACAAGAATGGTATATTCGTAAAAGGCTGGGCAGAAGACGCCGCACTATAAAAAGCGGAATCTATCTTCTTTTTTATTATTTTTTAGTATTGAAAAATTTAGTTTTTATTTTTACGCCTTTGGAATGATGTTTTAAAAATTCATTCTTTATGGTATGGATGTTCTTGAATTTGTTGTGTTCAAGAAATATCTTCCAAGTTTTATTAAATTCTGGAAATTCCTCTTGATTATACTCTGTGTTAGATATGACATAGTGCGCAGCAGGATAAATGTCTGATAATTCCAATGGAATTATTCCAAGATATGGATTGTATTGACAAAACTGTATGTCATCAAGATTTGAAGAAAATTTCTTTTTCAGGTTGTTATACTCTGATGAAGTGTAAAACGGTCGTACTCCGCCATCTGGTATGATAACCAGTGTTTTTTTCTTTGTTCTAAAGTTGCGTACAAGTGAATGAAATCTCATAATTTCAGGTCTGTATTGATCCTCTTTGGCAAAAAGGAATACTGCATTATCCTTGTATCGCGGAGTAGTTTCCATGAAAAATGGTGCATTCTTGGTAAAAACAGATATGCTTTCAAATAACTTGGGATGTGCTCTTGCTTTTCTTATGGTGTATTCCCACAACCTACCTTCATGAATGGCCTCCTTTACTCTGTCAACTTCAGCCTTTATTGCATACAAATTGTGCAGTGCTATTGTATTGGTCCTTTCTTCCTTGTCTAGTGATAACATCTCTTTTGGTTTTAGTTTGGTGCAGACTTCACAATTGCAGGAAAAATAAGCTACCTCGGAAAGGTGTGCAGTGCCATCTTCCATGATGTATCTGTCATGTTTTGCATATAGCATGTAGGATGCAGAATCAAAGGTGTCACAACCCAGTGCTACTGCAAGAGGTATGGTAAGTGGATGTCCTGCTCCAAACAGGTGAAGCGGAATGGAATCTGGAATGCTTCTCTTTGCAGTTATTATCATTTTAGCAAGCAGATTGTATTCGTATGATTCCATGAATTCAACTGGACTGCCTAATGCTAGCATCTGAAAACCTGACTCAACAAGTGCCTTTGTTGATTTTGTAACTAGATCCGAATGTTCGCTTCCTTGAATTGGACCAACCCATATCTGACCATTGTCGTCTCTTGCATCAAGAGTCTCTTTTGATACCCTGAGTGTATGCTGGACGTATTCTATTGCCTTCTTTTTTGATAGTCCGAGTCCAGTTGGGCGGTCTAAAGGAATTGCAATGTCTGTCTTTATGCCTTTTTCAAAATCTGCAATTTTTTTATAATCTACATCAATGTCACCATACTCCAAGACCTGGTATCCACCAGAGTCTGTCATGATTGCACCATCATAATCAATTATCTTGTGAATGCCTTGTTTTACTGCCTCATCTCCGTATCTCTTCAGTGTAATGTATGCATTTGTAATTACAAGATCAAATCCCATTTCTCTTAATTTTTTTGCAGGAATTTTTTGCTTGACTGGATGAATTACTGGAACAAATGCAGGAGTCTCAATTTTACCATGGTTTGTATGAAGTACTCCTATTCTTCCAGCAAGATCCGATTTTTTTATCTCAAACATTTTACATTATGACCTCATATGGCGTAATTTGAATCTAGTATGGAAAGAATTTTTGTATGTCTCCTTTTTTGAGAACCATCTGCAGCCAATCTATTTTATCGTCTTTCGTTCTAGTTTTCTTGAAAATTGATTCTGCCTTCTTTACTGTGTTGGAAATTGTTTCACTGCTTGTATCGATCTGAAAGGTCTTTTTCTGTCCAAATTCACGTACGGTGTCATGATATGTGATACCTAATATTTCACTACCAAGATTTTCAAGTGACTTTTTGCTAGAATATTTTCTTTTTTTGTATATTGATTGAAGTTTGTATGGGCTTTTTCTTAGTACCACTGAGACTTCGACATTCTTTGCTGATATCACATATGGTGCAAGATGTCCCACTAGTATGGAATTTTTTGATGTCTTTTTGTCTATTATTTTCTTCAATCTGTTTACATCTACAACAAGGGCTCCATCATTTTTTTGGACCAGTTTCTGTTCTATTGCAATTTTATTAATATCGATCACCTCAAGGTTTAGCTTTTCTGCAATCAGTTCTGTTATGGTGTGTTTGCCTGTGCCAGGATTTCCAGTTATTATTTTCAATAATTATCATGAAATGGATTGAAATTAAACACTTTTGGAATACTAATAAGAGCATCCTCCTGACTCTTTTGCATGCAAATTGGCCTGCTAGGAAAAACCAATGTTGGAAAATCTACATTTTTTTCAGCTGCCACTCAGACTAGTGCCCAAATTGGCAATTACCCATTTACAACTATTGAACCAAATGTAGGAATTGCTTATGTGAAAACTGATTGTGCATGCAAGCATTTTGCCATTGAGCATACTCATCCATTGTGTATTAGTGGAACTAGGTATGTCGCAATCAAGTTAATTGATGTTGCAGGTCTTGTCCCAGGAGCTCATGAGGGAAAAGGACTTGGTAACAAATTTCTAGATGATGCAAGAACATCTGAAGTTTTAATTCATGTAATAGATGCGTCTGGTTCTACTGATATACAGGGTCAATCTGTTCCAGTGGGAACTCATGATCCACTTGAAGATGTCAAATTTGTTGAGGAAGAGTTTGATCAATGGATGAAACAGATACTTCAGCGAGAATGGCAAAAACTTGCCAGAGAATTAGAAAGCAAAAGTGGCAAGGTAATTCAAGCTATTGCACAACGATTTAGCGGACTTGGAATAGATGAATATGATGTAGAGCATGTAATACATAACTTGAATTTACAATCAAAGAAACCTCATGACTGGAGCGAAGATGATCTCTCGTTATTTGTTAAAACACTCAGAAAACAAACCAAGCCAATTTTAATCTCTGCAAATAAATCCGATCTCTGCCATGATCTCAGTATCTTGGATGAGTCTGGCAAAATACATCCAACTATTGCATGTAGTGCAGAGACTGAACTTCTTCTCAGAAAAGCAGCAAAGGGTGGAATTATAGAATATCTACCTGGTGCAAAATCATTCAAGATAAAAGGTGGGATAAATCTGAATCCCCAACAGCAAAAGGCATTGGAGTTGGCAGAAAAAGTCATGTCAAAATTAGGTGGAACTGGAATCCAACAGGCTATTGATTATGCGTGTTTTGATCTTCTAAAACTGATTACTGTATTTCCAGTAGAGGATGAAACAAAGTTATCTAACAAAAATGGAGAAGTGTTGCCGGATGCAAAACTTTTGCGTGTGGGTTCTACCGCAAGAGACTTGGCAAGATCCATACATCAAGACCTCGCAAATGGATTTCTTTTTGCGGTGGATGCAAAGACAAAGCAAAGAGTAGGTGCAGAATATCAACTCAAAAATGGAGATGTCTTAAAAATTGTATCAACTTTGAGTAGGGGATAAAATGCTCTGTCTTGGAATAGAAAGTACTGCCCATACATTTTCTTGTGCTATAACAGAAAGAAAAGGAAAGAAAGGAAGACTCCTCTCTGATGTAAGAAAGATCTACAGGCCTCCAGCTGGACAAGGAATTCATCCTAGGGAGGCATCGCGTCACCATGCTGAAAATTCTCCAGAGGTTCTTGCAGAGTGTCTCAAAAAAGCAAATGTGCAAATTGATGATGTTGATATGATATCATATGCAGCAGGTCCCGGACTTGGACCGTGTTTGAGAATTGGTGCAGTTGTAGCCCGGTCTCTTGCCTCGTATTATGACATTCCGATATATCCTGTAAACCACGCATTGGGTCATATCGAACTTGGAAAAATGTTGACTGGCGCAAAAGATCCGCTTGTATTGCTTGTCTCAGGTGGTCATACTATGATCCTAGCATTTCTTTCAAAGAAATGGAGAGTTTTTGGTGAAACATTGGATATTACTGTAGGTCAATTGCTTGATCAAATCGGGCGATATGCCGGTTTTGCATCACCATGTGGTCCAAAGATCGAAGAACTTGCATCACAATCTACAGAGTATGTACCATTACCTTATGTTGTAAAAGGAAATGATGTATCATTTTCAGGTCTCTTGTCCGCAACAAAAAGGATAATTCCAAAGGGAATGGAGGCAGCATGTTTCTCATTGCAAGAAACTGCATTTTCTATGATGGGCGAAGCTACGGAAAGAGCACTCTCATTTACTGGAAAGAAAGAACTTTTGGTTGTTGGTGGGGTTGCTGCAAACAAGAGATTGTCCCACATACTTTCAAGTATCTGTACAAGACATGGTTGCAAGTTTTTTGTAGCTCCAAAAGAATATGCTGGAGATTGTGGTTCTCAAATATCTTGGATAGGACTGTTAGAGTCATCGAAGAAATCTGGAATAAACGTAAAAGATGCTTTTGTAAAACAATCGTGGCGTCTAGATACTGTAGAAGTTCTTTACTAGGGCGAGTATTTGGAAATAGCTTCTTTCACATCTTTTTCCCATTTGCCTGTGTTATACACTCCAAACTTGTAGGTTTTTTCGTTTTCTTCTGTCTTTATCGTTATTCTAACTTTTTTTATTAGTCTGCCTTCTTTTGCCACTTCTGTTATATTATTGAGGTTAGCTTCAAGAACTGTATTTCCAAACTTTTTCGAAAAATCAATTATTCTTCCTGCTGTTTTGTCAAAAGCAATTCTTTTGTTTGTTAATGTGAGAATCCCAGGTCCTAGCGAGTCTTCGGAACAATCCTCTTGTGATATCCGTTTCTCGTCTGGTTCCATATCACTTGTCTTGTATCCTGTGTTATAATTGTATATTTGGGAAATTATTATTTTAAAAAACTATTATGATATTTCGTAATTGTAACTTAAATTATGTTAAGACCTTTTGATCTTTCGTTGAAACTCGTCAAAAAAGGTGCGGAAGCAGATATCTATCTTACAACCTGGAATGGTCATAGCTCTATTTTAAAAATCCGAAAAAAGAAAGATTATCGAATTGATTTACTTGATACACGTATACGGACTTTGAGAACAATACGCGAAGCAAAAATGATCTGTGAGACTAAATCTTTTGGAATAACTACACCTCTTGTTTATTTTGTAGATGAGAAAAAATGTGAAATATACTTACAGTTTGTACCAGGCAAACTAGTCAGAGACTTGCCTGCTAAACAAATTGTAAAGATATGCAAAGACATAGGAAGAATAGTCGGAACTCTTCACAAGAATGGTGTAATGCACGGGGATCTGACTACATCAAATTTCATTTTATCTCAACAAGGGCTTGTGATACTTGACTTTGGACTTTCACAAAAAACTGACCAGGTTGATGATTATGCAATTGATCTGCGACTATTCAAGGAGGTTCTAAACAGCGCACATGCTCAAATTGTAGACAAATCTTGGGCCTCCTTTATACTAGGATATAGAAAAATACTGGGAAATCTTCTCACAAACAAAGTTCTCAACCAAGTTCTAGTAATAGAAAAAAGGGGAAGGTATGCAAATGTCATCTGATATATTTTTCACAAGCTCAAACAAAAACAAGTTTGAAGAGGCAAAAAATATTACATCAGAATTTGGTCTAAAACTAAAATTTCTAAAACATAGCCTTCAAGAAATACAAGCAAATACTTTGGAAGAAATTGCTACACACAAAGCCATGCAGGCATTTTCTATCTATTCAAGACCGGTGATTGTTGAAGATGCGGGTCTCTTCATAAAATCATTAGGTGGATTTCCAGGGCCGTATTCATCATTTGTATTTGATACTATTGGTAACAAAGGAATTCTAAGACTTGTGTCTGTGAAACGCGATGCAATATTTAGATCTGTTATTGCATATTGTGAAAAACGTAATGATGTGCATTTGTTCAGTGCTGATGTAAACGGAATTATATCCAAAAAAGAACAGGGAAAACGATGGGGTTTTGATCCTATTTTTATTCCATCCGGGAACAATAAAACATATTCTCAGCTTGCAGAAAAAAACAAGATCTCCCACAGATATCTAGCACTGAAAAATTTTTCTAATTGGTATCTGCATAAGAAGAAATCAAACGATCGGTAAATCGTTTCTGATTTTGAAGAACAACAATTCTTGACATCTCGCTTTCGTCCATGTTTGAATAGATCTCACTCTGTTGCGCTAACTCATTTGCAAAATGTCGTATCTCAGTCATGTCTGGAGAATTTGAATATTCTAGTCTGTTAGTTGATCTTCCTACATGCATGTATGATTTTATTTCTATAAAGTGCGCATCTGAGCGCTTTATCATGTCGGCATATTCTGGAATTAATTTTTCATCAGCATTGTAGTCTTTGATTAACGTGAATCGCAATACAGTTCTTGTATCAAGATCTGCAAGCATCTCAAGACTTGCATTCCATCTTTCCCATGCATCTTTGTATTTGGGTCTGTTTACTAGAGTGAATATTTCGGGGTTTGGGGCGTTTGTTGAGAGGTATAATTGAGTTGGTAATGCATCTTCGTCTCTTAGTCTCTCTATCATTTCAGGTTCCTGACCGTTGGTTACAAGAAAAATTGATTTCGTATTCTGCAGATTCTTTAGATATTTTATTAGATCTGGCAATTGTGGATACATGGTAGGTTCACCTGATAGTGAAATTGCATAATGACTGGGAAGTAATGATTCATCAAGTTTCTCTTTGTTACTTTTTGGATCTCCATAATGACCCATGATCAGCTTTCTCCGTTCTTCCATCAAGTTAGTCATGATGATCTCTGGGGGTGCAACTTTTTCTACTGGCATTTTTAGAGCACTGTAAAACTCCATTGGTCTCCAACAGTATACACATCTATTTTCACAAAACATTCCAGCTGGAGAAAATTCCATGCATCTATGAGTTGAAATACCATAGAACTTGTGTTTGTAACACTGACCGCCATCTTTGAATGATTTTTTTGTCCAGTGACATAATTCTACAGTTGCATGATCGGAAATTCCATACTTTGCCTTTTTTAATTGATCTAGAATAACTGGTTTGATCTGAATGAATTCATTCTCAATTTCAACAGTCTCTCCAGAACAACTCATGATATGTTCTTGAACTGGTTTTAAATAAATCTAGGGCAGACCTATTTCAAAAATGATACACACGGAGCATTTTCCATTGGAACACAGAGAACTGTACCAAGATATAACATGGCATAAAAGACCACTCCTGCAGCGATTCCCATGGAAATCCACCACATTCTTATCTTCATATTTCCGATTAGTTTTTCTGTTGCTAATAAACCTAACCTTGATTTTCAGAAAATATTGGTAAAACATGTTACGATCTGATCCGAAGATCTTTTTGTTGGTTGATTCATCCAGTCCACAAAACTGTCTTATATGACATGTTGATAACCTCAATACATGAATGCTGCAAGAATAGTTAACGTAAAAGAACCTCTTGAAATTCAATCTCTCGAAACTCCAAAACCCCGAGGTTCTCAAGTTCTCATTAAGGTAGAATCTGCTGGTGTATGTCATAGTGATATACATTTGTGGGATGGTGGATACGAGGGTCCTGCTGGCTCGTTCATGAAAACAACTGATAGGGGAGTAAAGTATCCATTGACTCCTGGACATGAAGTAGCTGGAACGATAGAAAGTATGGGCGAAGATGTAGAGGGATTTACAAAGAATGAAAAAGTTTTGGTGTTTCCTTGGATAGGTGAAGGTTTGTGTCCTGCTTGTAGAGTTGGTGAGGAAAACCTTTGCGACAAGCCTAGATCTCTGGGTGTTTACAATGATGGTGGTTATGCAGAATATGTTCTTGTTCCAAATTACAAATATCTGGCAAAAATAAATGACATGGACACAGATGTATGCGCTCCTTTGTCTTGTTCTGCTCTTACTGCTTATGGTGCAATCAAGACTGCCAAATTAAACCCCGATGATAACGTCGTAATTGTGGGCGCTGGGGGACTTGGGTTGATGGGAATACAGTTGGCTAAAGCAATCAGTGGTGCAAGAATAATTTCATTGGATGTTAATGATGATAAATTAAAGATTGCAAAACAAAGTGGTGCAGATTTTACTATCAATTCTGCCAAGGAAGATCCTGTAAAAGCTATAATGGAGTTGACAGGTAACTTGGGATCTGATGCTGTAATTGATTTTGTTAATGCTACAAAATCTGTAGAAACTGATATGCAAATACTACGGCGTAGAGCACGCGTTGTTCTTGTAGGATTGTTTGGTGGTTCACTACAATTGAATCTTGTAACAATGCCTACTAGAGCATACAAGATCATGGGCTCCTACACAGGTTCTATGACTGATATGATAGAATTGATTTCACTTGCTCGCAGAGAAATAATAAAACCGGTGATCTCAAACAGATTCAAGCTCAATCAAGCAACAGAAGCACTGACAATGCTAAAAGAAGGAAAGATAATCGGTAGGGGAATAATTAACCCATAAACTCCTGATTGTAGCAAAAAATATCCTAGTGTATCCTAAAAGTTGGCATTTGTCTAGTTGAGTTAAGATTAATACTGGATTGAAAACGATTTTCTTTATGTGGCCCTTGTAGTACAGTGGCGAGTATAGGGGACTGTGGATCCCCGGACAGGGGTTCGATTCCCCTCAAGGGCCTTTTCAATATCTTGTAAAGTTGTAAAAATCTAAAATATCAAAATATTCCAAATTTGCTTGATTCCATCTCTTCTTTGATGGCTAATTTGACCTTTAGATTTTTTTGGCTAACCTTTTCACTTAACCATGTCAAAAATTTGTGTTCTAATCCTTTTCCCTTCATCTTTTCAAAGTCTGGTCCCATTTGATCTGACAATTTTTTTACCAGAGACTTGTTGACACAAACCACGTAAAAATGCCATCCAAAGGCAAATTCTGAGTCAGTTACTATGAATTCATTTTCTCCATGAACCATTTTCTCTACATTGCCAAGCGTAGATATGATTGCCTTGCTAGTATTTTCGTAATCTGTAGCTGATACGTTGATGTTTATCCTTTCTTGCATCATGTAGACATGTGACATTTGTGAATAAAAACATGACTGATAATTGGTCTAGTGGTCAAGCAAATGTTCAACTTCTATATTAAAAAAAGTCTTGAGAATTCCCATGTAACTCTTTACAGGTTCAGGTATTTCATCCCCACATGCAATTCCAAGATTTTTTGCATTTATCCATATTACAAGCGTCTGAAGTATTGTTACAAATCTATCATTCTCCAAATTTCTTGAACCAATAGCTTTGGAATATCTATCTGAATATTCCCATGCAACAGCAAAGTCAATACAGTCTGTATCAAATATTGCAAGCATTTGATCGCGTAGTGATTCTGCCTTCTTGAATGGTGTTATGTTTAGAATGTACGGAAAGTCTACTTTGTTTGGCATGCATCCGGTAAGGGGTCCCCATATGGTTATTATTTTACATCCAGATCTCAGACCCTGAAACTTTGAAATCATTTTTTCAATTATTTTCTCATCTGAAAACCAAAAAAGTATTACACTTGCATCATTAATGTCCGCATCAACAATGTCCTGGTGTCTAATTGATCCATTTGTGACATTCTTCTCATCAAGTAGTTTCTCACCCTGTAATATTTTCTCCTTGTTGTTGTCTATGCCAATAGATCTTTTTACTCCAAATTCTTGTGAGGCTATTCTAATGCTATTGCCACTTCCACATCCTAGGTGATAGAATACATCATTTCCTGTTATCTCTACAAATTTGAATATCTCTCTTAATGTATCATCAGATAATTCGACATCCTCTCCACTTATTATTGAACTTGGAAGTGATGACAGGTATTCCTCGATTTTCACTAAATAATTACAGTCTACACTAAATTTATTCTCTTATTCTCTCAAGGGCAGAAACTGCCTGCCATAGGGTAACTCTGACATATGATGGCATGTTTGGGTCTTGAGATATGTCGTCAAGAAGGCTTATGGCATTTGCGGCTCTTACAGAGACAGGGGAATCCTGTTTTTTCAAGTTTGCAACAAGGTCAGTCAAATCTTTCTTGATGTTTCTTGGAGTGGAAGGGTTTGATGCAATTTCAGCTAATGTGTTGATGGCCATATTCAAAGTGTCAATATTTGGATCTTTTTTCTCGACCATTGTACCATTCAAGCTAATGCTAATTGAGCTTATTTTATAAAGTTTGCACTATACTTCAACAAAGATATTTTCTGATTCTACTATTACTTTATACGAATTCAAGTCTTTTATCTTGACAGGAAAGGCAGAGAGATTGCCTGTTTTACAATCAAATTTTGCTCCATGCCAACCACATGTAATGACTGATCCATCCAAACTTCCTTCGGAAAGGCTTGCTCCTGCATGTGTACATGTATCATTTACTGCATAGTAATTTCCATCTATGTTTGCAATAAGAAGATCTTTACCATCTATCGTGACTTTCTGTATTTTGCCTGGAACAAAGTCGCTTACTTTGCCAACAATTATCTTTCCCATGACACAAGGGGATCTTTGACTCTTAATAATTTTAATGTCTGTTATGAAATCGTTATAATTCTAGATTAAACAAATCTCACTGTGTTTTGTATTTTGCCTAGGTTTTCTATCTCCATCTCTATCTTGTCTCCGTCCTTCAAGAATACTGCATCTGGCTTGTTTAACATGACTCCCGCCGGTGTTCCAGTGGATATGATATCGCCTTTTTCTAGGGTCATTGCTTTACTTAGCAATGACACAATCGAATAGACCTTTAGATGCATATTTGATGTAGACGAGTTTTGTCTAACGTCTCCGTTTACCTTGGTTACCATTTTGAGATTCTGTGGTTCTGGTATCTCGTCTGCAGATGTTATCCAAGGACCACATGGTGCAAAAGTATCAAACCCTTTTGCTCTGGTGAACTGTTTATCTTTAGCTTGTATGTCTCTTGCAGAGGTATCGTTTAAGACCATGTATCCAAAAACTGCCTCCTTTGCCTCTTTTTCTGATATGTTCTTGCAATCTTTACCAATTATTACTGCAAGCTCAATTTCATAATCAAGCTTTGATACAAAAGATGGACAGACTATGTCTGATGTAGCTCCATTGAGTGTTGTTCTAGGTTTTATCACTATTGCTGGCTCATCCGGCGGAATCAAGTTTTGTTCTTTTGCATGATCCTTGTAATTAAAAGCCAAACAAATTATCTTGGATGGATTTGGAATAGGTGGAAGAAATTTGAATTCTGATAAATTTTCATTATAGTTTAGATTTTTTACATTATTTTTTATCTCATCATACCATCCGTCAAACAAGAAATCTTTGATGCTCTGAGGTATGGGAATTCCGGTCTGTGATGTCATACTCTCTCTTGTCAAAACCTTTCCTTCGTTGACAAAAGCATATGTTTCCATATTTTGTCTAAGCAATCTTGCAATTTTCATTTTCTTCACTTGTGTGTATATATCGCTTGATTTGCAGAATCTTTTCTGCAATATCCGAATCTTACGAACTGGATTTCTGCTCCCACATTTAACTCTAAGTAGTATTGTTCTGTGATAGCTTGCTTGATTTGTAAACTATTCTCATTAAACTGGTCATTTATGAACAATACATCTGACATTAGGACCTCTATGTTTACAGGGTTCTTTCTTGAAATCCATTGAATTTTGGGAATGTCTGGTTTGTAACCAGTTCCAGTGATCTCTCCTTCTATCTCTGAACCAATCTTTGTTATTCTTATGTTGTATAATTCTAGCAATCTTATCTCGTCCCCTATCTTCAATGTCTTGGTATCATTGCCGGGTATGTAGAAATTTCCATCTATTGTAATTCGTCTTTTACCCATGTCGTTTTGTGGATGATTAGAAATTTCAATTTCGGTAAGATTGTTGTTAGTAACTGTTAATTTTACTGGATCAAGAACAATGAACAGTCTTACACTTTTTGGATCAATTATTTTTCTATTAAATGATTCAAGTGTTTCAAATGGTGGCATGGTATCAGACTTGGTAAAACCAAGAGAAAGAACAAATTTCCGAATAGCTTCTGGAACTATGCCTCTTCTACGTAATCCCTCAAGAGTTGGAAGTCTGGGATCATCAAATCCTGATACTTTTCCTTCCTCTACTAGAGGTTTTAGTACTCTCTTGGAGACTGGCATTCCTTCAAATTCTAACCTTGAAAACTCTAGCATCTTTGGTTTACGCATATTCAGTTTATCTAAAAGTGCATAGTAGAGTTCAGTGCGTAATTCATATTCTTTGGTTCTAAACGCATGGGTGATTCCATCAATGCTGTCTTCTATAGCGACTGCCAAGTCATAGTTTGGCCAAACTCTGTATTTGTCTTTGTGGATTGGGTGTGGCTCATCTATTATTCTAAGCAAGGTTGGATCTCGCATGACTGTATTCTCTGAACTCATATCACCTCGAAATCTCACTATGGCTTCTCCAGGTTTGAATTTGTCAAACATCTTATTCCAACGGATATTATTTTGATCAAGATTTCCTGCTCTGCATTTACAGGGTAACATTTCTCTTCTATTCTTACTAATTGTCTCCTTGTCACATGTACACACATATGCATTGTCTAAATCAATGAGTTCCTTGGCTTTCTTGTAGATTATCTCCATGTCATCTGAGGTATTTTTTATGAGATCATATTTTACACCCAGCCAATCTAGTCCAACCTTGATTGCTGCATAATATTCTAAGCGTTCTTTTTCTGGATTTGTGTCATCAAATCTTAGTATGATCTTTCCTCCGTACATCTTTGCATATTCCTCATCAATTATTGATGCCTTTGCATGACCAATGTGTGGATAACCGTTAGGTTCTGGGGGAAAGCGCGTAATTACATTATTTTGCTCTGCTCCTTCAAGTGGTGGGAGACCGATTCTATCTTGTTTTGGCTTTACTATCAAAAGTTCTGCATATTTACTTGCAATTTCTTCTTTTTGTGATCCTACTGATAATTTGTTAACATCAATCACTGTCTGAGAAATAAGTGGAATGATATCTTTAATTCTGGAACGAAGTTCTGGTTTGGTACCAATTACTTTGGATATGATTGAATCATTTCTGGTTTTTCCATCGTGTTCTGATGCATTTAAAAGAGCAATTCCGCGAATTACCTTTTTTAATTCATCATCCAACTAAAGACTCCTCTCTACCACAAAATCAAGCAAAGAAAGTAATTCATTTTTTGCAGGTCCATCGTATATCGATATTGATTTTTTGGCTGCATTGGAGTGGTATGTTGCCTTTTGTTTTATTGTATTTTCTATTCCGAGAGCAGAAATTGTAGAAATGGCTTTCTCTACCTCGCTCTTTGAAACAGATGAATTACCAAATGCATTCAGGATTATCTTTTTTTCTTGGTTATCTGCTTTTTTGATTGCCATCAAAATTGGTAATGACTTCTTTCCCTCCCTGATATCGTTGCCAACCGGTTTTTTTGTAATCTTCGGATCTCCTATCACTCCAATTAAATCATCAATTATCTGAAAAGCAATTCCCAAATTTCTTCCAAATGTAGATAATCTTGTCACATCTGCAAAATCTTTGTTCGCTGATATTGCTCCCATTGCACATGATGCTACAAATAATGATGATGTTTTTTTCTCAATCATCTTTATGTATTGATCTTCATTTGGTATCTTACTTGATTTTGCCATGTTGATATCCAATGCTTGACCTTCACACACGTCAGTACAGGCCTTTGCCAATGTAGTAACAAGATTCAAACCTGCATTTCCTGATTTGTGAAGATAAGGTTTTGAAATGGTTTCAAATGCTCTTGAGAACAATAAATCTCCAGCAAGAATTCCGATAGGCATTCCAAATCTTACATGAACCGTAGGTACACCATGTCTTACCTCATCATTATCCATGATGTCATCGTGCACCAATGTGAAATTGTGCACCATTTCAATTGCTGCAGCCGCAGGTATTGCCTGCTTTGTGGTTCCTCCTAAAAGTTGGCAGCTCTTTATGACCATGTATGGTCTCAATCTTTTTCCTCCGTGATCAATCAAATAGCTTGCTGCTTGGTACAAGTTACTGGGTTCTCCAGAGAGTCTTGATGACAGAAATGAGTCTATCTTGGATGCTGTTTTTGCGAGTTTTTCTAGCTTCATTATTTTTTTAGCTCCCATCTGTGATCTGGAAAATGATACTTTAATGATTCTTCTAGATGGCTCTTGATGTTGTCTTTATTCCACATCTTGAGAATTTCTTTGTGTGTGTCACTTATGTTGTGGCTTGACTCTGATATGAAATACAGCGCTACTAGCATCCATGGACAGAAAATTTGAGGTGTTTTTTTAATCTCTGATAATACTTGTTCCAGTGTAACCCATCGAATATCTGAAATTTCGTCTTCTACAAGCTTTATTTTTGAAGGATCATCTAACATTCCAATCAAGGTGCCACAAACTTCGTTTTCTGATCCAATGTTTTTGTAAGGTACGTGATACTCAAACTTGTACAAATAATCTAATTTGCATGTAACTCCCAATTCTTCTGGTAATCTTCTTTCTGCGGATGAAATATAGTCCTCTGATTGTCTTGGGTGACTGGCTACTGTTCCATCCCAGTCTCCTGGCCATAACATCTTGTTCATACTTCTTTGTGTAAGCAAAAGTTTTCCTTCTTTGTTGAACAAAAATATGGTAAACGCTCTGTGTAGCTTTCCATCTGGTAGGTGGCATTTTACTTTTTCTTCAGTTCCTATTTGATTATCATTGCTGTTCACAAGAATGAGGTGTTCCATAATTATCCTCTAAATATTGTTCCTTCAAAACTCTTGTTATTTATCGCATTTGTTATTCTCTTTGGAATGTTTCCATTTACAAAGAAAACATCTGTTCCATGTTTTGATATGCTAAATGCCTCTTTTATTTTACGAGACATGCCTCCAGTGACATCCATTGATACTTCTGTTGTGATTGGTTTCTCTGTTGTGATTTCATTCAAAAGCTTCTTGCTTTTCATATCTGAATACACTCCATCTACATTTGTAACAAAAATTGCTAGGCGAGGATGTAATAGTTTGGACAAAATTCCCATGATCCTGTCTCCTGATAAAATGTAAAATTTATTTTTTCCATACCACATTACATCTCCATAGGAAATTGGTGTTAATCCTGTCTTTGCAATCTTGGGAATTTCCTTGACTTTGTTGGTTAATGGTTTATCACCTATCATAAAATCACTTGGGGGCAAACAATATGGTTTTAGACCGGATTCTGAAAATGATTCAAGCACAATACTGTTTAGTTCTATCATTGAATTCTTGACAACTGAAACTCCTTTGGCCCCATGTCTTTCTGGTTTTGTATGCATGTCATACTTTACAGACCAATAATGTCCAAATGAACCTCCTCCATGTATTATGACAAGTGGTTCGTTTACATTTTTGAGACTTACAGCAATTTTTCTTATTGAATTTCTGTTTGGTGTTAATGGTTTCTCCTTGTTGGTAATTATTGAACCTCCCAGTTTCATCAAGATCATGATTTTTAACAATGCTATGAACGGTTTTAAAAAGTATCTCACTGAAGTAGTGATGTGTTATTTGAGTGAGATGCCAACATGCCTTTTTTATTTTTAAATGATATCTGTAAATTATTGAGTTTTTAATTAGAACAAAATTTCTGTATTCTATGCATACTGGAGTCCGTTATGATCTATTTTCGTGATAAAACAATCTGAAATTTTTCCTAAATTATTCAACGTGTCTTTGGCATTGGAATTGTCCACAAGGGCAATAATACATCCACCGCCACCTGCTCCTGTTATCTTGGCACCATAAGATGTCTTTCTTGCTTCTTTGATCAAGATATCTATTTTTTCTGTTGAAACTCCAATCTGTTTTAATAATTCATAATTTCTTAACATTAGTGAGCCTAGTTTATTCAAGTCGTTTTCCTTCAAAGATGTAATTGCATTATCAACTATGTCAATTTCTTCTCTGCATAACTTGTTGAAAAGATCTTCATTTTTCTCTTTGAATTGTCTGACTTGTCTTACAACATCTTGGGTATTGTGAACTTGTGCAGAATTTGATATTATAAAACTCAGATCATTTCTTGATGGAATTCGTTGAAATCCATCCTGTAGATCATATGATACAAGTCCGCCAAATGTAGAGACTGAGGAATCAGCCCCTGAATTCTGTTCAAATATTGTCCGTTCTGCTTCTACAGATAATTTTACTACTTCTTCCTTTGACAATCTGTGAAACAGCCCATTAACTGAAGCAGTAACTGCTACGCAAGCGGCAGATGATGAACCAAGCCCAACTCCTGGCGGTATCTCAGATTCTATGATTATCTCTATTCCTTGTTTTGTTGAATTTTCCATTAATGTTTTTTTTGCTATGTGGAAAAAAGGTTTCATAAATTTTTGTTGTACATTTTCTAAATTATCTAGTGACTCTATTCTCATTTCTGATTCTCCTAAAGAAGATCTTATCCTGACTATTTTCTCATCCACAAATTGTGAAGTTGCAGTTATTTTCTTGTCTGTGGAACATAGCACCGCTTTTATACCGTATATCACAAAATGTTCTCCGAAAAGAATGATCTTACCAGGGGCAGAAGCAATAGATTTCATGAAAACACTATCGATGCATATCCTACCACTGAATCCTTGTTACTTTCTAATATGTCTCCACTAGTTGCATATTTGATCAAGGTTCCCTTGGTTGCTCCAAGTTTCTTACAAGCTATCATGGTGGAAGCAATCGCTCCATAACCGCATGCACTAATCTTTTTTTCTTGCAGTATATCATAAAATGCGTCTACATCTAAATTCACTATTGTATCTATCAAAGATTTGTCCTGCTCATGTGCAAAATCATTTGATTCGTAATGAGTAAAATCTGAAGAACCAATTATTATGGTATTCTTAATTTTTGCAATCATTGCTATTGATTCACCAATTTCGATTGCAGTATGGTAACTCTGGTCAATTAAGATTATCGGTAAAATCTTGAATTTGTGTGAAAATATTTCCTGAAGCATCGGAAGTTGTACCTCTAGGCAATGATCTCTTGTATGGGAAAATAAATCAAACTCTATCATCTTTGAAATCTTGTTAATCTGAATTGCAGAATCTGTGTCTACCCCAATGTCTCCAATAGGTGTTTTCCATATTCCTTCCTTCATTGTTGCAACATCTCTTCCTATTCCCCAATGATTTGGTCCTATGATTATTACAAGTTCAGGTCTTTGTGATGATATTGCATGGTATGAATTTGCAGCTATGGGTCCAGAGTACTCATATCCTGCATGCGGGCATATGGCGCCCATGATTTTTTTATCTTGTGTAGAAGGGGGTGATGCGCCAGGGCCATATTTATGTAAAAAACAATTTTTTATGCTTGATTTTAACTCTTGATTTGTTTTTGGATAGAACATCCCAGCAACAGCTGGTGTCCTTACCTGCATTGTGTTATTGCCTCTGTGATCTCATTCTTGAAGGAGGCATCCTTTCGGTTTCTTCTTCTAATTCTTCTTCTGTTATTTTAGTCTCAAAGTCATCTATTTGGTATTTCATAGATTCTGCATTTTTTAATTTACCTTTTTGCATTAGTATCTCTCTTGCTAAAAGCCAATATGCAGCAGCTAGGGATTTTCTTCCTCTATTGTTTGCAGGAATTACTAGATCAATTTTTGAGGTAACATTGTCTGTATTGGAAATTCCTATCACTGGAATTCCTGCATTAGTAGCTTCTACAACGGCTTGTTCATCTACTTGAGGATCTGATACGAAAACTAGTTCTGGTTCTCTGTAATAAGGTAATGATGGATTTGTTAGAGTTCCTGGCATAAATCTTCCAAGCATGGGGGTTGCACCAGTGACCTCACAGAATTTCTCAACCGGAGTACTGGCATATTCTCTGCCAGAACAAACTAAAATTTTTGTAATGTCTGCTCTGTTGATAAATTTAGCAGCTGTTTGAATTCTGGATAATGTTTTCTTGCTATCAATAATGTATAGTCCTTCATTTGTTGCCTTGGTAACAAATGGTGTCATGAATTTTGTTTTTACTTGTGTTCCTACCCTTATTCCTGTGGAAAGTACATACTTTTCCATGTGTTCGAAATCTTCTTGTTTGCTCATTCTGTGTTTTTAAATTTCGGCCATTCCACGTATTAAATCATACTCTGAGAGTCGTAGCAGTTCATTGAGTTTGGCCATCCTTTCTCCACCTACTATGCCAACTTTGAGCATCTTAGATTTGGTAGCAAGTCCAATATGTGATATGTGAGAATCTGTTGATTCACCAGATCGATGTGATGTAATCAGTTTCACATTGTTACTGTTTGCCTCTTTGGCAAATTCAAGTGCGTCATAAAGACTTCCGGCTTGATTTACTTTTAATATCGCTCCACTACAGGCTCTCATTTTTATTGCTTTTTTGAGAATTTTTGTATTTGTTACCAATAGATCATCTCCAGTTATGAGAACACGCGGAAACTTTCTAGTCAAAACTGCCATGTCTTCAAATGCTTCCTCATGAACTGCATCTTCCGCATAAACAAGTTTGTATTTCTTTATTATTTCTGATGCGAACTCAATCTGTTTTTCTGGAGTATTTTCAAAACCAGCTCTGTTGTATACATATTTTCTTTTCTTTTCATCCCATTGTGTAGATGACGCAAAATCTACTCCTAAAGAAACTTCTTTTCCTAATGTAAAACCTAGCTGCTCACAAGCTTTTGCAGATATTTCTAAAGCTTCGTCATTTTTTAATTTTGGAGCCCATCCTCCTTCGTCTCCTCTTCCATTGGTAAAACTTGGATCCTTCTTTGCTAAAATTTTTCCTACTTCTTTATGAACCATCAAATTAACTTCTATTGTATCACGGATGGTTTTGGAACCTGTAGCACAGACTAGAATCTCTTGAATGTCTGGGGTGCCTGGTCCTGCATGTGCTCCTCCTCCTAAGATATTTCCAAGCGGAAACGGATTTCTAAATGTTGAATCTTTTGATAATATCTTGAACATTGGAATCTGTAATGATTTTGAAGCCGATTCAATTGATGCAATGGTTAATGCGAATGCAAGTGAACCTCCAACTTTTGAATAATTCGGAGATGCGTCAATCTCTCTCAGGGTTTCATGAATTGTTTTCAGATTTGATGGATCGAGGCCCAAAAATTTCTTTACATTTTTTTTTAATATGTCTAAACTTTTCTCTGGTTTGTTCTGTGGAAAGCTCTGAGCTTCATGTTTTCCTACACTTGCACCTGACGGAGCACAAACTCGTCCTACATGTTCATTATCTGATGTTACATCAATTTCTATAGTTTGACTTCCTCTGCTATTGTAAAGTATCCTGCCTTTAATTGATGTAATCTTTGGCATTCTATTCTAGTTCAGATCTTACTTCTTGTTCTCTTCTTCTGATGGCTTCATAAAACGGAATGACTTGATGAATTGTCTCAACAGATGTCAAAATCATTGCTCTACAACAATATCTCTTAAAGCCAAATGAATCTAAAACTTTTCCTGGATCCTCTCCACCCTTGACGCGATTTTGATATTCCTTAAATTTATCAGCAATCAAATTTCCACAAGTAAAACACCTGACAGGAATTAGCACAGTCACAAAAAGTAATCAAGGCTTATAAAAACCATACATGGGTAAAACCAATTGCGGGAGTCGCCCAGCCTGGTCAAAGGCGCTAGCTTGAGGGGCTAGTATCTTAGGATTTCGAGGGTTCAAATCCCTTCTCCCGCATTAATGATTTCATAACGACATGTCAAAAATTTACATGTCCCGTGGATGAATTCTCAATGGCATACAAATCAACTCCTTTTCTATTTGAATAATTTTCAATATGGTACTAGTTTTATTGTGAGATGTAACATTAGAATTTCTACTGGCATTCTACAAAACTATTCATTAATTTCATATTCTTTCAAACTCTATTTGTTCTATGTTTGAGATGGATATGTGTTTTGGTAAAGCCCTTATTTGACATAAAATCTTGTATTGTTATGGAAATTACTGTAAAACAAATGATGCAAATTGAAGAGAATGGACATCAAATGGGTTTTTTTAGAAAACTAATGATGGAAAATGCTGGTGCTGCTACTGCAAGACACATTGTAGAACATTGCAGTGATTTAATATCAAAAAAGATAACAGTTTTTGCTGGACTGGGAAATAATGGAGGCGATGCATTTGTTGTGGCCAGACATTTGGCTGCGTTTGGTTATGCTTCCACCGTAGTACTTTTAGGACATCCCGATAAGATAAAAACAGAAGAAGCTCGATCTAACTGGAAAATTCTGGAAAAAATGAATTCTGTAAATCTTGTACTTACATCTACAATTAATGAAATTGTTAATGATGCAGATGTAATAGTGGATGGAATCTTGGGAACTGGAATGTCTGGAAAAATTAGAGAGCCATATTCTTCAGCGATAGATTTGATAAATCAATCAAATGCTTTCAAATTTGCTGTTGATGTACCGTCAGGTCTTGATCCTGATACTGGAATGGTACATGACAAATGTGTAAAAACCGATATTACCATAACTTTTCACAAGATGAAAATTGGAATGCCAAAAGGACAAGACATGTGTGGTAAAATAATAGTTGAAAAAATAGGAATCCCTCCTGAAGCGGAGATTGGAGTGTTGTCATGAAAGTACATCAGCTCCAAGTGGGAAATATGCAAAACTTTACTTATGTTCTTGAGGATGAGGAAACTAAAGAATCTGTTATTATTGATCCTTCATGGGATCTAGAGCTAGTAATGGAAATAATAGAGAAAAATGATCTAAAAGTCAAATATATCATCAACACACATCATCATTTTGATCACACCATAGGAAACAATGCAATGGTAGAACATACAAAATCTAAAATCTTGCAGCATGAATCTTCTACTCTAAAAAATGATGTACGTTTATCTGATGGTGATAAAATAATGTTTGGCAAGTCCGAACTTACTGTATTACACACCCCTGGACACTCAAAAGATAGTATCTGTCTAATTGGTGATGGAAAAATCTTTTCAGGTGATGCACTTTTTGTAGGGAACTGTGGTAGAACAGATTTACCTGGAGGAAGTGCAAAAGAGCTCTATCATAGTCTATTTGATATCATTTACAAGCTTGATGGTAATCTAGTATTATATCCCGGACACAATTATGGAAGCTCCCCAAATTCAACTATAGATAAAGAAAAAAAGACAAATTTTGTATTGCAACCTAGAACAGAATCTGAGTTTGTAAATTTTATGGGCAGTGATTAATTATTGCAAGACATAGAAATACTTGGAAATAAACAAAAAGGTTTAGAATTCATAAAACAAACTGAACAAAAAAAATTTATCTTTTCTCTAGTTATATCCTATACTGAAACATCTGAAATACCTGGAATAACCATGGCTGGAGAGCATCCGGATCTGATAAAATTTACAGGACCCGCTGATGCTGAATTCATTCACTATGGATATTGTAGAAGTATTTCTGTAATCCCAATGACTCCTGATGGAAAACCAACTCCTGCATTGTTGACAAAAACTGCACTGGAAGCAGCAAGTATCCCTAGTATTGTTGTAAATGCTGGTAGCAAAGTGTCTCCAAAACTTCCATTTATTGATATGAATTTGAATTATGGAAAAAATATTGGAAAAGAGCAAGCTCTTAGTCTTGATGATGTTGGAAAAGCAGTTGAATATGGCAGAATAATTGGACGATTTCTTGGGGCTTCGACTGACTGTGTTATAGTTGGTGAGAGCATTCCGGGTGGCACTACTACAGCTCTTGGAGTGCTTGAAGGATTTGGAATTACAGGATCTGTTAGCAGCAGTATGCCTCAAAATCCAATAGATCTCAAAATTCAAACAGTAAAGGAGGCATTGAACAGACTTCAATCAAAAGATCCCTTTGAAATTATATCTCAATTAGGTGATCCAATGATTCCAACAGTTGCGGGTATTCTTAGTACTGCTTCTGAAATTTCTAGAGTTCTATTAGCTGGTGGAACGCAGATGGCTGCTGTACTTGCTTTTGCAAAAAGTATTGGATTTGAAGGGAAGAATACTGCTGTTGGAACTACTTCTTATGTATCTGAAGATAAATCTGCAAATCTAACTGATATCATATCGCAGATACTGGATGTGCCCATATTGGTTGCCAAACTCAAACTTGCAGAATCAAAAATCTCTGGGTTAAGTGCATACGCTGAAGGATTTGTAAAAGAAGGTGCAGGTGCAGGAGGTGCATCTATTGGTTGCATGTTGAAAACCGGAATTGATGCAAACGGTCTTCTAACTTTGACTGAAAAAGAATATTCGAAAATTACTTGACTGTCACTGATTTTGCTAGATTTCTTGGATAGTCTGGATCAAAGTCTTTATCAATTGCAGCATAATATGCAAGAAGTTGTATTGGTACTATTTCTACAAGCGGATATAGTGGCTCGTTGATACTGGGTATGTCTATCCAATAATCGTATACATCACTTGGTTTATCAGAAATTCCTATTATCTTGGCTCCTCTTGCTTTTATTTCTCTAGCTGATGTTAGTGTGTCATTATAGGTAGAATCATTGGGATTTATGATTAAAACATATGAATCAGAATCCATCAATGCCAAAGGACCGTGTTTTAATTCTCCTCCTGGAAGTCCTTCTGCATGTATGTATGTAAGTTCCTTTAACTTCAATGATCCTTCTGAAGCAATCGGATAATGTATGCCTCTTCCTAATACGTAAATATCTGAAACATTCTTCAATCTCTTTGCAACATCTTTGATTTTTGAATCATTGGTGAGTATCTTCTTGATTGCCTCTGATACTTTTGTAAGATCCAGTTCTATACAACCATCGCATATTTTATCAATTATTTTGTATAGTACAACAAGTTGTGATGTGAAACTTTTAGTTGCAGCAACTCCTATTTCTGGACCACAATTAAGTCCCATTGAAATGGATGATTGATGAACTAATGAGGATGTCATCATGTTTACAATTGATATGATTTTAGACCCTGTATTTTTGGCAATGCCTACAGCTTCTAATACATCTGCACTTTCTCCACTTTGTGATATTGCAATTAAAATTGATTTTTCTTCAAACATGTCGGGAGAAAACTGTGCTTCGCTAGAAATTAATGGATCAATCTTTATCTTTGCATATTTTGAAAAAAGAAATTTTGCAATTAATGCTGCATTGTAACTTGTTCCACTTCCAGTAATGTATACATTTCTTGCATGTTTTATTAGATCAGAAACCAAGTCAATCTCAAGTTTGGTATTATTCCCAGCATTCAATACTGTTGATGGTTGTTCTGAAATTTCTTTCAAAGTGTAATGAGCATATTGGCCTTTGTATACATCTGCAAATTCTTTTGATACTTTGGTTATCTGATGATGTACTGGATTTGCATCAAAATCAAAGATCTTCAATCCTTCTTTGTCAATGATCACAAATTCTTTGTTATCTGGGTAAATAACTTCATCAGTGTATTCTACAAATCCTAATACGTCACTTGAAATAAAATATCCTTCTTTTCCTACTCCTATTATTAATGGCTCGTGTAGTCTAGCAGCAGATAGTGTACCATCTTGAAAGACTGCAACAAAAGCATAATTTCCTTTTAATTCTGCCACTGTGTCTACAACAGATTTCTTAATTTCTCTAGTCTTGTCATAATTATATTGAAGAAGATTTGCAATTACTTCGCTATCTGTTTGACTTTTAAAAGTATAACCATGTTCTTGGAGTTCTTTTTTTAATTCTTCATGATTCTCAATTATTCCATTGTGCACAATAGCTATCTCCCCTGAACTTGATGAATGTGGATGAGCATTTGTGTCAGTTACCATTCCATGAGTGGCCCATCTTGTATGCCCAATACCTGTGGTCCCGGAAAGCTCATCTAGTTTTGCTGTTTTGTTTACTTCTAAAACTTTACCAACTCCCTTTCTGACGCTGATTTGTTGCTCGGAAAAAGTTGCTACTCCTACACTGTCATATCCACGATATTCCATTCTTTTCAATCCCTTGACTATTATCGGTGCGGCAGAATTGATGCCTAAATATCCTATAATTGAACACATGTTGATATCATATGCATATTCTTGATAAATAATGATTGCGTGTGTTTTACTCGGTTGGTTGTTCGGCCTTTACTTCTTGAACTGGTTGTTGTTTTCCCTTGTTAAGATCTAATTCTGGTGATAAGCAAATCTGATCTTCTTCTTCAACTTTCACTGTGTATGAAGGAACTGTAACTACTCTCTCCCCTATCATCACATGTCCGTGTACTACTATCTGTCTTGCAAGATATGGGCTTTTTATCGATTCTTTTTTCTGAATGATTGTCTGTAGTCGTCTAGATAAAAAATCAGTCACCTTTAGATTGAGTACATCATCTAATGTAGAATTTTCTTTAACTAATCCAACTCTTGCAAGTGATTTCATCAATATTGGTTCCTTTGTACTTCTGACATCCTGAGTTAATGCCAAAAGTGATCTTGCTTGATTTCTTATTCTTGAAAGTTCTGTATGTGCCTTCCATAACTCTCTCTTATTTTTGAGTCCAAAAGTACCTAAGACATGTAATTCTTCATTTAGTAAATCATAATTGAGAGGACGTTTTGGTTTTCTCCACATTTTGCGTGAATTCTTTGGATGATCTCCCATCTGCTACACCTACTTTTTCTTTTCCGCTGCAGCAGGTTTTGCTGCGGGAGCTGCACCAGCCTTTGGAGCTGCTGCGGGAGCTGCACCAGCCTTTGGAGCTGCTGCGGGAGCTGCACCTTCAGCTGGAGCACCGGGTGAACCAGCTGGTAAAACTTTACCACCTTTCTTAACTCCAACTGCACCACCCTTTCTACCTGTGGTACGTGTGCTTTGTCCGCGAACTTTTAATCCATATGTGTGACGAAATCCTCTCCAACTGTTCATACCTTTTTCTCGTTCGATATCATTTCTTACGTTAAAGTCAATATCTGAAGTAATAAGGTGAAAATCATTTCCTGTATCCATATCCTTTCGTCTATTTAGAAACCATGTGGGTATGTTAACAGATATTGGATCTCTCATAGCCTTTTCTATTTCTTCTACTTGTAATTCTGTAAGAAAACCGACATTACTGTTGGGATTGATCTTTAACACCTCTAAAAGTGATTTTGCAAAATTATATCCAATTCCTTTCACCTGACCAACTCCAATAATGGTCTTTTTAGCACCTGGGATATCTTTACCAGCAATTCTAACTATGTGTCTAAATTCTTGTGAAGACAAGTATAAAAAATCCTCAGCATCCCCGATAAAAACCATGCTAAAATAATAATACTTGAAATCTCATTTAGAGAGAGTATTTATTGTAATACCTCTGGGATTTGCAAATTTTGTTAATAGAATTAAGATTCTGAGCTAAAGTATGCTCAACTCTAGCCTGGTGTTCCTGAATGCCATGAAAAAATTAAAACACTAAGAAAAAAATATTACATTCTAGTAATGGTTAATGAACATGAGTGAAAGTTTTGATAAACAAAAAATGATGGAAACTCTAGTAGATCCAGATGTCTCATCCATTCTTGCAGAGCTTGAGAGTGGGGAAAAAGACTCTGCATATTTGACAGCGAAACTACGACTCTCCCTAGATCAGATCAAAAGTCTTCTTTCGTATGTGATGGAACACCAGTTTGTTGTGATGACTCAAAATGACGGTAAGGAAATTTTCAAAGTTGATCTTAACAAACTAAATAAAATAATGGAAAGTGATGATAATTTTAAAAACGTAGTTGATGGATTAACTGAACTAGATCAATTTCTCAATTAAGATCTTGCACGATTCCTAATTAAGTACATCATGCCAATTGCAAGTCCGCTAAGGCCTATCAGGAGTGCTATGAACCCTGAAATGTCTGCTAATTCTATATTTTGTGGATAGTATCCAATAATTCCGAGAACCTGTATCTCACTTTGTCCATGATTTTCTATCTGTAATGTATAATTTCCTGATGATGAAATCTTGAATGTTTCTTGAACTGGACTTTTTGTTATGGAGTTTGTTATAATTGGCGTACCGGTAGGATCAGTTACTATTGCTTTGATATTATCCTCATTTTTAAAATCTGTTATTTGAATAGAGTACACTCCTTTCTGATTACTGTTCGGACTCATTTCCTTTGTGACAATCATCTGTGTTCCAATGTCTAGAGTATTTTGTTGATTTGAAAGATTTTCTGAAGTTATCTGTGATTGATATGCTGTTATTGCAATACCTGCCAATACCAATATTCCACTTACTATTAGAATTGGTTTAGGTTTTATCACATTGTTCATCATCTCTTACCCTGGTTAAAACCTAATGTACAAATGACATTTGGTAAAATTTAGTATGAATTATTCGATAACGTTATCTTGTACATCTTCTCACATTAGAAAGTTGCATAAAATTCTTGTAATTCTTCTAGTTTTTTCAATGATTGTTCCGCCACTATCTTCACCTAATGTAAATGCCTATTCTGATCACCCTAATCTTTTTGTTTCTTCAGAAAACAGTATTTTTGATAATCATATTTCTGGACCTATGGTAACAGAAGTTATTGTACAGGAAGATAATACTCAGCTAGATCAAACAATAGGTCAACCAAATGTTTCAATAAATGGAAAAAATCTTCTGATGGCACAAGGTTCAGATGGTAACTGGTATGCATTCTTTGCTAATACTGATAGTGCAAAACAAGCTGACCAAGCAGCAGCATCTGGTTCTCCTGGACAAAGTATTGATTTTGGAGTTTTTTGTTCAAGTTCTACACCTTCTTCTGTTTTGGGAGTAGATGTGTCTCAAACTGATGGGGTGGCAATTCCGGACTCTGCAGGCTTATCTGGTACTACTCAAGGTACAGCAGGTTTTAACTCCTGTAGCGGTACACCGACAACTCCGTCTAGTCAAAATAATGTTGTACGAAATCCTCCCTCACTGAATTCCAATCCACAAGTTCCATCAGGTCAAATAGGAATAAATCAAAATGTATGGCCTCTGATTCAACTCTTCACACTTAGTGGTAATGTCCACATAGAATATGACAGATCTACAGGTACACAAAGTGTTGATCTTGATTATTCTGATATCCCAAATATTTCATTAAGTCTTGATAGAACTTCATATCCATCAAGTTCTGACGTATTTGCAACCATTGATGATGCTGAATTAAGTATAGATCCTACATCTCAAGATTCATGGACTTTTAATGTCGGTTCTACTCCTGCTACGTTTTATCAAGCCTTTGCAGAGTCCGGTAGTAGTGCAAGCGGTTCTGGTATTGTAAATCTAATGCCCTATCTGAGTAATCTTGGTTTCAAAGATAATGGAAAATTAAGTATGGATACATCAGATGTTGTTAATCTGAAAACTAATTCTGTTCAGACAAGTCTATCTCTTAATGGTGTGTATAACAAATTGGTAACTTTTGTAGAAACAGGACCGCATACTGGCATTTTTGAAAGCTCTTTTGCTGGTGTATCAACCATAGGAATATTATCAAATGCTCCTAGGTCTCATTCTGGTTCGATTACTTATAACCTTCAGAGTACTTCTATTGTTTCTGGTACTACAACCGCAAGTCTTAACGTTGGTAGCGGTCAGAGTCAATTTGGTCCTGGTCAACAAGAAACAATCACTCTTGTGGATAATGATCAAAACATCAACTCCAATATGGTTGATCAACTAGATGTTTTCAGAACTTCTGCAAAAATACCTACTTTGAAGATTGGAAATCCTCTTACATTGAGTGGTTCTTCTGATGTTACATTCTATAATAGTTCAAACTCGATCAGTGTACCATCTACTGTGTTTGATGCTAATTCATTACGATTGATAATTGATACTCGATCTCAATCAATGTCGAATTTCCAGAAAATTACACTAAATCTGGGTATCTCTGCTCAATCTCTCAAGAATCTACTCATAGACACTAGTCAACCAAATTCAAAGGGAACTAATTGGGTTAATTATGATCTCAGATCTTTTCAACAACAGCTTGGGATAACGTCGTTTTCTAGTGCTAGCATGACTCTGTATTTTGGATCTGTAGGTTCTTCACCAGTCACAATTGTAACACCTGGAGAAATTACATCTGGTAATGGTCTGATTCAAATAAGTGATAACGCGGTCGCTTCAATAAATTCAATGTCATCAAGTCTACCTGTATTCTTGGAGATTAACTTTAACACTTCTGGAAATATTTCAAATCCTAGTGACACTCAACCAATTGTATTTGATCTCTTCTCTTTTGGGATGAATAACAATCAACAAGTAAACAATGCTATCTATAGAGCAGAACTACAAGAAACATCTACCAATTCTGGTGTATTTTCAGGAACGATTGAATACACCGTAATAAATCAACTAAACCAATTTGATCCCAATTTGATCAAAGGTCTTCAAACTTTTGGTAGTAATATTAAATTTCTTGTAAACACTGAACTTACAGATGCTAATGCAATACATTTTTCTATTTTAGGTACACAAAGTGGGGCTTCCACAACAGTTACCTCACAACAGAATCTTCCAACAAATACTGGTACCGTAACACTTGACTCATCAAATTATAGAATTGGTTCTGATGTGACAATAACTGTTGATGATCCTGATTTGATTACTGACGCTAATACCATAGTGAGTTATCCAAGTGTAAATGATCCTGGCTCTCCAGCAGATGATACTGTTGGAGATAATAATGGAAACATACTCTTGGAAGTTTGGATTAAAGGATTTAGATTCCAACATTGTACTGTAAATGGAGTGTTCTATGGAGGTCTTGCTGCTACTGGTTTTACGTTAACCGAAACTGGACCGGGTACTGGTGTGTTCAAAGGAATTTTTAAAATGCCTTCTTGGATATGCAGTGAAGATGGAACTACTTTGATATCTCCTGTGGGAGGTAATGTCCAAGCGTGGTATCATGACTTTCGAGATCAATATGGTAGATCTGTGATAGTAGGCTCTACAGTAGCAACTCCTACTAAAAATCAACCTACAACAAACACAGATCAATATGTGCCAACAATCACAATTCCCATGATTTCAATATCTACGCAAATCAGTGATCAATCTGGAAGACCGTTACTACAAAGTTCACATGTTGGGCAAACAATAAACTTCAAAAGTATGATATCGAACATACATCCAAATTCTCAGGAAATTTCATACATTGTTCAAATAAAAGATAGTGACAACAAAGTAGTCTTTCTAAAATGGTCTGAAAGTAATCTTGTGAATTTATCTACTACAAATGAAGAAATTAGTTGGATACCTACATTGCCTGGTATTTATTCTGCAGAAGTCTATGTGTGGGATGGAATGGATTCTCTAGTACCACTTGTAGATCAAAGCCAATATAAGATTCAAGTTTTATCATAATTGAATTTTTGAACTAAAAATTGTACTTGCTTTTGTATGGTGATACTGCACGTAGCTCTTGAACAACTTTTTTTAGTGTATCTACGGTTTCATCTATTTCTTGTTCTGTATTTGTTATTCCTACCGTGAGACGTAATGATCCTGTAACTTGTTCATGTGAAAAGCCCATTGCTTTTAAAACATGAGATGCTTTCTGTATCTTGACAGAACATGCAGAACCAGTAGATGCAGATATTTTATGTTCATCCAATTTTATTATCAGATCTTCTCCATTTACACCAAGGAAAGTAAAATGAGTGTTATTAGGAGTTCGTGTATCTGGATGTCCATTAAGAGTTGTAGCGGGTATTTCCTGTAATATTCTTGTAGTTAATTTTGCGGTTAGTTTTTTGAGATGAATTGAATTTTCATCCATGTTATTTTTTGAGAGTGTACATGCTGTTCCGAATCCCACTATGCTTGCTACATTTTCTGTGCCAGATCGAAGTCCATTTTCTTGACCTCCACCTAATATCAAAGGAGACATCTTTACACCATTTCTGATGTATAGCGCTCCTACTCCTTTTGGACCATTTATCTTGTGAGATGATATTGAAAGCAAATCAATTCCAAGTTCTTTGACATCTATGGGAATTTTTCCTATTGCTTGAACTGCATCTGTATGAAAAATGATATTATTATCTCTTGCAATTTGAGATATTTTTTCTATGGGTTGTATCGTTCCAACTTCATTATTTGCATACATTATTGTAATTAGACATGTATCACCAGAAATTTCTTTTTTGAGATCCTCTGTATCTATAAAACCCTGTTTATCCACTGGAAGAAAAGATATTGTACATCCTTCTTTTTCAAGACGCTTACACGGTTCTAGTATTGCGTCATGTTCAATGGATGATGTTATGATGTGTTTTCCTTTACCTTGTGATGCTATACCGTAGATTGCTGTATTGTTTGATTCTGTTCCTCCAGAAGTTAAAAGTATCTCACTGCTGTGTGCATTAATGAGTGAAGCAATTTGCTTCCTTGCGTTTTGAATTGCAGTATTTGCAACTCTGCCATGTCTGTGTATGGAAGAAGGATTCCCATATTGCTCTCTAAAATAAGGAATCATCTCTTCTATGACTTTTTCATGAACAGGTGTAGATGCGGCGTTATCTAAATAGATCAATCTGTTATCACATTGAGTTTACCTGGTCTATAGCCGTTAGGATCAACCATGATGTTATCAAATCCTAACTCATTCATATATTTCTCCAGCATCAACATTTTTTTTCCGTCATCTAAAAAGACTATCTCGTTTTTATCTACCTCTATGCTTGCTCTATTTCCAAAATCTCTAACTCTTACCTGTCTTACTCCAAAAAGATGCTTTATCATAATCTCACTCTTTTCTATTCTTTCAAGCTTTTCAGCTGTAACGGTATTGCCCCATGGAATGCGTGACGCTAGACAAGAATTAGATGGTTTGTCATGAATGGAAATATTATTCTCTTTTGCAACATCTCTAACATCAGATTTTGTGAATCCACTTTCTACGAGTGGACTTTGAACACCGTTTTTTTTGAGTGCTATTATTCCTGGTCTATATTCTATAAGGTCATCTAGATTAGTACCATCTACAATTAAGTTAATTTTTTCTTTTTTTGATAGTGCAACAAGATGTTCTGCTAATTCTGTTCTACAATGAAAGCATCTGTTTTTATCGTTTCTCACAAAATCTGGATTATCTAATTCGCTATATTCAATAATTATGTGTCTAATTCCTATTTCTTGACAAATTTTTTTTGCAGAATCTAATTCTTCTTGAGATAATGTCTTGTAATCTGCAGTTACAGCAACAGCTTGCTCACCTAGTGCCATTTGAGCCGCATATGCTACTAATGCACTATCCACTCCTCCTGAAAGAGCTACCAAAGCTTTTTCTTTTCCCTGAAACCAAGTTACTAGATCTTTAATCTGTTTCATCTTATGTTTAACCTCAGTTTGACTTCACTTGATACCAGATCTGATGTTTCTTTGAATGATAGTGCCAGGGAATCTGAGATTATCTTAACATCATCTGATTCTACCTTGAAATGTTTTATCGTTTCATTATGTTTTACAATTTTACATCTTACAGTAAAATTGCTTCCTTGTATCATGATGGGTACTGAAACAATTATTCTTGGAACCACATAGCGACTAGATGATCTTATTCGCACACCTAAAGTGCCAGTTTCTGAAATAAGTGTACTGATCAAGGTGTTTGTAGTGGACAAATCACATATGATGGAAACTAGATTTGTTGGTCTTCCTTTCTTTGTTATTCCGCCTGTTACTGTAACATCCTTTGCACCATTTGCAATTAACTTGTCAATCATGTGTCCTATTGTCTCACCAGATATGTCATCAAGGTTTGTTTCAAGAATTTGTATGGAATCTAATTGAAACTCTTCTGTTGATTCTCCTTGGACAATTTTCAAAACATTGGGAAACCCATCAAAGTTCTTACTTCCTGCACCGTATCCTATTGATTTTATCTTCATTGTTGGATAAAATTCTGAGCATTTATCTGCTAAATTTACAAGTAGACTTGCACCAGTGGGAGTAGTGAGTTCTTCTTTTATCAGTCCTCCACAAATTGCTATATCTGAACCACGAAATATCTCTAGTATTGCACTAGCTGGATTAGACACAGTACCATGAGAAAATGTTAGAGTTCCACCACCTATTGCCACTGGAGTTGCAATAATCTCGTCTGAAAATAATCTCAAATCGTCTAGTGCAATGGCAGAACCTATGATATCTATGGCTGTATCAATACTAGATGCTTCATGAAAGTGTACTGATTCAAGAGGCTCTCCATGTATGTTTGACTCTGCATAAAGTAATGATCTAATGCTTTCTTTTGCAAAAACTTTGGCTTTTTCAGATAGTCCTATCTTGTCTGATGTGGATAATATACATTCTTGAATTTCAATTCCTTTTCTTTCATGATGCTTCTCACTTGTCTCTAACATGAGATACGTAGCTTCTGTTCCATGCTTGACAGTTTTTTCAAAATCCATTTTTACAATTTTAGAATCTTTGAGATATTCTTCAACTGAATATGCTCCGTCTATAACTCTGGATTTTTTTGCACCAATGCTAACTAGTGAAGAAAGTAACATATCTCCTGAAATTCCAGCCACTTGTGCATCAATTACAAGCACCATTATTTTCTAAACATACTGAAATGCATATAAATTGTAATTTGATTCATAGTTTTGGTTACTAGGCAATTGTCACGTAGACTGATAAAAAACAGTCAAGTTTAATTAGAGATTAAATTGAGGGCCTTTTATGATTACAATTATCGGTTCAGGAAAAGTTGGTGGAGCTGCAGCACTATTCACGGCTCTTCGAAAAGTTACAGATGAGATATTGTTACTAGATGTGGTTCAAGGCCTTCCACAAGGTGAGGCTATGGACATAAATCACATGTTGGCAGAAAAAGGAATTGATGTCAACGTTAGAGGATCAAATGATTATTCTGAAATGAAGGGATCTGATATTGTAGTTGTTGTTGCAGGTTCTGGTAGAAAACCTGGAATGACAAGAATGGATCTCTTGAAAATAAATGCATCAATAGTAAAGGGCGTTGTAGAAAATATCCAGAAACATGCTAAAGATGCAATGATAATTCCAGTTACTAATCCATTAGATCCTATGGCATATCTCACATACAAAGTTTCAGGATTTCAAAAAAACCGAGTGTTTGGAATGGGTGGCATGCTTGATCTATCACGTTTTACACAATTTATTCACGAATCTACTGGTTACTCTAGAAACTCCATACGCGGTCTTGTGATAGGAGAACATGGTGAAAATATGTTACCACTTCCAAGATTTTCAACTGTTTCTGGAATACCACTGACTTCAATCATATCAAAAGAAAAAACTGAGGAAATTGTACAAGGAACAAGACAAGTTGCAGCAAAAGTAATAGAACTCAAGGGTGCTACAGTTCATGCCCCGGGTAACGCAATATCTACCATAATAGAAGCAGTATTGAACAACACCAAACAAGTCATTCCTGTGGCAACATATCTAGATGGAGAATATGGTTACTCTGATGTATCTATTGGCGTTCCAGCAGTTATTGGCAAAAATGGTGTTGAAAAAATAATAGAATTAGACTTGGATTCAAATGAAAAAGAGTGGTTCAAAAAGGGTGTAGACAGTGTTAAAAATGCCATCTCTAATCTTTAAAACTAATTAAATTTTTAACTGTGCATTAACTATCAAAAATGACATTGGATCTTACGGAAATATTAAAATCACTTGATCTTGGAAAAATAAGTGTACCACAAGCTAAGAAATTACTTTCTCTCTACTCTGTTGAGAAAATTGAAGATTTTGCCAAAATTGATATGAATAGAAAACTGCGGCGTGGAATACCTGAAGTTGTATTTGCAGAGAAAAAAGAACTTGTAGATATAAAAAAAATAATTCTCACAACTACATCTAAAGCAGATTCTGTCCTTGTCTCTAGAATAAACAAAGATCACTACAAGAAAATATTGATCTTTTCTCAAAAAAATAAGTTAAAAATACACACAGGCAAAAACACTACGACCATACTCTTCTCTAAGAAACTACATTTTACAGGGGGGAAAGTGGGTATACTGACAGCTGGAACTTCTGATATTGGAGTGGCCGAAGAAGCAAGATTGATGTGTGAATCGATGGGGTGTCAATGTATTTGTAGTTATGATATAGGTATAGCTGGAATTCATCGACTTTTTCCTGTAATAAAGAAAGTGATATCTGAAGAGGTGGATGTAATTATAGTAGTTGCCGGAATGGAAGGTGCACTTGCATCAGTAGTGTCCTCTTTGGTAGATATACCTGTAATTGGAGTTCCTTCATCTGTTGGGTATGGTTATGGGGCAAAGGGAGTTGCAGCATTGGCATCTATGTTGCAAAGTTGTACTCTTGGACTATCTGTTGTCAATATTGATAATGGAATAGGTGCAGGGGCATTTGCAGCTAATATTGCAAACAGAAGTGTACGAAAGAAAATTAAGTCTTAATAATTCCAAGACTTCCCAATTCTGAGCCTATTCCGTATCCTATGAGGGCAATACCTGTTCCAAGTCCTGCCATTTCTAACCCTCCTCGCAACATACTGATGTTTGCAATCTTTGACTTTATTGCTCCAATTATAAAAGATGCAGAAAGACTAACTCCAATTGCTACAAAAAGTGGAACATATCCATTCAAAAAGAAATATGGAATGATTGGTAAGATTCCACCTACTAGGAAAGCACCAAACATACGAAACGCACTTTTTAATGGACTTCCTACTATCTCTAAATTTAATTTGAGTTCTTCTGTGATCATTGTATCTAACCAAACTTTCTTGTTTGATGTTATTTTGTTTACAATCTTCTCTAAATCTTGACCTGTGAATCCTTTTGTCTTGTACACATCTTCTATTTCATTTCTCTCTGCCTCTGGTACATTATTCATCTCCCATTTTTCACGTTCAATTTCTGAATCTAAAATCTGTCTTTGTGATTTTACAGCAAGATAATTCTGAACTGCCATTGCTTTTGCACCTGTAAACATGGCAACAATAGCTGCTAGTATGATTATGTTGGAAGATACCTCTGCTCCTCCAACTCCAGCTACTAATCCTAATGATGTGTTTATGCCATCTCCAAATCCAAATACAAAATCTCTTATCGAGCTACTTTCTTTTTGATGTCCTTCAACATGCCGTGGTTCTATTCCACTCATTGTGTATAGTATGTAATACCTGTTTATATGTCAAAAGTAAAAATTTTCAAAATAATATAGTAAGGTAAACGATTTATATCATAGTAAAAAGAAGTCGAAGAAAGGAATGGCAGGAAGGAGAATAGTTCTAACTGCAGATCGTAGCCTTATGACTAACTATAGGGGTAATTTTCTGTATGGTTTCATAGCATGTGGTCCATATGAAGTGGTTCCTGAATGGGTCTTTGATAAAGTATTTTGTCCTCCAGTTGAGACTGACCAAGTAACTGGTGAAGCTAAGGTTGCTCAGGTTGGATTACGCAGGGTGGAATCTGCACTATTACAAGGTTACAAAAGAGAAGATGTGTTTATTGCAAATCCGGATTATCTTGAAAAATGTATTGGTCCTGATACTAAAGTAGTTGGAATCAATGTAATGGATCCACTTGGTATGGCCCCAGTAACTACTACAATGTCTCCAGAAAAACTCTCTTACGTTGCAATGAAATTCAAGAGAATGTGTGCTAAAATAATTCAGCTAAAGAAGAAGTATAATTTCCATGTTGTAGTTGGTGGAAACGGAGCCTGGGAGCTTGCAAAAACTGATAGAATGAAAATTCATGGAATTGATACTGTTGTTGTAGGAGAAGCAGATGAGTTAGCTTTAGATCTTTTCCATGATCTTGAAAAAGGTGATGCTCCTGAACTGATGCACTGTTTTGTTAAGAATATTCAAAACATTCCAGTGATCCAAGGACCTACTGTTAATTCTCTAATTGAAGCAATGCGAGGATGTGGAAGAGGATGTGACTTTTGTGATGTCAACAAAAGATCAAAAAAAGACTTGCCATTAGAACGATTACAACAAGAAGCACAAATGAATTTGAATTATGGTTTTGATTCTATTTGGTTACACTCTGATGAAATGCTTCTCTACGGCTGTGACAATAGAAACTTTCAACCAAACTATGATGCCATAATTGAATTATGGAAAGGTCTAAAATCTCTAGGTGCAAGATTTGTTGGAACAACTCACATGACATTTTCAGCTGTATGTGCTGATCCTAAGCTTCTACATGATATGTCTGAGGTAAATGGAATGAGTGATGAAAAATGGCTTGCTACAAATCTTGGAATTGAGACTGTAGCACCAAGAATGGTTAAGAAACACCTTGGTGTAAAAACAAAACCATTTTCAACAGATGAATGGGGTTGGGTTGTAAGAGAGGGTGCCAGGATATTAAATGAGAATCATTGGTTTCCAGCAGCTACTATTATAATTGGTTGGCCTGATGAGACTCCAGATGAAACTCAATATACTATAGATTTGATTGAGGATTTCAAAAAAACAAGAATGCGGGGTCTTGTTGCACCATTATTGTATCAAGATTTTAACGAAAAGAATTCGATGCACTTTGGTAACCTCAATGAGGCACAATTTACATTATTCTGGAAATCTTGGGAGCACAATCTAAGAGTCATCAATGATATCATTCCTATAATTATCAGAAACAAGACATTTGGTCCTCCTATGAAACTTGTCATGTATGGTATGATAAAAGCTGGAACTTGGGCAATAATGCGATACCTCCGAGGCCTGTCTAAAGACCTGTTCAATGGAAAGCTTCCAGATGATATAATGGAAAAATATGCAAGAAGCAGATCTGTAAATGCTCCTTCTTATACTAGATAGATTTTTTCTCTAATGCTTTAATTGCTGTGTCTGCAATAGTGTTTGATTTTGGAGTTAGTACTACAAAATAGATCTTGTCTGATCTTTCTGCACTTTCTACATTCTTAAATTTTTTCAGATTCATATCAAACTCTAATAACTTTCCATCAAGTTTTCCTTTTACATATATCATCAAATATGAATTTCCGGAAGCAGGTGTTAGTGGAATTATAGAAAAAATAAATCCCTTGTATGAATTTATAGGTAAAATGTTTTTCATTGGTGGGGCCATTGTAGACATGGCGATAAATAGGTCCTCAGGAGAATCAAATTCTTCAAATTCAAAATCCATGGTTTATCTTTCTTTGGTCTTGTATAATAATCTATGATCTGACGTGACTGTGGTTGTTTGTATGTTCTTTATTTTTAATTGTGATTTGTGTTGGTGTTAGTTTTTTGGAGTTGAGTTTTCAGTAGTTTGAAAATATTTGTAAATGTGGAAATGATGTAGTTCTAGTATTTTGGCATAAATCTTAGTCCAGTCTTTGCTGATACTGCAATTATTGATATTATTGCAATAGCAAATACTAGAGCTGCGATTGGGCCAAACTCTGGAACTATGATTGTGCCAACTATGTCGATCTTGGAATCTCCATTGCTGAATGGGATGCTAAGTATTCTTACATTCTGGTTCTTTGTTTCACTGAACTGTGTAATCTGTTTTCCACCGTCTGTGACTATGAATGTAGCATCATCTAATTGTGATGTGTCAATTTTTGCTCCGGTCAAGTTTGCATCAGGATTTGGTGGTGGTGGTACCTTTGCATCTATCATGGCTCTTGGTAAAGTGACTGTGATGGAACCATTTGCATTGGTGTTTAATGCTATTTCAAGAGTGTATTGTTGTGCGAAGATATTCATGCTGCTGACAGTACCGCCCTTTATGATGTAAGGTATGTTGTAGATTTGACCTCCTGATTGTAATGGATATGTTCCATTGAGAGCTTTAGTAATTGTAGCACTACCGTCTCCTCCGTTATAGTGAAAAGTTGCAGTTGTATTCAGGCTTAATCCGTATTGAGCTATTATTGTGTAATTTCCAGCATCCTTCCAATATTGTCCTGTAGCTGCAAATGTCTTGGTAAAACTTCCATCTGCTGCAGGTGATAATTGACCGATGAAAACTAAATTCTTCAATGGGCTGATTACTTTGATTGTAACAGCAGTTGCATTTTCAGGATATTTGATGTGTCCTGTCATGATTACTGTATCGCCCTGATTGTATGTAGGCAAATCTGTATTAACTGACAAAGGTGGTATTGTGGACATGCTTACTCCAGTCTGATTAGCTTCTTGTTGTAAGAGATCATAAGCAGTAGTAACATTTGCATTTGGATTAGCTGGCCCTCCGCCAACTGTTATAGTTGAATTGGTTCCTGTTCCATTTGTGGTAGTTTGTGCATATGCTGGTAACGTAATTATTGCAATGCTTGTTGTAATTGTCAACAATACTAAATAAAAGACACTTGATCTTTTCATATCTGCTAGCCAATACTCAAGGATCTTGAGTATTTATGTATTGATAAAAGAAAATTTGACTTCTAGTTCTAGTATTTTGGCATAAATCTTAGTCCAGTCTTTGCTGATACTGCAATTATTGATATTATTGCAATAGCAAATACTAGAGCTGCGATTGGGCCAAACTCTGGAATTATCTGCGTACCGATTATCTCTATATCTTGATCTCCTTGTAGGAATTGAACTGTTATGTTTCTGAAATCATTATTTGCAGATTCACTTTGTGGTTTGACTTCTGCTCCATCTATTAGGATGATGAATGTGTCATCTTGACCTGAGCTTGTCTTTGCATCGATCAAAGTTCTTGGTAATTGTAGTGTGACTGTTCCATCACTTGTGGAATTTACTGAAACAATTACTGACAAACTTTGAGCATCTATAGTCATGGTGTTTATGGTTCCACCGCTTATGGTGTAGTTGACATTGAAGGTTTGTTGACTATTAGGGTCTTTGAGCTGAAATACATTACTTGTCATAGTAGGCGTGCTTTGAAAAGCAAAAGTAGTCTGAGCAGTTACATTCGGTGGACCATATTGCACCTTGACCGTGTAGGCTCCATTTGCTGTCCAATACGGTCCTACTGCTTTGATGGTGTCTGTATACTTACCGTCTTGTGATACATTAATCTGTGCTATCTGAACTAAACCGTTGTTTGGATCAAAGATCTGTATGACTAATGGAGTTCCTACCACAACTGCTTGTACTTGACCTGAAATAACAATGGTATCACCCAGCGTGTATGATGATTTATCAACACTGGTTGTAATTGATGCTACTGCTGGTGGAGATGCTGATGGTGTTGTTTGTGCGAAAACGGGAATTGATAATGCTGAAAACGATAAAATTAACGCCATGAAAATGGGACTATAACGCATATCGAAGTTGTCTTTCAGTTGTATATTTCCTTTACTATGTCGATAATAAAAAATGAAAAAGTAGAGCGTCCTAGTATTTTGGCATAAATCTTAGTCCAGTCTTTGCTGATACTGCAATTATTGATATTATTGCAATAGCAAATACTAGAGCTGCGATTGGGCCAAACTCTGGAACTATTTGTGTACCGATTATCTCAATCTTCTCAGATGCCATTTGGAATGGAATTGTGATTGTTCTTGTATCTGTGGAAGGTGATTCTGTGAATTGTTGTACTTGTTCACCGTCTATTAAGACTGCAAAGACACTGTCATCTGTACCGCTTTTTGCATCGAGCACTGATCTTGGAATGTTAAGAGTGATTTGACCATCGCTGTTTGCTTGTATGTTTACAACAAGGGCCTTTGATGCTGTGTCTAATGTTGCTCCAGAAACTGTTCCACCATTGATGGTATAGTCAATACAATACATTTCATTACCTACTGTAGCTGCAATTTGTTGTGGTGCACAACTTGATTGTCCGCCTCCAGGTAGTGTAAATTGTGTTGTTGTTGAAAGTAGTCCTTGTTGTGCGCCAGCTTGAACGTATATGGTATAGGTTCCACCTGAAGTCCATAGTGGGCTTGAAGTGTTGATTTTATCTTGAAAATCACCATTACTGTTCAATGTTATCTGATCTACTTCTACAACATTTCCATTGGGGTCTGAAACTTTCATTGTAACAGCTTGTCCACCTATTGAGTTTTGGACATGTCCTGTAACAATTACTACTGACTGCCTATCGTATGCATTTTTGTCTGTAGACACTGTGATTGGCAGAATTTGTTGAGATCCAGTACTGGGGCTGATTTGGCTTGAATTCATTGTTGTATCTGCCGGTGATAAAGCAAATGCCGGCATGATGCCTACTACAGCTGCCGTAGCAAGAATTGCGATCAACGCATATTCTTTATGAGTACTCATCTTATTGGCGATTATGAAGTAAGACTATTTATGTATATTTAAAAGACAACCAAAATTTAATGGACAAATATTATTTCACAGTGCTTGGTCTATGTCTATTGAAGATATCTCCGGGCTTTGTAACGAAATTATTTGTTTATTTTTAATATTGTAATTAATGGATTGAGAAAATTTTGATTTAAAACACATGTTGCACTAGATGTGTTTTACAGTTTTTGGTTCTACTGTGGTAGAAAGAATTGGTTTAATGTTTTCACTAAGCCAAAGTCATAAAAAATGAAAAAGTAGAGAGTTCTAGTATTTTGGCATAAATCTTAGTCCAGTCTTTGCTGATACTGCAATTATTGATATTATTGCAATAGCAAATACTAGAGCTGCGATTGGGCCAAACTCTGGAATTGCTGATCCTCCTTGTGGTTCGCCTGCGAGTTGGAATACAGCTGAATTAACTCTTGCTTGTTCGTCTCCTTGTTGTACTGTAATTGTGTATTGTCCATTCTCAAACCAGAGATTACCAACAGTGCTTATTTTTGTAACAAAATCTCCATTGTTGTCTAAGGTTAATTGAGCTACTGATACTACATTACCTGATGGACTTGTTACCTCTACGGTTACATCTTGTCCTGGGTATGGATTTGCAACATGTCCAGTGACCATAATTTGTGAATTGTGATCATAAACTGGTTTGTCAGTTGTCACCGTAACTGCTATTGGTGGTATCTGCTGTATGTTGCTTGTGTCGTTACAGTCGGGGCATGCTAGATATGGGTTGGTTGCTGCGAAAGCAGGTACAACACCTACTACAGCTGCCGTAGCAAGAATTGCGATCAACGCATATTCTTTATGAGTACTCATCTTATTGGCGATTAAGCATAATGGATATTTATGTATATTTAAAAAAATGAAAAAGTAGAGAGTTCTAGTATTTTGGCATAAATCTTAGTCCAGTCTTTGCTGATACTGCAATTATTGATATTATTGCAATAGCAAATACTAGAGCTGCGATTGGGCCAAACTCTGGAATTATCTGCGTACCGATTATCTCTATTTCTTGAGTTCCATCAGTGAATGGAATTGATAGAGTTCTATCGGTTGTTGTAGTGCTAGTCTCCTGGAAATCAGATTCCTGACCATCTACAAGTACTATGTACTTGTCATCCTGACCATTTGATAGTGTTGCATTAATCAGTGCTCTTGGAAGTGTCACTGTTAATACTCCGTCACCAGTACTCTGTATTGATACAATCAATGATTTTGATTGCAAGTCAGCCTTTATGCCAAGGACTTTGCCGTTGGTTATGCTGTATTTTACAGAGAGGTTTGTACCATCTACTGGTATGGTGTTTCCTGCTGATGAACCACTAGAAGATCCTGCGAATTGGAAGGTTGTCTGAGCTGTCCTGTCTTGGCTACCGAATTCTACTTTCACTGTGTATGCACCTGCTGCTTGCCAGAGAGTGCCTGTAGCTATTGTAGATGTTGAGAAGGTTCTGTCAGATCCTAAATTCACTTGATCAATTTTGACAATGTTTCCTATTGGACTAGTGATGATGACTGTGATTGGTGTATCAGAAATGTAGTCTTGTGTACTTCCTGATATCATAACCTTGTCCCCATCATTGTATGAAGTCTTGTCGGTTGTCACGGTGATTTCACCTGTGCTTCCAGATGTAGCAGTTTGATTTGTACCTGTATAATTCAAGAGAGCTGGAGAAGCAAAAACTGGTGCTACTCCTATAGTGCAAACTAGAATTACAAGTAACGCAAATCCTTTAAAGCGAGTACTCATCTTGGTTAAAAGTGATTTTTTTTACTATTTAAAGTTGCGGAAAAAATTATTGACAAAAGATGCTAATTTTGATACGCTTCCAATTAGATATATATTAACCTCTCGGTGGATGCATCTTAGTTTGTGGATTAATCATGCGTTTACAGCTAATGTTCAAAGGAGCTTTTAAAAAATGATTAGTAAAAAGGAGAAAATACTCATTCCAGATCATATCTATGTTCCAAAACATGAAATAATAAATAAAGATGAAGCCGAGAAGGTTCTTGAAAAATATCATACAAAGCCCACAGAAATGCCGCTAATCTATGTAAGTGATCCAGCTATCAGAGGTTTGGGGGTAAAGCCGGGTGATATGATAAAAATCACACGAAAGAGTCCTACTGCTGGCGAGAGTTTGTACTATAGGTACGTGGTGGAAGAATAATGGCAAACATTTCCAACAAACGCTGGCCTATAATTCAGGATATTTTAAAGAGAGAGGGAATTGCAAGACAACATCTTAACTCATATGATGAATTTCTTGAAAGGGGACTTCAAAGTATTATAGATGAAGTTGGCCAGATTGAAATTGAAAGTGCGGAATATCCATACAAAATTCAACTTGGTAAAGTAAAACTTCAACAACCTCGTATGATGGAATTGGATGGTTCTATTACTCATATTGCTCCAATGGAAGCACGATTAAGAAATGTCACATATGCATCTCCTATAATGCTTGAAGCAAGTGTTGTGGAGGATGGAAAAATTCTAGAGTCAAGGTATATTCATATCGGAGACATGCCTGTCATGGTTAGATCGAATGCTTGCATATTGCATAATCTTTCTGAACAAAAACTAGTAGAACACGGCGAAGACCCAAGCGATCCTGGTGGTTATTTTATCATAAACGGTTCTGAGCGTGTTATAGTTGGATTAGAAGATCTTTCTTACAATAAAATTATTGTAGATAGAGAAACTGTTGGTGGTAATACTGTTTTCAAAGCAAAGGTCTATTCTTCTATTGTAGGCTATAGAGCAAAATTAGAATTAATAATGAAAAATGACGGTCTTATTGTTGCAAAGATTCCAGGTTCACCTGTTGATATTCCAGTAGTTACTTTAATGCGAGCATTAGGTCTTGAATCAGATCGAGAAATAGCTGCATCGGTATCATTGGTGGATGACATTCAAGATGAACTTGAAGGATCATTTGAAAAGTCTGGTGACGTACCAACTGCAAAAGACGCCATAGTCTACATTAGTAAAAGAATTGCACCTGGTATGTTAGAAGAATTCCAAATAAAAAGAGCAGAAACATTACTTGATTGGGGTCTTTTACCACATCTTGGCAAACATCCTGATAATAGAAAAGAAAAAGCACTATTTCTAGGCGAAGCTACATGCAAATTAATCGAATTAAAACTAGGCTGGATTGCTACTGACGATAAAGATCATTATGGAAATAAAGTAATAAAGTTCGCCGGTCAAATGCTTGCTGATCTTTTCAGAACTGCATTTAGAAATCTAGTTAGAGATATGAAATATCAACTGGAAAGGTCAGGTCAAAAAAGAGGCATCAATGCAGTAGCAGCTGCTGTTAGACCTGGAATTGTTACTGATAAAATGAATAATGCTATTGCAACTGGAAATTGGGGAAGAGGTAGGGTTGGTGTAACTCAACTTCTTGATAGAACGAACTATCTTTCAACTATTAGTCATCTTAGAAGAATTCAATCACCTCTGAGCAGAAGTCAGCCTAACTTTGAAGCAAGAGATCTTCATGCTACACACTTTGGTAGAATATGTCCAAGTGAAACTCCTGAGGGTTCGAATTGTGGATTGGTAAAGAATCTAGCTTTGTCCGCAATAATTTCTGTTAATGTTCCATCTGAGGATATAATAGAAAAACTCTATGACTTGGGTGTAACTTATGTATCTGATGCAAAAGATGAATTGAAAAAAGAGGGTACTAGAGTTTTTGTTGATGGAAGATTAATTGGATACTTTAAGGATGGTCAACGACTTGTAGACTCTCTACGAGATCTTAGGAGAAACTTCAAGATTCATCCACACGTTGGAATCTTCCTGTACCAGTCTAGCTTTGAAGGCTCTACTAAACGACTTTATGTTAATTGTAATGCTGGAAGAGTTTTGCGTCCACTTATTGTAATCAAAGATAATAAAATTCTCTTAACACAAGAATTAATCGACAAGGTAAGCAAAAAATTCCTTTCATGGACAGATCTATTGCATATGGGAATAATTGAATTAGTAGATGCTAATGAAGAAGAAAACTCTTACATTGCAATTGATGAGACGGAGATAAAGAAACATACTCACATGGAAGTATTCCCATCTGCAATTTTGGGAGCAGGTGCATCAATAATTCCATATCCAGAACACAACCAGTCTCCAAGAAATACATACGAGTCTGCAATGGCAAAACAAAGTCTTGGTTTTTCAACTCCACTGATGAATGCAAGTACATATGTGAGACAACATCTAATGTTGTACCCACAAACTCCAATTGTTAATACTAAAGCAATGGGTCTTTTAGGATTAGAAGATAGACCTGCTGGTCAAAATTGTGTTGTTGCAGTATTGCCATTTGATGGATATAATATTGAAGATGCTATTGTTTTGAGCAAGTCCTCTATTGATAGAGGTCTTGGAAGAACATTTTTCTATAGAATCTATGAAGCTGAAGCAAAACAATATCCTGGAGGTATGAGGGATAACTTTGAGATTCCTACTGCAGAAGGAAATATTCGCGGATTTAGAGGCGATAAGGCATATCGATTATTAGAAGAAGATGGAGTAATTGCAACTGAATCCACTGCACAAGGTGGAGATATACTAATTGGAAAAACAAGTCCACCAAGATTTATGGAAGAATATAGGGAATTTGAAGTAAAAGGACCATACCGAAGAGATACATCAATAGGTGTCAGACCATCTGAGAATGGAGTTGTTGATACCGTTGTCATGACCCAATCACATGATGGAGGCAGGATGTACAAGATTAGAGTTAGAGATCTTAGGATTCCAGAAATTGGAGACAAATTTGCATCAAGACATGGTCAGAAGGGTGTTGTGGGATTGCTTGTCAACCAAGAAGATCTTCCATACACTGCAGATGGTGTTGTTCCAGATGTTTTGATTAATCCACATGCTTTCCCATCCAGAATGACAGTCGGAATGTTTCTAGAATCTGTGACAGGAAAAGCTGCTGCACTACGTGGAAGTAAAATGGACGGCTCTGCTTTTGTTGGAGAAAAACTCGAAGATGTAAAAGGTGTATTAGAACAAAATGGATTCAAGTATTCTGGAAAAGAAGTAATGTATGACGGAAGAACAGGAAAACCGTTTGCAGTAGATGTGTTCATCGGAGTTGTATATTATCAAAAACTTCATCACATGGTTGCAGACAAGATTCATGCAAGAGCAAGAGGTCAAGTCCAAATGTTGACCAAGCAACCAACAGAAGGACGTGCAAGAGGTGGAGGTTTGAGATTTGGTGAAATGGAGAGAGACTGCCTTATTGCATATGGTGCATCAATGATGCTAAAAGATAGATTGCTAGATGAATCTGACAAGGCTGATATTTACATTTGTGAAAGATGTGGATTAGTTTCCTATTATGATATTAAACAAAGAAGATTTGTATGCAGAGTATGTGGTGATAAAGCAAAAGTTACCTCTATTTCTGTTGCATATGCGTTTAAACTACTTCTACAAGAAATGATGAGTCTTGATGTAGCACCTAGACTTTTGATAAAGGAGAGAGTATAATGGCACTTGAAACAATAAAAGTAATTGACGGAATAAAATTCTCTGTATGGTCTCCAACAGAAATTAGAAAATATTCTGTTGCTGAAATCACTGCACCTGAAACTTATGATGAAGATGGAATGTCAGTTCAGGGTGGATTAATGGATGGAAGACTAGGTACACTTGAACCTGGTCAGAAATGTCTTACATGTGGAAATACTGCTGCAAGATGTCCAGGTCACTTTGGACACATCGAACTTGCAGAACCTGTTTTACACATTGCATTCATAGATAATATCTACAAACTTTTGCTGACTACATGCAGATCATGTGCTCGATTAAAAATTCCACAAGAAGAACTAGAAGAATACCATCAAATCATGAAAAAGGAAGCTGCATACACTGTAATTTCAATTAAACACATTCCTACTGAAATAATTGAAAGGGCAAAGAAAGAAAAAACTTGTCCTCATTGTGGTAAATCACAATACGAGTTGATATTCACAAAACCAACAATTTTCATAGAAAGAACTGAACTTGGTGAGAATAGATTACTTCCAATTACAATTAGGGAACGATTCTCGCATATGATTGATGAAGATTTGAAATTGTTAGGATATGATCCTACAACTGCAAGACCAGAATGGTTTATCTTACAAGTCTTACCAGTTCCACCAGTTACAGTAAGACCATCTATTATTCTAGAAACTGGAATTAGATCTGAAGATGACCTAACCCACAAACTAGTTGATATCATAAGAGTGAATCAAAGACTCAAAGAAAGTAAAGAAGCTGGAACTCCTCCGCTTATCGTACAAGACTTGGTTGATCTTTTACAATATCATGTTACAACTTATTTTGATAACGAAGTATCTGGAATACCCCAAGCTCACCATAGATCAGGAAGACCTCTAAAAACTCTTACACAAAGACTGAAAGGAAAAGAAGGAAGATTCAGAGGTTCGTTATCTGGAAAAAGAGTTGACTTTTCAAGTAGAACTGTTATTTCACCTGATCCAAGCTTGCAAATCTCTGAGGTGGGAGTTCCAGAAGCTGTTGCAACTAAACTAACAATTCCTGAAGTTGTTACCGAATGGAACATTGAGAGACTGAAGAAACTTGTCATAAATGGACCAAGTAAGTTTCCTGGTGCTAACTATATTGTAAGACCAGATGGAGTGAAAATTAGACTTGACTTTGTTGAAGATAGAGAAACAATTGCCAATAATATTGAAATCGGATATCTTGTAGAGCGACATCTCTCTGATGGTGATATTGTGATGTTTAACAGACAACCATCATTACACCAAATGTCCATCATGGGTCACTATGTTAGAGTATTACCTGGCAAGACTTTTAGATTACATCCTTCTGTCTGTCCTCCTTACAATGCTGACTTTGATGGTGATGAAATGAATCTTCATGTACCTCAAAGTGAAGAAGCACGAGCAGAAGCTATACTCTTAATGCGTGTACAAGATCAACTCATCTCTCCAAGATATGGAGGTCCTATAATTGGCGCATTACGTGATTTCATTACTGGCGCATATTTACTTACAAAAGATGATACTACTTTAACACCTCAAGAATTTGCAAACCTTGCAATGTTGGGTGGTTACACTGGAATGTTTCCAGAGCCTGCAGTAAAAGCAAAAGGTGGATCACTCTATAGCGGTAAACAACTATTTTCACTCTTCTTGCCAAAGGACTTCAATTATGTTATAACATCAAAATGGTCTAAAGGTACAAAAGGTCCAGTAAAAGATGTAGTAATTAAAAATGGTCAGCTAGTTAGTGGTGTGATTGATAAAGCATCTATTGGAGCAGAAGAACCTGATAGTGTTTTACACCGAATTACAAAAGATTATGGATACGAAGAGGCAAAGAACTTCCTTAATTCTATCCTAATTATGTTAAAACAATTCATTACAGGTTATGGATTTAGTTATGGTTATGCTGATCTTGAACTTGCAACAAAGACAAAAGATGGAATTCTTGAAAATATCCAAGAATCGTATGACAAAGTTTATGATTTCATTGCCCAAGCAAAGAAAGGCACTCTACAGCTTAGCAGAGGTCTTTCTGCTGAAGAAGCATTAGAAGCATACATTGTAAATGAGCTTTCAAAAGCAAGAGACAAGGCAGGAAACTCAGCCGATAAATCTTTTGATGAAACTAATGCAGGTAGAATAATGGCAACCACTGGTGCCAGAGGTTCCTCATTAAATATTGGTCAAATGGCAGGTGCGCTTGGCCAACAATCCATTAGAGGTAGAAGAATTCTCAAGGGTTATAGTAATAGAGCATTACCACACTTTAAAGAAAATGATGCTAATCCTGATGGTAAAGGATTTGTAAAATCTAATTATAGAGAAGGACTGTCTACTCTGGAATTTTTCTTCCATGCTATGGGTGGAAGAGAAGGTCTTGTTGATACTGCAGTTAGAACACAACAAAGTGGTTACATGCAAAGAAGACTCATCAATGCACTTGAGCATCTTAAACTAGAATATGATGGAACAGTAAGAGATCCACATGGTCACATAATACAATTTCTCTATGGTGAAGACGGTATCGATGTAGCAAAAAGTGATCATGGTGAGGCATTTAGAATTGCTAGATTGATAGAATCTGAGAGCATAATTGATTCTGGAAAGAAAGCTACAAAAGAAGAGATAACTGATTTAGCGAAAAAATACGTAAAGACATTCAATCCACGTTTATCAAAAACTGTGCTTGAAGCTCTACTTGAATCAAAACTTAGCAAAGAAGGTGTTGATAAAGTCTGTAAAAAAGCATTAGAACTTTATGATAATGCCAAGGTTGAACCAGGTCAGGCAGTAGGTGTAGTGACAGCTCAATCAATTGGTGAACCTGGTACCCAGATGACTCTTAGAACATTCCACTTTGCAGGTATTAGAGAAAGAAACGTAACACTAGGACTTCCTAGATTGATTGAACTTGTTGATGCAAGGAAGAAACCTGTAACACCAACAATGGATATTTACTTGGAAGAAAATCACAAAAAATCAAAAGAAAAAGCAATCAAAGTAGCAAGAGAAATCCTGCACACCAAGATTAGTGCATTAATTTCTAGTACTGAAACTGATTATTCTACAAAGATTAAACTTAATCTTAATCAAGACAAACTACGAGAAAGAGCATGTACCATTGAAGACGTGGTAGATGCATTACAATCATCCAAGAAGAAATTTGAAATTGAACCAAGTGGAAATTCAATTACATTAACACTGCCGGAGGAATCTGATACTCAAACTGTTCTTGCAATGAGGAACAAAATTCTGTCCACTACTGTAAAGGGTGTAACAGATGTAGAACGAGTTACAATTGTGCAACAAGGAGAGGAATGGGTCATACAGACATCTGGTTCAAACATAGCAAAAGTATGGGAAATTGATGGAATTGATAAAAAGAATATTAGAACTAATAATATCTTTGAAATTGCAGGTACACTAGGTATTGAAGCTGCACGAAATTCATTGATAAATGAATTGAGCTCTACTCTAGAAGATCAAGGTCTAGAAGTAGATGTACGATATATTATGTTGGTATCAGACTTGATGTGTTCTAGAGGTTATCTACAACAAATTGGAAGACATGGAATTGCTGGAACAAAAACTAGTGTACTTGCACGAGCTGCATTTGAAATTACTGTTCCAACAATTGCAGAAGCTGCACTAGCCGGAGAAGTTGAAGAACTTAAAGGTGTAACAGAAAATGTTATAGTGGGAGCAAATATTCCAATTGGTACAGGAACAGTAGATCTATACATGAGAGTGGTTCAAGATGGCTAAACTATTAGAAAAAATAATTAAAGATGCAATCGAAGATGGAAAATATTCCTTTGGTACAAAGGAAGCAATTAGCACCATAAAGACTTCAAAAGTTGTTGTATTATCAAATTCCATCAAGGAAAAAACACTTGAAAAAATACAAGAAGTGTCTAAAAATGCAAAAGTTCCTACACTACATTACAATGGTTCATCGGTAGAACTTGGTAGATTGTGTGGTACACAATTTAGAATTTCTGCACTATCGCTTAAGACTTTAAGCGATACTAATCTTAAAGCAATAACAAAAGAACTTGAAACAGAGACGAAATAATCAAATGTGCTTTTCCTCATCTAGCTGCTATCAAGATTTAAATGTCCCACCAAGAGATCGAGTTTAAAAACGACATGACGGAAACAATCAAACTTTCAACAGATCAAATAAAGCTAATGTCACTTTTTCAGAATGTGACGGGAGCTACAGCACGAGACTGTATTGAAGATGAAAAACAAGACCGAGTTATATTTGTGGTAAATCATGGTAAAATGGGATTAGCTATTGGAAAAGGTGGTTCTACAATAAAGAACTTACAGAATGTGGTAAAAAGAAATGTTGAGCTTGTAGAATACTCAGAAGAACCAGCTGAATTTCTAAAAAATATGTTGAATCCAAAACTAGTTTCTGAAGTGAAAATAAACAAGAGACTTGATGGTTCACTCCAAGCAATTATTCTAGTTGATGCAAAAAAGAAAGGAATTGTAGTAGGTAGAGAAGGTCGTAATGCAGAAAAAGCAAGACTATTAGCAAAGAGATACTTTCAAATTTCCAGTGTTCTTATTCAAAGTCCGGAGAAAATAATGGAGTAAATGGTATGGCGAAATCACCTCTAGGTCTATTTGCAGGAAGAGTTCTCAAAGATAAGAGAAAACGACAAAAGTGGTCCATTGGTACCTATAAGAGAAGAGAGTTAGGTCTTGATAGCAAAGCAAGTCCTCTTGGAGGAGCTCCACAAGCTCGAGGTATAGTTTTAGAAAAAGTTGGAATTGAGGCAAAGCAGCCAAACTCTGCTGTAAGAAAATGTGTTCGAGTTCAATTGATAAAAAATGGTAAAACTGTAACTGCTTTCCTTCCTAGAGACGGTGCACTCAACTTTGTTGATGAGCACGATGAAGTACATGTAGAAGGTATGGGTGCATCAATGGGAGGAGCTCTTGGTGATATTCCTGGTGTAAGGTGGAAGGTTTTCAAAGTAAATGGAACTTCACTTAAGGAACTTGTCTATGGAAAGAAGGAAAAACCAAGGAGATAGAAATGACTGAGACACAAAACCTTTTACTTTTCCGAAAATGGGACATCTCAAATATTGATATCAAAGATCCCGGATTGAAAAATGTAATATCTCTTAAACAAGAGATAATGCCGTTATCATTTGGAAGATCGGCTCTTAAAAGATTCAACAAGGCCGAGGTTAACATAGCTGAGCGACTCATTAACAAACTATCTCACTTTGGAAAGAAATATGCCAAAAATACCGGTAGGATGGGTGGAAAGAAAATTCGCGCAATCAATACCGTCAAGGCTGCATTTGATATCATCCATCTAAAAACTGGCAAGAATCCAGTTGAAGTTTTGATAAGAGCTGTAGAACATTCTGCACCAAATGAAGATACAACTAGAATAGTATATGGTGGAACCGTTTATCACGTTTCAGTAGATGTTGCACCATTGCGAAGAGTTGATCTTGCATTACGATTCATTGCAGAAGGTGTCAGAGATGCATCATTTTCTAATCCAAAAGCAGTAGAGGAAAATCTTGCAGAGCATTTGATACTTGCTTCAGCAAATGACATGAATGCTCCGTCTGTCAAGAAAAAGAATGAACTAGAACGAATTGCAATGGCTTCTAGATAGAGAAATTATTTTTTAAAAATATAGATAGCCCGAGGCAGATTCGAACTGCCGTCCCCAGGTGTCCTCTCATAAGATCCAGAGCCTGAGATCCCTAACCCAAAATTGTTTGGCCACTAGACTATCGGGCTACCGAGACGACTGGTATTTCTTGAGAATATATTATTTTGTACTGGCCTCACGGACTGCAGTGGCATAATCACAATTTGCACCAAGTCTCATGTACGGAATTAATCTGTAATGAATAGAATATAGATCATTTTCTTTGTACAAAATTCCCTTTATCAACAATGATACAAAACCTCCTGCAATTCGAGAAGATGGTATGTCAAGTTCTTTGCATACTTGATCACGTCTCTTCTTGTATTGTTGATTGGTAAAACTAGTTGTATTCAATTCTAATATTAATGGCCACATAACTTTCTCCCATACGAATCTTCGATTTTGAGTGGCAGAGGCATATTTTCCCTTTTCTTCTAGCATTGATAACGTTCAAAAAGTTCCAATCTCAATTTATTAGTTGATGACAACAAATATCGAAGAAGCCTTGGAACTATTGTCAAAAAGCTGGACAATTGAGCCAATAATTCAAGATTTTATTTTGGGCAAAAAAACAAATGTTTCTGATTTTCAAATAAAAGTTAAGGATGTGATTTTTCACATTCCATATTTGCAAGATGATGATGGTTATGTATTGTGGAAATGTTATTGGCCTGACTGCCACAATTGCTGTAATAGACAGGGTAGGTTGCCTCTTACAAGCAGTGATCTGATAACAATCAGTAAAAATCTAAAATATGATAAAGTATCTGATTTTGTAAAAAAAGAGACAAACATAACCACATGGGAAGAAAAGGGGCCTGCGGGAAACTCGGTGGTAATGACTATGATTAATCTAAAACGTAAAGAAGATGAAAAAGAATCAGAGGATGGAACTCATATTCGATGCAGATTTCTTGATGAAAAAGGCTATTGTGGACTTCATCCATCTAGACCTGGAGTGTGCTATCTGTATCCGTTTTCATCATGGCTTGAAAATGAGAAAGGAAGAGCTCGAGTCCATGCTACATTTCAATTTACAGGAGACTGTCCAGGATTTTATTTTGCAAAATCTCACGATGAAATGAAAGATATTCTGATGGAATATTCTAAAATGATCTATGATTATACTATGAACTCAAACCGAACAACAAGAGAAAATTTTGGTTATGTAAGTATGTAATTCTAAGCCTTTGCTACTTTCATCATATCTGTCATTTTGATTTCCATTCCAAATCTTTTTTCATTTTTCTTCATGTATCTGTAAATGGATAACATGTCCATAAAATTTTTCATAATGCCAAACTTGCTTTCCATTTTATTTCTGACAAATGATAATACCTTTGAATAGATTGCAAATTTTTCAAGAACCATTTGTCTATATCTTTCATTGTTGCCTAGTGTATCAACAAAAATGTCTCCACATGTCATACTTGGAATTATTCCTTCTCCAAGTAGTGGATAGACTGTTCCAATGGATTCTCCTACCCCTACTACTTTTCCATGGTAGAATGGTTCACAGAGGTTTGGAGTGGCAAGACGTATGGGTCTTCCAACAGTCTTTAGGATTTTTCCACCGTATTTGTTCAAAAATGCATTAGTTTCTACAATGTGATTTCTGTTTTTATCTCCAGCTCCAATGTGAGCAATTTTGTCCCCTAGTGGAAAATACCAAAAATATCCGCTAATTGAGGAAAATGGCTTGAGGTAAAAATCATCAAATGGTACGCCGTTTTCATATTCTACTTTGTATTGATATGTTGGCAAGTGAAAGTCTTTTTCAAGTCTTGGAAGATACGATCTATGAAATCCTGTAGAATCCACGATTACATCAAATTCTGATTCTAGATCTTGTAATTTTGGAACAGTACCGTGATGTACCTTGCATCCCTTTGCCATGTCTTTTATCAATCCAATTTTGTTGTAAGTACAAAGTCCTTTTAGCTTAATTTGAAATCTTTCTAAACCCATATCGACATACATCTGTTTTCCATCATGAATTACATAATCGCTAAAGTCAAGTCCTGCTTTTTTTGAAAATTCTTCCATTGGTGCCTTTGATGTACCCCAAGCACATATGGAATCGTGATTCTCTTGTGTGGATCTTTCAAAACCTACCACTTCGTGTTGATTCTTTAATCTTGCAAGGAGATATGCACCGGCTACTCCTATGCCAACTACAGCTATCTTCAAACAGTCTTATACAAAAAATCACCTAATAAAAACATGTGGCAATTACTATTCAATCAAGATAGCTGGTTTGTATGGTCTTGCTGTTCTTGATTTATTTTTTGGATCATACTTGTCTTGATCTGATTCTGAAAATACTTGTGATCTGATTCCAAATTCTGCTTGCACAAGTGAATCAAGTTCTAAGAATATTTTCTTTTCATCAACAAGACCGAGTTTGTTCTTTGATTCTCTTTCTTCTTGTGATTCTGATAATATGTCATTGACTGTTTTTTTAACAAAATCTGGATCTTTTTTTATTTCTTCTGTCTCCTTGTCTGCAATAAGAGATTTTATCAGAGTGCCTATGTTTACTTCGCCTGCTACTACACTTGACAGAATTTTTTGGTATGCCTTTACTTTCCATTGTGCAGGTGTGTATATTGTTATTTTATTTGGAGTGATTTTTGTAACCTTGATTATATTCTTGATATCTTCAATTGTATTTTTTAATAGGTTTTCCGATTGAATTGATTCAAAGTCAATCATGTTCTCATGATGTGTTGGCCAGGAAGACTTTGATACGATACCTGTATTTCCTAGTCTTGACCACATCTCTTCTGACACATATGGCGCAAAAGGCGACATCATTGATATTCGTGCAGAAAATATCTCATGCAAAATTCCAGTAAAATTATCACGTTTCTTTGCCAAAGCTCGTTTCATGTACCATTGAAGGTCTGATTCAAACTCGTAGAGAATAAAATGTAATGCTTCTCTTAATCTCATTTTTTGTATTGAAGAAGTTGTTTTGAGAATCAACTGCTCGGTCTTACTTTTTATCCACTTGTCCTCTTGCTCAAGTTTTGCATTGTAAGGGGGTGATGATCCATATTTTGAGCATTCTTCTAACATGTTTTCCAACTTGTTCTTTATTCCCTTTACTGCCTCTTGGTTGAAATCTGCATCCTGCAACAACTCTGCAGAAATCAAAATTGTAAGCCTAATTGAATCAGCACCGTGGTTTTTTATCGCATCTCTTAGTGGAATTATGTTTCCCTCTGATTTGGACATCTTTTTTCCATCCATTAGGACTGATCCATTGACCACGATCTCTTCTGGCCAGTATTCTTTTGGAAATATTGCTATGTGATTGAAGATAAAAAATGTCAGATGGTTTGGCACTAGATCTCTTCCTGAATGTCTTGCATTTACTGGATAGAAATATTGGAATTCCTTTTTTACTTTCTCCAAAAGATCAAGTGGTATCTTACACTGGGATGATATGTCTACTGGATTTCCCTTGTTCAAAAATATGTAATCAAAAAAAGCATCAGATACATTTTCTGGTGTGATTTCTTTATTGTTAACATATTTTGCTATGGTATAATATGCCATGTAAATTACAGAATCAGAAAGGCTTTCTATTATCCAGTTTTTATCCCATGGTAACTTTGTTCCCAATCCATGTTGTCTTGCACATGCTCTTTCCCTGAGCCAATCGACCACGTTGTTGAACTCATTTCTAATCTCTTCTGGAAGAATTTTCATTTCATTTATCCATGCATGTACTTTTGTTTTCCATTCTGGATCTGAATAATTGAGAAACCATTGGTTACTGAGAATCTTTACTACACATTCTGCACCACATCTGCATCTTATGGGGATCTCGTTTAATTCGTATAAAATGTCTGCATTTTTTTCTTGTAGCATCAATTTTTTTACTTCGTCTTTTGCTTCTGCAACTGTCTTGTTTGCAAATCTTCCAGTATTTTGTTTTAATTTGCCACCGTAAAATTCCTTTGAGTATATTTCTTTAGTGGCTTCTTCTAGCTTTGAACTACTTTGATCGTCAATTTGGAATTTGGTTATTACATCTAATGCCGGAATTTGACTGTAATCTTTTGTCTCAATTATTGATATTGCCTTGATGTTTTGAAGATCTGATATGTTGGAATACTTGGCACTTTCTTTTTTAAGATCTTCTAGGGCTTGGTAATCAAAAGGAGCATGTGCTGGAACAGACATTACAATGCCAGTACCATTTTCACTTTTGACAAAACTCGCTGGTAAAATCAGAATCGGCTCATCTCTCTCAGGAACTTGAACTTTCTTGCCAACTAGTTCCTTACCTAATATTTTGTCTAGTCTTGTTATTGTTTTATTGTGAAACTCTAACTTTCTTGCACATTCACTAGTCACTATCCATGTCTCATTGTCAACTTGCACTATTTCATAAATAAATTCTGGATTTATCCAGATGTTTGTTACACCAAAAATAGTCTCCGGTCGTAATGTTGCAGTTGGAATGATGTACTTGTCATATTTGAATTTGATAATTGTATATTCTGTAAAACTTGGTTCTACATCTCCTTGTGTGTCATGCTGAGATACAGGATTCTGATCCTTTGGACACCATCCTACAGGATGTGTCCCCTGAATTATGAGATTTTTTTCTTTTAATTTTCCAAACTGCCATTCGATAAATTTGCTATACACTGGATCTATTGTGGTAAATTCTCTTCTCCAGTCTATTGAATATCCCATCTCAATCATTCCTGCCTTTATCTCTTGATGGAAATAATCTGCAATCTTTACTGGTTCTACAAATTCTCTTATTTTGTCATCTGGGACTCTGTACAAAGTGCGAAATGTTTCTAATAGTTTCAGGTCATTGTCTTGAACTCTTCTGGCCATGCCAAGAATTGGCGTGCCAGTATAATGAAATCCCATGGGAAATAGTACGTTGTAACCTAGCATACGCATGAATCTAGCATGAACATCCGCCAATGTGTATGTCCTTCCATGTCCAACGTGTTGAGGTGAGTTGGGATATGGGTATGCTACTGTAACAAAGAATTTTTTATTGCTATTTGGATCAGTTTCAAAATATTTTTCTTCTTCCCATTTGCGTCTCCATTTTTCTTCAAGTGATATCCAATCCATCTGTTATCGTTCTCCGAGAATTGATTTCTCTATTGTTAGTAGGGCGTCTTTTATTTTTGATAGATCCTTTCCTCCTCCTTGTCCGAATGTATCTCTTCCACCGCCTGAACCTCCTAGTACTTTGGAAACTTCTTTTACAAGATCGCCTGCTTTCTTGGTAGAAGTAGCATCAGTGCCCGAGAATGATATTATCTTGATTGATTCATTTTTTACTATGAATGCACAATAGATGAGAGACTTGTCCATCTTGGTTGCCATCTCTCCAACTGATATGTGAAATTCCTCATCAAGTTCTTCGTCTACTGTTGAGTAAAGTTTCACTTTTCCCAAGTTTTTTGCTTGAGATATGACTTCTCTTGCAGATGTTTCAGTTGTTCTTTTGATTATATGTTTTAATTTTCTTTTTACATCATCCGAATCTTTCATTACGTGTTCAAATGATTCTAACATTTTTTCTTTGCTTGAACCAAGGGATTTTACTATGTGCGAAATTTTTCTATCTTGATTTTGGGTGTACTTTAGTGCTGATTGGCCTGATACAAATTCTAGTCTGACTACACCATCTTGGATTCTCTCCGCTTTTGTGATTTTTATCAATCCTAGTTCTCCGGTTTTTTGAACATGTGTTCCTCCACATGCTTCTACATCAAATCCTTCTATGTTTACAATTCGTACTTGTTTTACTGGTACTACTCCTCCCTGATAAATTCTAAAACCATATTCTTGTTCTGCAGCACCTCTTTCAAATTGGTTGATCAAAATCGTAATGTCTTTTCTTATCGTAGTGTTTGCAAGATCCTCTATTTTCATTATCTCTTCTTCTGTAAGGTTTGAATGATGAGTGATGTCAAGTCTTGCATAGTCTGCATCCTTGAAGGCAGAATGTTGCCAGATCCACGAGCCTAGAGTATTTCTTGCAGATGCATTTAGTACGTGAGTACTGGTATGATTTCGTGTTATTCCATATCTTCGCATTGAATCAATTTTACAATTTACAATTGTACCTTCTTTTGGCGCCCTATCTCTGATCTCATGTAACACAACATTTCCATGTTTGCTGACATCTACCACATCAAATTCTTCGATTTTTCCATGATCCGGTTCTTGACCTCCTCCTCTTGCATAAAATGACGTCTTGTCAAGTATGATGAATTTGTTTTTTATTACTTTGAGTACTCTGGCCTTGAATTCATGTGGATCATCTTTGTAATATAGTAAATCTGTATCTGGTATTCCATCTAGGTCAAATTCTTCTTTTTTCTCTGTCTTCTCGGATTGGTGCAAGTCTGATAGTCTTTCGTAAAAGGTAGAGGGAATTTCTGGTATTATTTGAGATTCTTTAAGAAAGTCTGGGGTTATACCATCTGATTCATACAAACGAATGAGATCATCCACTGATAATTTCTTGTTTTGTGTCTTTAACGTAGCCGCCATGTTTTTCATTCTGACTTTTGATTCATTGTAGCGATTCTTCTCTATCGCAATTATTGTTTTTACATCGTTACGAGTTTGTTCAAGTTCTGGATATGTGGATTTTAGATAATCTATGTGAAGATCAATGAGATCGTTGAGATCAAAATTCCAACCAAACCTATCGATAGTTGCTAACGTTCTTCTAAGAATTATCCTCAAATTGTATCCTCCTCCAACATTGCTAGGTAATGCACCGTCAGAAATTGCAAAAACAAGTGTTCTCAAATGATCTGCTATCATGTAGACGCCTTCAAGTGGAGAAATTATTCTATCTTGTTTTGTTTCATCCAAGCCTGCAGTTTTTGCAGCCATCTTTCGAACTAGGGAAATATCATCTGATTCAGAGAGCGCCTTTGCTACTGACATGAAATACTTGGATATTATGTTAGAGTCAATGTCAATGCCTATCTTGTTTATCATGTGTTTTGTTATGGGTCCAAAACAGCAATCATACGCAGTAGGAGTTCCCATTGTAATCCATGCAAATCTCTCAAGACCTGCACCCATGTCGATAATCTTTTGATCCAATGTGGAATAATTGGTTAGATCTCCCTGAAATTCAGTAAATACTGCATTACCAAGTTCTAATCCTCTTACAAAGTATTCAAGTGATGATCCAAAGGATCCTCCTCCTGCCCATACATCTTCTACAAATACTATTTCCTTTTTGTTGATTCCTAGTCTCTCTGTAAGGAGTTTGAAATCAAGCTCCACACATTTGTCCTTCCAATATCCTTGTGAGTTTGGTATGCTGTGTTGCCCTATCATACAAAAACTGGAAAAATGTCTGCCAGTTACTCCGACATTTTCAATATCTTTGAATCTAAGGCATGTTTGTGGAACAACAAGTGGGTTGGCAGGAAACTCAAAGACAACTTTGGAACCCATAACTCTTTGAAAGTCTACAATGGACGCAATTGTAAAATAAAGATCATCACGCCATCTACACACTACTGGGTATCTTCCAACTGATTTGTGATTATTTTGTACAAAAAACGATTCTACTTCTTTCCATGCTTGCGTGTAATCAAATCTCTTGTTTGTAGGAGGATCACCAATGAACGAATAGCTATTTTCTATATGATCAGGACACATGTTAATGCCGTCATCCAAAGTCCAGAAAAATCTGTGACACTTGTTACATGATTTTCTCCTAAAGCCTTCATTTTCAAATAATTCTACCTTGTAGTATCTATCTGGATCAGTAGAAAACTTTGAAAGGATCTCATCCTTGTCCATTTCACAATTTTTTCTTCTGACTGATATTAAGCATTCTGAAGCAACACATTAAATATGATTTATTGAACAAGTTTCTCATGTTCGCAAAAAAAGGCTGGAAAGAAGGAGACCATGTATTTGCGTCAAAGCCAAATGGCGAACATATGGATATTGTTATAGGAATTGTAACAGGAGTAGAAAATTCCAACATAGGAGTTAATGGTATGATAATAAATCCTGTAGGCTTGAAGAATAAAGTGTCTCAAGGAAAAGCTGGCCCTCAATCACTAGAACTTCTCAAGAATCCCAATCCGAAAGAATGCATATTTGCCTTGATCTATAGAGTAGAGCACAATAATTTTACTGGAGTTTTTGATGTCAACACTGATCCTGTTGAAAAAATACACAAAAATATTCATAATATTATTTCTGGTTGGGTTAGAGAATCTATCCCTGAGTTGATTAACAACGTACTTTCTCTGCCGGATGGTGCAGAAAGGGAACAAGCAAAACGAGTCTTAAAACAAAGAATGGATACGCTCTATGACAAAGACTTGAAGAAGTACATGTATTCGATCTGCAGAGGTCTTAAAATCTTAAACTAGAAAAATCATTTCAGATTTATTTTTTCTATGCCTCCATAGTTTTATATTATGCCTCTTGCAAAATTTGTTCATCATGGAATACGTATACGCTGCGTTGCTTTTGCACAAACAAAAGAAGGAAATCAACGAAGCAAATATTGCTAATGTTGTAAAGGCTTCAGGTGCTGAAGTTAATGAAGCACAAGTGAAAGCACTTGTTGCTGCACTAGCAGATGTAAACATTGAGGAAGCAATAAAAGCTGCCCCAGTAGCAGTTGCTGCACCAGCAGCCCCATCAGGTGGAGGCGCATCAGAAGGAAAGAAAGAAGCTGAGCTACCATCTGCAAAGACCGAAGAACAGGCAATGGAAGGCCTTTCTGCACTATTCGGTTAAAACTGTAATCTATCCTTTTTTTGTAATTTCTTAAAAACATTATTTACTCTAGTTCTGATTACTTTGTTATTTGACTGAACTATCCTTTCCAATTCAAACTATTGTATTGATATTGGATTTGTTTGGAACAATGGCTTTTGCAGTTACTGGTGCATTCAAGGCAATTGAACACAAAGCAGATATTGTGGGAATCATAATTCTTGCAACCATTACTGGTGTAGCTGGAGGTACTATACGCGACATAGTGCTTGGACATTTTCCACCGCATTCTATCTCTGATCCAAATTATGTAATAATTACCACTGTTACTGGCGTTATCATATTCTTTCTTTATCCTAAAATACAAAAACACTGGAATTTATTTTTAAAATTTGATGCCCTTGGATTGGGTGTCTTTACTGCCATCGGGGCAACTTTGGCATATCAATTATTTGGAATGAACTTTTTGGCTATGGCTATGGCTGGGATGGTGACAGCAGTAGGAGGGGGAATTTTGCGAGATATGTTTGTAAATGAAATACCGATGGTTTTTGTCAAAGAGCTATATGCATCAGCAAGTTTCCTGGGGGTTGTCATTTTTTACATTCTCTTATTGGTACAACTTCAAATCGAGGTAGCAACAATTGGCGCAATACTGGTTACAACTATTTTACGACTAGTTGCAATGAAATACAATTGGAATTTGCCCAAAGTACGCTAAAATATTATTTGCTAGTCTATTGAGGGCTGTAACCCTTTAGTTTGCCAGATAATGCCTTTGCTTGACCCTCTGCTCTCTGTATTGTTGCTTCCTTTGTGTCGTCAGTAAGGAAACCTGCTTCTATTGCAAGTGATCTTGCTTGTTGAGCAGCCTTGCCAAGTATCATGTTGACGTTTTCTTTGGTTACATATCCTATCTCTATGGATAGTGATAATGCTTCTTGGTGTGCTTGGGCAAATGCGGTTCTGTATTGCTCTACATCAACTGTTAATTCTTCTTGATTGTAAACTACCTTGTCTTCCAAAGCCGAGTTGAGTACTATGCCTGCTTCTACAGCTTTGACATCGAGTTTGCTAAGTAAAGTAGCTAATTTTCCAGATATGGTATCTCCTTTCTTTGCTGCTACAGAATCTTTTGTTATCCAAACGGTTCCTTGATCAATCTTAGTTGATACTCCTGCTTCTTTGAAATCGGTGAGAATTGGTCCTGGAGTAATTCCGGTGTTGCCAGCTTTTATGACTACATCTATGCTTGCCTTGTCTCCACCTCTTGCTGCCATCATTATCTTGTTCTTGCCAAGTAAAATGTTCAGTTTGATTGGGCTCATGTTTGTAAACATCAATACACATTGACCAACTAGATTTGCTGCAAGTTTTTCAATTCCAGGAATCTTTAGTGTAGAAAGTGATTTTTGTGCAACTTTATCCTTGATGCTGACAATCTCTACTTCCCCTTTGAATTTTTTTCTTAATGGTAATAATTGTGAAGATCTTACTTTTTCCATTCTTACAAGTGCTATGACATTGTACTTGTTTGGTAACTCTTGTAATTGTTGGTACATCTGAGTTTTCTTTTGAGGATACTTTGTTCTATTTTGGTGCATGTTACTTTGTTCCTGGTTGTATTGGTTTGATGATCTTTCCCATGCTGGTCTTGATCATTATTTTCTTGATGTTCTTGTCTCCGCTTGGTAATTTCTTTTCGATTGTACCAATTACTGCATGAGCATTTGCAACTAGATCTTCGTCTGACATTGTTTCATCGCCTATCTTGCATGCTAGAGACAGAGAATTTTTCAGTCTCACTCTGATTGATGATCTAAATCTTTCCAATATTGACTCAATTGGAGCATTAAATGGAAGTGGTGTTGGCATCTTTCCTCTAGGACCCATGAATTGACCCAATGTCTTACCGACATTTGCCATTACTGAAGTATCTGCAAGGAAAAAGTCATAACCGTTGATTAGCTTACGAGATTCTCTTTTGTTTGATCCCATCTGTGTTACTTGTGCACTGTCTACTACCAAGTCTGCATTTGCGCTCTTTGCTTTTACACCGAGGTCTCCTGATGCAATAACGCATATTGAAGATGACTGGTTCATTTTCTTTGGTAACTGGACTGTCTCATTTATCGCAAATCCTTTCTTTACATCAATATCTCTGAAAACCATGATTAGCTCTACTGCCTGCTTGAATTTTCTCTCCTTTGTGCTCTTTTTAGCATCTGTTATCATTTGAGCTATCTGGGACTCGGTAATCATTACGAAAGCATTCCGATTTGCCTATTTAAAATCCTTTAGCGACAAAATCCTTCGAGAATTATGTAATTGTAAAAATTTCTTGTAATGATGCTAGTCTTGAAATAAGAATACTTTTGGAAAAGTAACTTACATTTATTAAATAGTAATAAAAACAAGTCGCAAAGTTGCACAAATTCGATGAATTAGATATGAAAATAATTACCGAACTTAGCAGGGATGGTAATACATCGGTTCCAAATCTCTCAAAAAAACTCGGTGTCAACACATCTGTTCTCTATAGTAGGGTAAAACGACTTGTTAAGAAAAAACTAATCAAGAAATTCACAATTGTAGTTGACGAATCTCTGATAGGTATTGGAGTGAGGGCAACCATGGGTGTTAACAGAGATCCAAAATTGAAAGATCAGATCCACAAGGCATTACTGAAAACTCCAGAAATAGTTGCAATATCTGAAGTTACTGGAAGATTTGATATCTTGTTGACACTAAGAGCACAGAACCTTGAGGAATTACATACTGTGGCTATAGAAAAGATAGGAAAGATAGATGGAATACAAAATACAGAAACTTTTGTTGAATTGCAGAAAACAGATAAAGATCCAATCTATTCTGTGAGCGAATAATTTACTTGAATTTGTCGTCCCATTTGCCTGATTCTAGATCAGCAGTTGCTTCCTTTGGATTCTTGCCACTTATCTTGATTCCTAATGCAAGACATGTTCCGATTATTTCTTTTGATGCTGATTTTACATTAAGTGCATAAGATGAATCTATTTTCAACTTGGCAACCTTGACAACAGAATCTGGTGAAATGTCTCCTACCCATGTGGCTCCGGAAGTTCCTGATCCTTTTTGAATACCTGCTTCTTTTAAGATTAGAGCTGCAGCAGAAGGAATTCCAACCTCTACAGTCCATTTCTTTGTTCCCTTGTCTACGTTAACTGTAACAGGTACTTTCATTCCTTCAAAATCTTTAGTCTTTTCATTTATGGCAGTGACTATCTGTAAGATGTTTACACCAAGTGGACCCAAAGTTGGACCCAAAGGAGGACCTGCACTGGCTTGTCCTCCTGTTACTAGTGCAGAAACAGTTTGTATGTCTGCCATATTTTTTCTTCCCTCTTAAATGTAAATTTAATCCTTGCTAATGAGTTGAGGGTTTGAGATAATTTGCATCAACAGTAACTGGCAATTGGTATGGTGCATCAAGTAAAATCACCGTAGCTTCTTCTTTATCATGATCTACTCTTGTGACTGTGGCCTTCATACCTTTGAATGGACCACCAATAATCTCAACTACTTGATCCACTGCCAATTCTGAAACAGTAGATTTCTTTACAAGGTAACCCTCTATGTCCTTAAATGTCAATTCTCCTCTTAGTTGACCTCTGATATGTCTAATTCCTTGCAGTGCATCAAATGCTGCATTTGCATCTATTGCCTCAACTACAACATACCCTTTGAGATTCTCTAACAAAAGAACTGATTGTATGTTAAGTTTCTTTAGTTTAATTCTATTTTCTAATAGTCCCATAACCACCTTTTCTTGACCTCCTGTGGTCCTAACTGCAAAAAAGTGTGATTTTGTCTCTTGAGCCATTTTATCTATGTCCTAAATTGATAACAGCAAATGTAAACTGAATTATGAATCCAATGGCTCCAAGTGTGGCCATTCCAAGAGCTACCAGTCTCAAGTGTTCCATATAGTCCTCTTTATCGGACTTTTTGGCAAGTTTCATAGTGTTAACCATGTCCTTGAGCATCTGCTTTGGGTTTATCTTTACCATTGGAGGACTTTTCCCAAAGTGTCCTTATAATTCTTATTTTGGACATGAATTGTTACATTTTCAACATGTATGATGTTTAGAGAATCTTGTTCTTGTTTTTTAGTTCTAATTTCTGATATGTTTTGAAAAGGAGCATTTTTCTTTAATTATCTTACTTTAATGGCTGGAATGCTAACAGGTATTCTTCTTTGCCAAAATCAAATGTTATGGTAACTTGGGTGGTAATTTTTTTGATTCCCTCTCGGTCAAAATCTGTCACATCTTTTGGATTAAGGGCTAACCATTCTTCTATGAGATCTTCTCTGCTTCTTAATCCTAGTATCTTCAATGGCTCAACAGATTTTGGAGATATCTTGTTTGATTGTTGATTTTTGCATGTCATCTTCTCATTCATTTTTTATTCTCATCTTTTTCTTTTTACCTGAATTTCCATATTCTATAGAATGAGACATTTTTTCTATTTCTCACCTAATTCATTTTTAACTTTTTTAGGATCCTCATCTTCTAACCATGTCTTTAATGCAATTTCTACTAACTGAGACAGATCAAGTTCTCTGTCTATGGCGTCTTTTTTTGCTTCCTTCCATACAAACGGATCTATCTTGATTGATGTTGTATCGCGCTTTACATTTGGATCTAGCCTTATTCTCATGTTTTTGTAATACTACTAGTATTATTTAAATTTTAAAGTAAATATTTAGTATTATGTTTTTTCTATGTGTGTTAACAAACCTGCTACTCCTCTACGATAATAAAGTAGTACCTTGATTATTTTTTTATGGAGTTGTTGGTAGCATACGAGTCTGATCCTGCCGGTTTTAACATGGCAACATTTCTTTCAAAGCAAATGAAAAAAAGTGATGATGAAATTTTTCATGGAGATAATTTTGATCTTGTAATAATACAGACTCCCGCAATATCTGCAGATTGGCTTGAAGAAAAATATCATTATGATGGCTATGTTTTTTTATCAAAACATGCTGCTGAAAGTGGAGCACTTGCATTAACTTGTCATAGTACGGGAAATTTTGGAGATGCCATGTTTGGTGGATTTGCAAGACAGGTGGCTGTACCTCATCCACATAGGCAAAAGTCATACATGAAACGATTATGGGAGCAAAGGGATCTTTTCTCAAAATTTGACATAACAATAGAGGCTACGCATCATGGACCTACTGCCCTGAGCAAACCTACATTATTCATTGAAATAGGTACGACTGAAAGAGAATGGACTGATACAAAACTATGTGAAAATGTAGCAAAAATTGTCTTGAAAGAAATGTCCGAATCACCAAAAAAACATGATGTAGCTATCTGTTTTGGAGGTACTCATTATCCTCGCAAATTCAACAAGGAGCTTCTTGAAGGTAATTTTGCACTAGGTACTGTTATTCCAAAACATGGTCTTGACAATCTGGACTCGCATCTTTTTGATCATATATTGAAACGAAATGATGAAGCTAAATTTGCACTGGTGGATTGGAGTGGACTTGGAAAGAGTAAACAAAAAATAGTTGAGATGATAAATACAAGTGATCTAGAGATGATTAAAATTTGAAACTTGAACACAAAGTATATGAAAAACTTTTGAAAGTTCCAAAAGGAAAAGTAACAACATATTCGGAACTTGCAAAGGCAGTAGGTCTAAAAAATGGACAACGTGCAATTGGAAGAATGATGAACAAAAATCCCTTTCCTGTTATTGTTCCATGTCATAGAGTAATTCTATCTACTGGTAAAATTGGAGGTTATGCATGGGGCGAGAAAGTAAAAACCAATATGCTTTCTAAAGAAGGAATATCTATCAAGAAAGGAAAAATTCTTGATAAAGATAAAATCTATAGATTTTGAATTTATTTCTTGGAACGAACTTCTTCTATCAAACTACGGAGGTGAGCCAAGTTTCTTACTTGATTTCCACCCACTTGTTTGTATAATTTCCAATAACTTTCGTTTGGTATTTCTTTTCTTGATTTTGATACTTTTAGTTGATGTCTCATTGCTCTTATTCTCTTGACATAAACTTCCTTCTTTCCTACTCTTGATCCCTTTCTTCCCTTTTTGGAACCTTGTTTAGTTCCACGTTTACGTTTCTGGGATTTTTTGAAATGTGCTCTTCCTTTTGAAGTTCCTACAATTGGTTTTACTTGAATTGTTCCTGCAGTTATCAAACTTCTAATGTTGTCGCGAGTAATTGCATCTGTTACATCGTCCAAATATTCTGGATCAAATCTTACTCTTCCTACTCCGACTCCAAGAATTCTGGAGACTAGTTGTCTTTTAGACTTAAGATTTACTACCACTAGCTGACACTCTCGCGTTGAATACTTTGAAGTTTTTCTCTATAGCCTTTGTAATGATCTCTGATCTTTTCTTTTTTCCTACTCCGTGACCAAATCTGATACCATCTTTCTTAGGATCAAGTTTTTCTAAATCTTTTAAATTGTGAACTAAATTATCTGTAAATCCTGAAGGGTGTAATCCTCTTGCGATCTTTGGTCCTCCGTATCCAATTCGTACCAGAGCTGGCCATCCTTTCTTTTGTTTTCTTTGATGGTTGTCCATACCTTTTGGCTTTCTCCATGTCTCTGCAAGTCTTGCATATCTCCAGCTCTCTTGTCTAACAAAATCTGGTCTATGTTCTGCGACCTTTTTCCTAAGTTCAAGAGCTTCTTTGTTGATTGGCATGTATACGACTCTGATCAAATTTTACAATAAATACGTTTCTTGCTTGGGCTCACGGGATCCGAAGAGATAATAAGGATTTTCATAGGGAATCGTCTTACCAGATGATAGAGGATTTGGAACCAACGATCACTCGTCACGTTGTATCTCAATTGGAGCAAATGGGATTAAAACCTGCCAAGATACAGAGAAATTTACAGGTCAAAAATCTCATTGATCTAATAGAAGAAAGAAACGAAGGCATTTTGACTGCAAGTGGAGCAATTGCCGTGAAAACCGGAAAATATACAGGAAGATCTCCAGATGACCGTTTTATAGTTGATGATGAACAAACTCACAATACCGTTGATTGGGGTAAAATCAATCATCCATTCCCCGAAGACAAGTTTGATAAAATATTTGAAAATATGAAAGAGTACATTGTAGATAAAGAAATCTTCATCTTTGATGGATTTGTAGGTGCTGATGTTGAACATCGATTATCAATTCGAATCATAACTGATCATCCATGGCAGAACCTCTTTGTAAGACAACTCTTCATTAGGCCAACTGCTTCTGAACTAGAGTCTCACAATCCAGAGTATACTGTTATTGCATTAAATGATTTCAAAGCAACACCAGAAGTGGATGGCACAAAAACTGACACATTCATTCTTCTGAATTATACTAAGAAAGTTGTGCTGATTGGAGCAACGTCATATGCTGGAGAAATAAAGAAAGCAATGTTTTCTGTAATGAATTACATTTTACCTTCACGAGGTGTATTTCCAATGCACTGCTCTGCTAATATCGGAAAGAATGGAGACACGTCTTTATTTTTTGGTCTTTCAGGTACTGGGAAAACTACACTATCTGCAGACTCTAATAGAAAATTGATAGGTGATGATGAACATGGTTGGTCTGATAAAGGCGTCTTTAATTTTGAAGGTGGATGTTATGCAAAGTGTATAAATCTAAACAAGGACGCTGAACCGCAAATCTGGGATGCAATAAGATCTGGTGCAGTTCTAGAAAATGTTGTAATTGACAAGAAAACCATGATGCCAGATTTCAATGATGGAAGTTTAACTGAAAATACCAGAGCAGCTTATCCACTTGATTACATTCCTGGTGCAGTGGTTCCAAGTCTTGGTGGAAATCCTCAAATCATAATATTTCTAACAGCTGATGCATTTGGTGTACTACCACCAATATCTAGACTCACAAAAGAAAGTGCAATGTATCATTTCATGTCTGGATATACAAGCAAACTTGCAGGTACTGAAAGGGGAATAACTGAACCAAAGGCAACATTCTCTGAATGTTTTGGTGCACCTTTTATGTCTAGACACGCATCAGTTTATGCAAAACTGTTGGGAGAAAAAATTACTAAACACAAGGCAATAGTGTATCTGATAAACACAGGTTGGTCAGGCGGCCCATACGGAATTGGAAAAAGAATGAATATTCACTATACCAGAAGTATGGTTACCGCTGCACTCTCAGGAGAGTTGAATAAAGTGCAATACAGACATGATGAAGTCTTTAATGTAGATGTTCCAACCGCATGTCCTGATGTTCCTTCTGAGGTTTTGAATCCCAGAAATACTTGGTCTGACAAAGATGCCTATGATGTATCTGCCAAAAAACTAGCCCAAATGTTTGTTGATAATTTCAAAAAATTTGGAAATGTGTCAGCAGAAATAAAAGATGCTGGACCCCACACCTAATTTTATCTGCGTTTTACTAGTATCGCTACAACTGCAATGATTATGATGGAAGAAATAATCACTATCTGTTTAATTGGAATGTGTGAAATTTCCTCAATGTCTGGATAACTTGCTGTAACATGATTTATCATTAATATTTTATATGCATGATCAGTTTTGTTTCCAACTTTGATATCAGCTTGAATCCAATATTCTCCTGTACTGTAAATGGTAATTGACTTTGTATCTTGTGGAGTAATTCCAATTGTTTTTACATCTTGTGAGCCTGCCTTCATTAAAGAAATCTTTGCATATGACCATTTATCTGGATGGTCTACTGTAAAATTAATCTGTGAACCGTTTTGGTTTTCTTTTATTGTTCCCTTTGTAACATGTACTAAAACTGGAATGCGATACAACGTTTTTGAATCATCAACTGTTATGAATCCGTCGTAATCACCTACGTTTCGTGCATTATCTGTAATTTGCACATCTAGTGTATTGTTGTTAGTTGTATAACTGAAAACAAGTCTTGATTCATTAGATGAAAATTGTATTTTTAATTTTGGGATGGGCGTGTTGCTAATTGAATGCAAGTCTAGTGTTCTGATATCACTAGAATTCTCATATGAGAGATTGAAAACCAGGCTGTGAGGAGAGATGATTAAATCTGCAGAACTTGCTCTTGTAATGTTTAGTCTTCCACTGCCTGCAACATTGATTGGAAATATCTTACCATAAGCATCTGTAACGGGGTCCGTTGTTGTAGTTATTATGGATGCAATAGATGATGGATCTAGACCTGGATGTTTTTGTAATAATATTGCTACTGCCCCTGTAACATGAGGTGCTGCTATGCTGGTACCACTAGTCAAGTTGTATCCTCCACCAATTGTTGTGGTGTTTACATAAACTCCTGGAGCAACAAGATCTGGTTTTACATAAAATGGAGAAACTGGTCCGCGTGAGCTAAATGGTGCTACAAAGTCTGGGTGATAAAATATGTTTAATCTGCTCGACATGTTATTTTTCAACATTGATTTTAATTCAAGACCGTCCTCTCTTGATATTGAAATTACTGGAATCGTTGGACGATAACCTTTAGTTGAATTGGGCCCTATGAGTTCACCAAAAAAAACTCCGCTTTGATTATTGTATATCACTAGCCCTTTTGCACCCATGTCTGCAGCATTTTTCTCTTTTTCAGAAAAAAATACCTTCTCACCAGTTGTATTGCTGCCTCGTTGTTCAAGCAATATGGAATCTTTGACATTGATACCTTGAAGATCTTTGACTCTACCATATCCACCATAGACCATCTTGCCTTCAATTGAATTTTTTAAAGCATTCACACCAAGCATCGGCAGAGCATCGTATTGCTTGCTTCCAACTTCTAGAGTGGCTGCAAGACTTGATGTTACATTGTTGTACGAAGCCCCAACTGTTATCACATTGAAATCTCTGCCTGGACTGCCAATACTTTTATCATCAGGTCCATTGTTTCCTGCTGCTGCAACTACTGTAATTCCATTTTTTACTGCCTCATCAACTGCAGTTTCTAATTCATCATTAGTTCTATTTACTCCGAGGCTAATGTTGATTACATTCATCTTGTCCTCTATGGCACGAGCGATGGCTTGTATGATGTATTCTGATGAGACTGCCTCTCCAGTTGATGAGACCTTGTATGAGAATAACTGGGATTTTGGAGCAATGCCTGAAAAATTTCCATTAGCACCAATTATGCCTGCAATCTCTGTACCATGACCATTGACATCAATTGGTTTTTCATCTGTGTTGACATAATCATATCCACCTGCAACTCTTCCTGATGGTCCGTAACCATGTAAATCTGGATGATCAAAATCTATTCCAGTATCTATTATTCCAATTTTAACTCCTTGACCATTCAAGCCTTGTTGTTGTGGAACTTGGGTGCCAACTAATTGTAGACTTTTTGAAAGTAGATTTTGTTTTTCTTCATAGGAATATGAAATAAAATATATGGTACATAAAATTAAAGCAAGAGAAAAAATTAGTAATTTCTCTATCACATTGTATCTGCATTAAGACTAGATAAAATGCATTTGCAACCAAAGCCATAAATTGCAAGAAAGACTTGGAATTTTTATGGCAAAATATGAACTTCCAAAAGTACCATACTCGTATGATTCCTTGGAACCACACATTGATGCCAAAACAATGGAAATTCATCACACAAAGCATCATCAGGCATATACTGATGGCTTGAATAATGCATTGGCAAATCTTAGCCCCGAACTACAAAATATGGAACTTCCCAAGTTACTTTCAAACTTGAGTCAAGTTCCAGAAAATGTTCGCGGTGCAGTGAATTTTCATGGAGGCGGTTATGAAAACCATGCCTTGTTTTGGAATAGTATGAAATCAAGCGGTGGTGGAAAACCAGGAGGTAGCTTAGAAGAAGCTATTAATTCGGTGTTTGGAAACTTTGACAGTTTCAAAGAACAATTCATCAAGAATACAATTGCTATACAGGGAAGTGGCTGGGGTTGGTTGGCTTACAATCCTCAGACAAAGAAAGTTGAGTTTACTACAATGCCAAATCAGACAAGTCCACGTACCAAGGACCTTGTCCCATTAATGGGATTAGATGTTTGGGAGCACGCCTATTATCTGAAATATCAAAATCGACGTGCAGACTATGTCAACGCATGGTGGAATGTAATAAACTGGGACGAAGTAGATTCCCGACTCTCAAAGATAAAGGCATAATTCCTTTCTTCTTTTTGTTTTATATTTTCAGAATGAATTTATAGCCAACAAGCGAATTTTTTGCAAATGAGTGAAGAACAGGCTCAATCTTTATTGCAACAGATGCAGGCCCTTGAATCTTATCTAAGTGATTTGGTACAACGCGAAGAAACAGTAATGAAACTTTTACAGGAAGCAGTAAATGCGGTAGAATCAATGAAGGGAATGACAGGTAATGTTGACTGTGAAACACTTGTACCAATTGGTTTAGGAGTCTATGTCAAAGCAAAAATAAATCCTGAACAAAAGATGATTGTAAATATCGGTGCTGGAGCTTCCGTAGAACAAGACAAGAATTCTGCGATAAACTATATGGAATCTAGAATTAAGGAACTTGAGATGGTTTTACAACAAGTTGCGTCACAGAGACATGAAGTATCTATGAAACTTGAGCAGGGACAACATGAAATGAACAGACTTATACAATCTAACCATAGTCCAACGCAGTAAGGCAGTACATCATGTTTGAAAAATTACGAAATGCATTTTCTGTAGCCGCAAAAAGTTTTGGAGAAAAAGAACTAAAGGAAAAAGATATTGATGAAGTTTTATTTGAACTTGAAATTGCACTATTAGAATCTGATGTTGCAACAGAAGTTATTGATGCACTAAAAGATGACTTGAAAAAACAACTTGTTGGTTCTACTGTCAGCAAGGATACTATTGCTGAAACTGTAAAACAAGAATTGCGAAAAAGCATATCTGATATGTTTGATAAAGCAGGAAATGTGGACATTCTCTCTAATATTCAAAAAAAGAAGGAAAAAGGAGAACCATGTATTATATCGTTTATGGGAATTAACGGTACTGGAAAGACCACCACGATAGCAAAAATTGCAAATCTTTTACGCGAAAACAAATACTCTGTTGTAATTGCAGCAGCTGATACTTACAGAGCTGGTGCAATAGAGCAGATAAGCGAACACGGCAAACGACTCAACATCAAAGTTATTGCTCAAAACTATGGATCTGATCCAGCTGCAGTTGCACGAGATGCAGTTCTTTATGCAAAATCACACAAAATAGATTGTATACTCATTGATACAGCTGGCAGAATGCAAACTAGTAAAAATTTAATGGATCAAATATCTAAAATTAACAAAGTAGTAAATCCTGATCTCAAACTATTTGTTGGAGATTCATTGGCTGGAAATGATACTGTGAGTCAAGCAAGAGAATTTTATAATTATACTACATTTGATGGAGCAATACTTACAAAAAGTGATGCAGATGCACGTGGTGGTGCAGCAATATCTATAGTAAAAGTAACCTCAAGTCCAATTCTTTACTTGGGTGTTGGACAAGAATACAAGGACCTGAAATCTTTTGATAAAGATGTGTTTTTAGAAACTCTATTTGGTCCTGAAGAAGTTGTTGAAGGTGTTAAGAAAAGAGTGCTAGAACCTAAAGTTGAACTAAAACCAGAACCTAAAGTTGAACTAAAACCAGAACCTAAAGTTGAACTAAAACCAGAACCTAAAGTTGAACTAAAACCAGAACCTAAAGTTGAACTAAAACCAGAACCTAAAGTTGAACTAAAACCAGAACCT